>ENA-OREN01000282-OREN01000282.1-marine-metagenome-genome-assembly--contig:-NODE-282-length-77061-cov-4.602840_pt1 | contig 77061 bp, 80 predicted proteins | sample MGYA00248624_ERZ508555 | MGnify/ENA primary metagenome ERZ508555 (study PRJEB26222, sample SAMN06267773) | marine metagenome | isolation source: Saanich Inlet, British Columbia, Canada | place...
AAAACGTATATTGCAATTTTATCACCACTAAAGTGATAATTTATCTATTTCTTATATTAGTAAAAAGTTTTACAAATAATTATTATGGGAAATTCATTTAAAAATTTAAGTAACGAAATAAAGAAATTTAATGATGTATTAAATACCATGTCAATTCTGATTTGGGATTCTCGAACAAAAATGCCAAAAAAGGGCGCTAATAGTAGGGGGAACCAAGTTGGAACACTAACTTCTGTTGCTAGAGAAATATTATTATCATCAAAAATGAGAAAATTTTTGGATGACTCGCAAAATGAAACTCATAATTTAGAAGAGGATAGTTTTGAAAAAAAAACTCTTCTTCATTTAAGTGAAGCCATAAATTATCATGACAAAATTCCTGAAAAACTTCAAGTTAAAAAAGCTGAATTAGAACCTCTTGCGCATAATGCGTGGGCAGAAGCTCGGGAAAAAAAAGATTTTAGTATATTCAAACCTTATCTCCAAGAACAGGTCAATATAGCTATTGAACAAGCTCACTGTATTGGTTTTCAAGATCATCCTTATGATGCTTTAATGCAAAGATTTGAACCTGGTGAGACAGTTAAATCATTAAAAATTTTGTTTGATGAACTTAAGGTCGGACTTGGTAAAATTTTAGAAAAAACATCTCATATTAAACAGCCTAATAAAGATTTTTTATTTAGAGAATACCCAATTGATAAACAAATAGAATTTTCTACAAGCATAGCTAAAAAATTTGGATATGACTTTGATAGAGGTAGATTAGATAGTACTGTGCACCCTTTTGAGATTTCATTCACAAGAGATGATGTGAGAATAACTACAAGATATTATAAAAATTTTATTAATCCTTCTTTATTTGGAACACTTCATGAGGCTGGACATGGTATTTATGAACAAAATGTTAGAGAGGACTATACGCGATCTGCTATGACAACAGACTTTCTCAGCTTTTATGCAGTAGGAGGTGTAAGTTTTGGAGCCCATGAATCTCAATCACGATTATATGAAAATCACATTGGGCGAAGTAAAGTATTTTGGGAAAATCATTATGAAGAATTGGTCAATTGTTTCCCTCATACTTTAAAAGATGTATCAAATGAAGATTTTTTTAAAGCAGTAAATGTTATTGAACCAAGTTTAATTAGGGTAGAGTCAGATGAATCAACATATGATTTTCATATTATGCTCAGAGTAGATATCGAGAGTATGCTCGTAGATAAAAGTCTTAAGGTTGATGATCTTCCAGAAGTTTGGAATGAACAAATTAAAAAATATCTTGGCCTTGAAGTTCCAAATGATAGTGAGGGAGTCTTACAAGATATTCATTGGTCTGGAGGTCAGTTTGGAACATTTTGTAATTATACAATTGGTAATGTAATGGCTGCACAATTAATAAATACTATGGATCAAAATCAACCTAAAATTAGAAATGATATAAACAAAGCAAATTATGAACCTTTATTAAACTGGTTAAAAAATAATATTCATCAACATGGTAGACGTTATACTCGAAATGAATTGTTAGAAAAATGTACAGGTGAGAAATTAAATTCTAAACCATACATTAATTATTTAAAAAACAAGGCTAGTCAAGTTTATGGAGTATCATTTTAAAATGATTAAAAAAAATTTTGTAGCTTCAAGAATTAAAGATCATAAATCAAATATTGTCACTAAAATGTGGAATATTCAGCAAAATCTCGAAGATGTTATAGCTATGGGAAGAGGTGATACAGATCTAGATACACCAAGACACATTATTGATGCTGGAATCAATGCATTAAATAATGGAGCAACTCACTACACCCATCCAATGGGTATGCCAGAATTAAGAAAAGAAATATGCAATAATATAATTAAAAATGGAGGTGCAAGTTATAAAGAAGATGAAATTGTTGTAACTGCTGGAGGTCAAGAAGCAATGTTTGCTATTGCTTTAGGTATTTTAAATTCTGGAGATGAAATGATTGCAGTAGCTCCAGGATACAACCCTTATTTTCAAGCAGCCGAATTAGCTGAAGCTAATCCTGTGATGGCAAAAACATATATTGATAATAATTTTGCGATGACAGCAGATGCAGTTGAGCCCTTAATAACAAACAAAACAAAAATATTAGTTATTATAAATCCTTGCAATCCTACAGGGGCAGTTACCCCCTATGAAGAGGTTGTTAAGTTATCTAAATTGGCTATTAAACATGATTTAGTTGTAATTTCTGATGAAATATATTCACGTTTAACTTTTGGCAATCATACAGCGCAACCAGTAGCAGCTTTACCAGATATGTTTGAAAGAACTATAACGTTAAATGGTTTTTCTAAAGCATACTGTATGACAGGTTGGAGAGTAGGTTATTTTGCAGGACCTAAAAATTTAATTACTCATTTAGGGGAGATACACCATGGGTTTGCAATTTGTGCACCAGCTGTAAGTCAGCATGCTGCACTAGCAGCATTAAAAGGATCTCAAGATTGTGTTTCTGATATGAGAAAAATTATGCAAGATAGACGTGATATTCTCTGTGATGGTCTTGATAAAATTAATATTCCTTACTCTGAACCTCAGGGAGGTTATTACGTATATGCTGATGTATCAAAAACAGGCTTAAACGCAACTGACTTTTGTTTAAAATTATTAGAAGAAGGTAGGGTAATAATATATCCTGGAGGTTTATACGGAGATCATTGCGATGATTTCGTGAGATTTTCTTTAACCCAACCTGCTGATAAAATTAAAGAAGCAGTTTTCAGAATTCAAAAAGTAGTAGGAAGTATATGACCGATAATTTTAAAAACGAAATCATAGAAATTAAACATATGGCTTTTGCTGTAGAAGATATAGAAAAGTCTCTGAATTTTTATAAAGAATTAATGGGAGTGTCAAAAAATATTGAAATTCAAGACATGCCTAAATCAAGAACTAGAGTTGCTGTTTTTAATATTGGGGAGATAGAATATCAACTTTGTCAGTCACAAGATTCTGATGGTAGATTTAGTAAATGGATAAAAGATAGAGGGCAAGGTGGCTTACATCATATTTGTTATGTTGTTAAAAATCTTGATGTTTCTATTGAATTGATGAAAAAAAATGGAGCTAAGCTTCGTGAGTGCAAGGCTTGTAAAGTTGTAGGTAATCATCCTCATCCAGAAGGATTCATTGCTTTTTTAGATAATGAAGTTGATAATATTGAGGTTGAACTGATGCAAATTTACACTGAAGCAGAATTAGAAAAATATAAGTCTTATCAAGGAATTTAAAATAAAAAAAATTTTTATAACTGGGGCTGGAGGACTTGTTGGATCAGAGTTAGCCAATGTTTTGGCGCAATTAAATTATTATATTTATGCTAACGACATTAATTTTACATATAAGATTTTAAAATTAAAAAATACAAAAAAACTACAGTTTGATTTACTTCAAAAAAAACCCTTAATCAAAATAAATGATATTGATATTTTTATTCATAATTCTGCTTTAACAAACCCTAAAGATGAGTTGTATAAGGATTATTTATTAAAAACAAACATACAGTTAACAAAACAAGCTCTTTTGTTAGCAAAAAAACTAAAGGTAAAAAAATTTTTTCTAATAAGTTCTACTTCTGTATATAGAGGGATTCAAAAAGATAGATTTAACGAAAGATCTAGAACATCAGCAAAAGACCCTTATTCAATTTCAAAGTTATTGGGAGAGAAAATAGCAAATAGATTTTGTAAAAAAAATAATCTCCAGTTTAGTATTTTTAGACTTGGTAATATTTATAGTGGAAATGAAAAAAGAAAATGGAGTAGGTCTAATGTATCAATATTGCAACAATGGATTGATGATTTTAGAAAAAATAAAACCTTAACAACAAATTCATTTGAATGTTTAAGAGATTGGACTTTTTTAACTGATATTCCTAGTGCAATTCATAGTATTATTGAGAACAACAATAATTTTAAAATATTAAATTTAGTTTCCCCTCATATTTTAAAAGACATAGATGTTATGAGAGAAATAACAAAAAATAAAAAATTATTAAAATCTAAAAATATTAAAGCTATACATAATGCATCATATTCTATTTATTTAGATAAAATAAAATTTAAGAATTGGACTTCACCTAAAAAAGCAATTAGATTAATTAAGAGAGTAAATGATGAAAAAACTTAGAGTATTATTGGTAGGTTATGGACCAAGGGGAGTAATGTGGTCTAAAGTAATTAAAAAAAATCAAAAAGCTATCTTAGTGGGGGTTTGTGATATTAATTCCAATATACAAAATAAATTTTCAAAAAAATTTCCTTTTTTTTCTATACTTGAAAAAGCAATTCAAGAACTTAATCCTGATATTATTCTTTTATGCACACCTCCATTTAATCGAATGAAAGATTTTAAAATATGTGCAAAATATAGATTACCAATTCTTGTTGAAAAACCACTAGCAGTGAACTTAAAAGAAGCTCTAAAATTAGTTGATTTTATGAATAAGCAAAAACTTTTTTTAATGGTTGGTTTGAACTTTAGATATTTACCGACAACTACAAAAAAAATTAACTTAATTAAATCTCAAAAAGTTGGAAAACCTAATTTCTCTAAATTTATTTATGAGAGATGGAGAGATGGCAATCTTAAAAGATTAAATAAGTACCCCCTTTACATGGATTATCCTATGTTATGGGAACAATCAATTCATCACTTCGATCTGATAAGATTTATTTATAAGTCAAATGTTAAAAGTGTATTTGCAACTTCATCTAACCCCCCTTGGTCAATGTACGCTCATGATACTAATGTCAATGCAATTCTAGAATTAAAAAATGGAATGCTAGTCAATTATATTGGTAATTGGCAAAGTAATTGTAAATCATTAAATTTTGAATGGAGGACAGACTGTACAAAAGGAATTATAATTCAAAAAAAACAATTCTCTGATTTAAGTTATAGACAACACAACTCTTTAAATTTTAAAAATATTAAATTAGGAAATTTTAAGATGTGGACAGATGATGCTCAACTTCTTCTTTTAGATTTTATTAAATCAATAAAGAATAATAAAAACTTACTTAAGACTAATAAAGATCATCTTAATTCAATATCAATTGTTGATGCTTGTATAAAATCTTCTAAATCAGGAAAAAAAATTATTATAAAGAATTATTGAGTTTTAGTCTTTTTTTGCAATATTCATAAGTAATTAGTGACTTATAGTCATCACTAATATGACTAATTTACTATTCTAAAATATCAAAATTTCTTTAGTTTCTAGTTAACAAAAAAAATTTTATACTCAGGGAGGTTGTATGAAAAAATTAATAACTGGAGTGGCAATTGTATTTGGTTTGATCTTACCATCAACTTATACTTTAGCAGCACCTCCGGATGATACATTTGTAGTTGGTTTACCAACAGATACAAAAGGTTTGGAGCCGGCACAAATAAGTTCAAGACATACTGCTAATATTATGAAGCATATGTTTGGAACTTTGTTCTTTATTTCTGAAAAGGGTACATTGGATCCTAATCTTGCAGAAAGTTATTCTGTTTCAGATGATGCTAAAGAATATACTTTTAAATTAAAAGAAGGTTTAACTTGTCATGATGGCGAACCATTAACAGCAGAAGATGTGGCTTATACATTTAACAGAGTTGTTGATCCTGACCTAGCTTTTGTAGGAAACTCAGCAGGTTTTGTTTTTCCTTCAATTGATTTTCAAGAAGCTCGTGCTGACAGTGAATTAGAAGTTACAATCGTAATGGGAGCGCCTAACCATGTAGCGTTAGGTTTAATCTCTGAGGTTTATGTGCACTGTAAAGATTCTTATGAAAAAATGTCAAAAGAAGAAGCGGCAGAAAATCCAATAGGATCAGGAGCATATGAGTTTGTTAAATGGGATAAAGGTAATCAAATTGTAATGAAAAAAGCAAAGGGCTCAGCTGTTTCAGCAAACTTCGAAAACTTAATTTGGAGAGTAATACCTGAGGCATCTACAAGAACTGCTGAATTAATTGCAGGTAATGTAGATATGATAACTAATGCTTCTCCTGACCAGGTTGATGCCATTGATGCATCTAACAGTGCTAAGGTTCAAAAAGTATCTGGTACCAGAAGAATGTACGTTGGTTTTCATCAAGGTGAAGAATATGCGGTAACTGAAGGTGGTGCAGCAATACAAAAAGCTGAAGTAAGAAGAGCTATTCAGTATGCTGTAGATGTTGAAGCTATTTGTGCTAACTTACTAAATGCTCCTTGTGAAAGAGCAACAGGTTTAGTTAATCCAAATAATGCTCATCCAACTTTAAAACCTTATCCTTATAATCCTGAAATAGCTGAATATTTGTTAGATCAAGCTGGTTATCCTAGAGATGGTAATGGCGTAAGATTTGAAATAACTCTTGAAGCTGGACAGGGAAGATACCTTAATGATAAAAATGTTGTTTTAGCAATTTGCCAATATTTAGATGATATTGGTATTAAGACAACATGTGATATCATGGATTGGTCTTCTGTTTACGTTCCAAAAATTCGTAAAAAAGAAGCTGGACCGATGTTCTTCTTAGGATCAGGTGGTGGAACTTGGAATCCGTTGTATGATATGTCTGACTTAGCTACTGTTGAGTCTGGACCTAACTATACAAAATGGACTAACGAAGAATGGTTCAAAGGATGGAAAGTAATAAATAATTCTATGGATCCATACGTTATCCGTCGTGAAATTGACAGAATGTTAGAGGTTTTCTACAATGAAGGCCCTTGGCTACTTTTATATTTCCAGCCTGATTTTTACGGAGTTAGTAACCGTGTTAAATGGCAAGAAAGAAGAGATGAAGAAGTTGATATCTTCGACGCCTCTTTAGCTAATTAATATATATTTTTTGTTGGCTCCTCATTGAGGAGCCAACTATACTAGATCTCAAATAAATTTAATAAATATGCTAGTATATATTCTAAGAAGATTACCCCAAACCATACTTGTTATCCTAGGTGTTACATTAATAACATTTATAGCTCTTCAAATTGGTGGTGACCCAACTTATCTTTTTGTTAGTGAAAGAGCTTCACCTGAAGAAATAATTGCAACGAGGATTAAGCTTGGTTTTGATAAACCTCTTTATGTTCAATACTTAACTTATCTTAAAAATTTATTACTGTTTGATTTTGGTGATTCACTGTATTTTAGACAACCAGCGATGAAAGTAATTTTTGAGACTCTACCTGCTACTATTGAACTAACAATTTTTTCAATGTTAATAGCTGTGTTTGGATCAATACCTTTTGGTGTTTATGCTGCAATTAATAGAGGTAAATGGCTTGACGGAACTTTGATGGCAATAGCTATGCTAGGTCAATCTGTTCCAAATTTTTGGTTAGGAATTATGTGTATTTTATATATCTCATTAAATATTAGTTGGTTGCCTATATCTGGTCACGTGCCTTTTTTGATGCCTATATTTCAAGGTGATTTTATGCAAGGGATAAAAAACTTTCCAACAACAGTTACTTATTTATTACTACCTAGTTTTGCAGTAGCATTTTATTCTTTATCAAGAAATGCAAGATTAGTTAGATCATCAATGTTAGAAGTTTTATCTCAAGACTATGTTAGGACCGCTAGGGCTAAAGGCTTAACAGAGTACACAGTCATTATGAGACATGCCATGAGAAATGCTTGGCTACCTGTAGTAACAATAATAGGTTTAGAATTTGGATTCATGATTAGTGGCGTTGTTGTAGTTGAAGTTGTATTCGCTTGGCCAGGTCTTGGAAGAACAGTGTTTGACGCTATTGCACATAGAGACATTCCCTTAGTTCAAGCTTCAGTTGTTGTAATAGCTCTTTTTGTAATAATTATTAACCTAATAACAGATTTAATTTATGCAAAACTCGACCCAAGGATAAAGTTATAAATGCAATCTTTAGATTTTAAAAATCAAGATTCTGGTTATTTTAAAAAATTTAAAAGTTTTTTTCTTTCATTAATTAAAAATAAATGGGCTTTAGGGTCTTTAATTTGGCTTTTAATAATTATTAATGTCGCAATTTTTGCAAGTCAAATTGTGCCTCATGACCCCAATAGAAATAATATAATGGAAAGAGTAGCTCCTCCACTTGCAACAGATAAAGATGGAAATATAAAATATATAATTGGCTCTGATGCTCTTGGTAGGGATGCTTTATCAAGATTAATTTATGGGACTCAGGTATCTTTGGTAGTTGGTTTTGCTGCAGTCTTTATAGGAGGTTTTATAGGCATATTATTTGGTATTTATGCTGGATATTACGGAAAATGGATTGATGATATTGTAATGCGCTTAGCTGATATTCAGTTAGCTTTTCCATTCATTCTTCTAGCCATATTATTTTTAGTAGTTTTAGGAGAGGGTTTAATTAATTTAATTTTAGTTTTAGGTATTGGTCAATGGGTAACTTATGCAAGAATAGCAAGAGCTCAAACAATAGCGCAAAAAGAAAAAGAATATATTGAAGCAGCAAAAGCATTAGGTGTGAGTGATTTTAGTATTATGTTTGGTTCAATTCTTCCTAATATTTTTGCACCTTTAATTGTTATCGCTTCTTTTAATATAGCAAGTGTTATTTTAGCTGAAGCAGCACTCTCTTTTTTAGGACTTGGTGTTCCACCACAAGTTCCAACTTGGGGAGCTATGTTGGCTGAAAGTAGGGATCACATTTTTGCAAGAAGGTGGTGGCTACCTTTTTTCCCAGGTATGGCTATTTTGTTAACCGTACTTGCTTTTAATATCATTGGAGATTGGTTAAGAGATTATTTAGATCCAAGACTTAAGGAGGTTGAATAGATGAAAATAAAAATTGGTATTGTTGGAGCAAGTTTTGCTAAAGCCGCTTTTCTTCCAGCATTTAAACATTTAGAAGGTGTAGAAGTTACGGCAATAAGCTCATCTAGAATTGAAAGTGCCAAAAACTGTGCTGAAGAATTTAATATTAAAAATTATTATGATGATTGGCATAAAATGCTTAATCAACATAAATTTGATTTAGTTTGTATTGCTACACCTACAGATTTGCACGCCCCTATATCAATAGAAGCACTTAAAAAAGGCGCAAATGTTTTATGTGAAAAACCGACAGCTATGAATGCTGCAGAGGCTGCTGAAATGTTAAAAGTAGCGAACGAAAATAATAAAATTCACATGATTGATCATGAGTTACGATTTAACCCAAATAGAAAAAAAATAAAAGAGTGGATTAGCAGTGGTGATATTGGTGATATTCAGCATATTAATATTTTAAATGTTTCCAATGGATGGTTAAGTCCAGACGCAAGAGCAAAAAATGATTGGTGGAGTCTTAAGAGTAGGGGTGGCGGCAGAATGGGTGCCAATGGATCACATCAAGTTGATTTAATAAGATGGTGGTGTGGAGAAATTAAATCTGTTTTTGGACAATCTCTTACAATTGTAAAAAATAGAATCGATAAAAACACAAAAGAGAAGTGGACAGCAACTGCTGATGATCTCTCACATTTTTCTCTTGAATTGCAAAATGGAGGACTGGTGAATGTTTTCTTAAGTGGGATTGCTAGCCATACATTAGGAAATAAAACCCAAATTTTTGGATCAGAAGGCACTATTGTTCTTGAGGATAAAACTGAAGAAATTTTATTTGCAAAGAAAGGTAATGATTTTGAAAAATTATTTTTTGAAGATCCTAATGCTTCATTAGAGGGATTAAATAAAGGAATTTGGAATGTTTCAGTAGTAAGTTTATTATCAGAATTAACTTCTGCAATTAAAGAAAATAGACCATTAAAGTATGGCTCAACCTTTGAGGACGGATTAAAAAATCAAATTGTTGTTGATGCTGTATTTCAATCTACAGATCTTAGAAAGTGGATTGATATTTAAAAATGGATTTCTCTAATAAAAATATTTTAATTACAGGAGCAGCTGATGGATTGGGTTATGCTGTATCAAAAAAATTTGCAGAAAAAAATGCAAATTTATTTTTAATAGATATAAATTATGAGAAATTAGTTAATAATAATTTACCTAATTCAAAAAATATTAAGTGTGATTTAAGTAATATGACTTATGTTGAGGAGCTTGTAGATAATTTAAGTAACAAGAATATTGAAATTGATATTTTAATTCATAATGCAGCTGTTTTAATTCCAAAATCTTATGAAGATACCGACTCTAAATATTGGAACGAAATGATTAATATAAGTTTAAATAGTGGATTTATTTTATCAAATTATGCATGGAAAATAATGAAGAAAAAAAAGCAGGGTATTATAATTTTTGTATCTTCAAGGTCTGGAATTGAAGGATTTGAAAATGAAAGTGCCTATTGTGCCTCAAAACATGGCTTGGAAGGTTTGATGAAAAGTCTTTCAATTGAAGGTTCAAAGTTAGGTATACAAGTTTTTACAATCACCCCAGGCATGTTTATGAATACACCAATGTCTGAACATAACTATGAAGATGAGTATAAAAAGAAATGGGTAGATCCTATTGAGTTGGCGCCAGCTTTTTTAAAACTAGCTTCAGGTAATTTTAATGATTTAAATGGTAAACATGTAAATGCCTGGGAACTGTCAAAAGGAGAAAATTGATGAAAGATATTTATAAATATATTGATGAAAATGCTGATGAATATATTGCTGATTTACAGGCTTTCATAAGAAAACCATCAGTTTCTGCACAAAATATAGGTCTCGAAGAATGTGCTGAGTATGTTAAGGATCAAATGCATAAAGATGGTTTACCGGCAGATCTTCATGAGATCCCAGGTGGCCCCCCGCTTGTTTTTGGGCATCTAAAATCTTCTCAATCTAAGAAAACATTATTTTGTTACTCTCACTATGATGTACAACCACCTGAGCCAATAGAAAAATGGTCTCATGGAGGTCCGTGGTCAGGAGCTTTAGTTGATAATGTAATTTATGGGAGAGGGGCTACCGATAATAAAGGTGGCTTATTAGCCTTTAATAAAGCAGCTAAAGCTTTTCTTAAGGTAAGAGGAGAAGTTCCTTTGAATTTAAAATTTTTTTACGAAGGTGAGGAGGAAATTGGTTCAGTTCATTTAGGTCCTTGGGTAGAAAAAAATAAGAAACTTTTAGAAGCAGATGGCATGCATTGCTTAGATGGTACTGTAGATACTTTTGCAAAAGTACCTGAGGTTGAATTAGGTTTGAAGTCAGTTTTGTTTATCGAATTAATAGCAAGAGGGGGCAATAAAGATATACATTCACTTAATTTTCCTTTAGTGCCAAGCCCTCCTTGGGAGCTTGTTCATGCTTTATCAACGATCATGACTCGTGATAGAAAAATATTAATAAAGGATTGGTACGAAGGATTATATGAATTAGGAGAAGAAGAGTTAAATTTACTCGAGGAAAAAAATCAAAGAGTTGATCTAGCTGCTTTAAAGGAAGAATTCGGTATAGAAAATTTTGTACTCAATAGAGATGGTGTTGATGCTATTAGAGCAAGGACTTATGAACCAACTGCAAATATCCAAGGTATAATCTCAGGTTATACTGGGCCAGGCCATAAGACGATTGTGCCTAATGAAGCAAGGGTAAGAATAGATTTTAGATTGCTCCCTCACATGAATCCGCAAAAATGTATTGAAAAAGTTAAAAATCACTTAATCGAACATGGTTTTGGGCATTTAGAAGTAAAAGCTTTTGATGCTGCTGAGCCTCCTTATAAAATATCTGTAAAAGAAGATATTTCACAGGCAATAATTAAGGCCGCAGAAGAGGTTTTTGGAGAAAAGCCTGTAGTAAATGGAGTTTCGGCTGAAGGCACAATACTAAAACATGTTTGGATTCCATGCGTCTTAACTGGGTTTGCTAATCCTGGGGCAAACTTACATGCCCCTGATGAGAATATTCATGTTGAAAATTATATTAAGGGAATTAAGTATGCAGCTGCAATAATGGAAAATTTTTCTAAAGAATAAAATATCTAATTGATATACTTATCACTATTTGTAGTTGCTTTTATGGTAGCAACCATTGTTCCTTTTGGATCAGAGGCTTATTTTATAACTCTATTATCATTAGATAAATATAATGGTTTATTATTATTAACCGCAGCATCTATTGGGAATATTTTAGGATCATTATTTAATTGGATATGTGGTTACTACATTAATTATTTTATTAAAAAACCCTGGTTCCCAATAAATAACAAAATGATTGATAGAGGTAACAAAATATTTAACAAATATGGAAAATGGTCTCTCTTGTTTTCTTGGTTGCCATTTATTGGAGATCCTATCACTTTTGTGGCAGGAACGCTTCGTTATCCTGTTGCCCCTTTTTTGGTTTTAGTAAGTATTGGGAAAATAGGCAGATATTTGATAATATATTTATCTATAATGTGGACATTTAATTTTTTTTAATATGGATAATTCTTATTTAATAATATTTTTCTTTATTGGTTTTTTTTGTGGAATAGGTGCCCTAATTTCAATTTATTTTTTATTATTTAGAAATAAAAAAACACAAAATGATAATGAAAGTGAAATAATCTCACTTAAACAACATATGCAGTCAATTCAATTATCGTTACAAAACTTTAATTTAGCTCAAGATAGATTAGAGAATACTCTTGTAAGAGGTGGGTCGCAGCAGCAAGGGTCATGGGGTGAGTTTGTCTTAAAAAATATCCTAGATGGTGTCGGTCTTAGAGAAGGACATGAATATGAAACGCAAAAATCATTTAGAGATGAAAATGATAATTTACAAAAACCTGATGTGATTGTTCACATGCCAGGGAAAAGAGATATTATAATTGATTCAAAGGTTTCATTAAATTCATGGCATGAACATTCGAATACAAATAATGATAGTGATAAAAAATTATACCTAAAAAAATTTTTAGAATCTATAAAGAATATTATTCGAGATTTAGGAAATAATGATTATGCATCTTTATATGAAATTAATTCAATCGACTCTGTATTGATGTTCATTCCAATAGAGCCAGCCTTGTTAACTTTGTATAATGAAGCACCAGAAATAATTGAAAAAGCTTGGCAAAAAAAAATAATAATCGTTGGTCCATCCACATTACCTTTTTTATTAAAAGCTGTAGAAAATATGTGGCGAATTGATAAGCAATCTAAAACAATTAAAGATATTGCGGCCACAGCAAGTGAAATTTATGATAAGTCTGTTAACGTTTATGAATCTTTTAATACAGTGAATCAGGCTTTGGATAAGGCAAGATCAAAAATGGATGAGGCAAAATCACGACTTCAAGATGGGCCAGGTAGTTTAACAAAAAAAATTGAAAAGATGAAAAAGCTTGGCAGATTAAATACAAAAAAACAGTTGCCAGAAGATTCTGAGAATGCGATAGACTGATTTATTATGGCTAGTTTTGATGTGGTAAGTAGAATTGACTTTCAAGAAATTGATAACGCAATAGCAAATGCACTTAGGGAAATTACAAATAGATATGATTTTAAAGGATCAAATACTTCTTTAGAGAGAAGTGAAAAAAATATTACCATTATCACTGAAGATGATTTAAAATTAAATCAAGTAAATGATATTTTAATCTCCCATTTTGTAAGAAGAAGCCTTGATCCGTTGGCATTAGGAAAAAAAGAAAAAGAAAAAGCTAGTGGCGATAGAATAAGACAAACCATTTCATTAGTAGAAGGAATAGAGCAGGATATGGCAAAAAAAATCACTGCAGAACTAAAAAGTTCAAAAATGAAAATACAGACTAAGATCAATGGTAATGAACTTCGTATTGATGGCAAAAAAAGAGATGATCTACAGTCAGCAATGAAATTAATTGAAGATTTAAAAATTGGGATACCTATTCAGTTTATTAATTTCAGAGACTAATTAGAATGATAACGTGGGAGTTGATTTTAGCGTTAGCAGTATATAATTTTATTATGTACGTAACACCAGGTCCTAACAACAGTATTTTAACGGCATCAGGTATTAAATTTGGATTTACTCGATCAATCCCTAATGTTCTAGGAATACCAACTGGACATGGTTTACAATTAGCATTAGTTTGTCTTGGGTTAGGAACATTATTTATACAATTTCCAATTCTTTTAGATATCCTTAGATACTTTGGCTCAGCATACATACTTTATTTGGCATACAAAATGTTTGGCTCTTTAAATATTTCAAATAGTGAAGAGAGAGCTAGACCTCTCAAATATTATGAAGCAATTCTTTTTCAATTTGTTAACCCAAAAGCTTGGGTTATTTGTTCCACTGCTGTTACTTTATATTATCCTATTAATGAGAATATTATAATAGGTACATTGTTTATGGTTATTATGTCTACTATTGTGAATATTCCATCTATTAGTATTTGGGCATATGGCGGTAGTGTAATACGTCAATATTTAATTAATGAAAAATTAAAAAAAATGATAGAATTAATTTTAGCTATATTACTTATAGCAACAGCTGCATCAGTCTTTTTTTATAATTCTTAAGGAATAGGTATCTCATAAAAATCACCAACAATATTATATCCTCTAGCTACAGCTGGTCTTTTGGAAATTAAAACGTACCAACGTAGTACGTTTGGATAGTCTTTAATATTTATTTGATGTCTTTCAAATCGAGCTACCCAAGGCCAAATGGCTATATCAGCAATTGAATAATTTTCAGCAATATAATCTTTATTTGATAATCTATTATTTAAAATTTCATATATATGCTTTGTATACTCCCTAGATTTTTCTTCAGCAAATTGACTTTTTCCAGGATTGTAAAAAAGATATTGATGTGCTTGCCCAAGCATAGGACCAACGTAGGCCATTTGAAAAAATAGCCATTGCACTACATCCCAATAATTTTTTTTATCTAATAGTTTATCAAATTTTTTTGCCAGGTAGAGAAGTATTGCTCCTGACTCAAAAATGATCTGATTATTTTCATTATCTACTATTACGGGAATTTTGTTATTTGGAGAAATTTTTGAAAAATTTTCTGAGAATTGTTCTTTTTTATCTAAACTTATAGGTATCACATTGTATTTAACACCTAACTCTTCAAGCATTATAGTAATTTTTCGACCATTTGGTGTTGCAGATGAATATAAATCAATCATTTTTTTAGATTTCGTTCAATTTAGAACTATATAGTAAAAATGGAAAGTTCTACAGATAATATAATTAAACTTTCCTGGAGTGATAAAATTTCTTTTGAAAAAATTAAAAGAATTTATGGATTGAGTGAATCTGAAGTTATTAAAATAATGAGAAAAAATTTAAAATCTAAGTCTTTTAAAATTTGGAGAGAAAGAGTTAGTGGAAGAACAAGAAAGCATGAAAAAAAGAGAATTTTATCAACTAAATCAGAAAAAATAGAGGAATATGTATAAAATTTGTATTTATATATTTTTATTTATTATCATATCTGTAAAATCTTTTGCAGACCAAAATGATAAAAGATTAAATTATCTTTTCAACAAGTTAATAATCACAGAAAATCAACAAGAAATAAATAAAGTAACTAATCAAATCTGGAATATTTGGCATGAAATTGATGATCCAAAAATAACAAGAGATTTTGAAACTGGGGTTCAGATGATGAATTTAGGATATTTACCAAGAGCAATCGATTATTTTAATAAAGTAATAGTTTATAGACCTAATTTTGCTGAGGCATGGAATAAAAGAGCTACTGCTCATTTTATGATGGGAAATTTTGATTTATCTATGCAGGATATAAGTCAAACATTGCAATTAGAACCAAGGCATTTTGGAGCTTTGGATGGGATGGGTCTTATATTTATTCATCTTAACCAACCAGAAAAAGCAATTGAAATTTATGATAAGATGTTAGAAATATTTCCATACAGTATTGATACAAAAATGAAAAAAGAGAAAATTTTATCTTCAACAACTAAATCTACTTAAAAACTAAAAAGTATTATTAATATAGATAAAGTAAAAAAACTTATAAAAGTACTTAGAACTATATTAGAGGATATTAAATCTTTTTGAGAGTTATACCTAAAGGCAAAATAATAAGTTTGAGAACCGCTAGGTAATGCAGCTGCGAGTGTCACAGTTAATACTAACAAGTCATCTAATTGAAAGAAATACTTAGAAATTATAAATCCAATTAAGGGATGAATAATATTTTTTAAAAAAGTTAAGATTAACGATTTCCGAAAAGACAAAATTAAATTAAATTTTGCTAGAGCAAATCCTAGGGAAATAAGAACGCATGGAAGGGCAAAATTTGATATATTATTTAAAGGAGATATTAAAAAAGAAGGTTGAGAAACTTTATAGTAATTTAATAATATTCCAAAAAAAATACCTACAAGAACAATATTTTTTAATAAACCTGTTATTGTTCTAAAAAACTGACTGTGTAGTTTTAACGTTCTATTTCTATAACTTTCTATTATTAAGGTTGTATAAGTAAAATGAATCAAACCATGAAATAAAACTAAAATCATATATGGCATTACATTCACCTTCCCTAAAAAAGAATGCATTAAAGGTATTCCTAGTGCTACTGAATTTCCAAAACAAGACCCTAATCCAACTAAAGCACTATCATCAATTTTGTATTTAAATTTTTTAACAGCAATCAAAAAACCAATAAAAAAAACTATAATACCTGCGCCAAAGAAAGATATAAGTAATGATAGTGTGTTGATGTTTGGAAATTTAATTTGCCAAAAATATGCAATTAAAGCTAAAGGAAGTAAAATATTAAAACTTAAATAATCAAATTTATCTGAGATTTTATTTGATAAAATATTTAGTTTTTTTATTATAAATCCAATAATGACATAACCAAATACTGAAAAAATAATATAAGTTAGATTATTCACTACTAATTAGGTTTTTTAAAATATTATCAAAACTGCCTTCCAATAAATCATTAAAGTCATTTAAATTAAAATTAAAATTTATAGAATTATCAGATGATATGATTTTAATATTTGGATTTTCTGTATTTCCTCTGATTTTAATTCCAATTATTTCTTCCTCTTTTTCATTAATAGTAATTTTAAGATCGACTGTTTTATTTGATAAATCATATTCTCCTTCTCCATTAATTTGGAAATTATTTTTTTGAGACTTAAAAGAGTCTAGTAAAATTAATCTATCATCAATTCTAATCTTGCTTGTAAAATATGTTTTTTCTGTAAGTAGAGAATATGCCAATGTTGATAATTTTTTATATATTTTAGGAACATTTAACTGATTAATAATTAGATTAATAAATTGTAATGATTTTTCTTCTTCATGGCTTAAGTCGTAATAAATATATCCTTCAGGTTGAGTTTTGAATTTTGATATTAGATTGTGTGAATAATCATCATTAAGGAAATATCTTAAATTATATTCATTAATCTCTCCTGATGAAATTAGATTTTCAATAATAAGTTTATTAATTTTAGCACTGCCTAACTTAAATATAAATTTAGTAGGTTCATTATTATAGTTTTGGAAAATGTTTAATTCTGCTTTTTTAATAAAAAAATTGTTGATTTTGTTATCTACGTCAAACTGTATAAATAAAGATAAATTAGGAATAATATTTACTTCATGAGTTTCTATTAATTCTATATTTATATTTAAATTATTTTCAATATTTGAGATGAATTTATTAACCAGAATTTTATCTATAAGAAAAAAAATTAATAATGATATTAGAATTAAAATTAACAGTAATGTTATTAAGAATTTTTTTATCATGAATTATTTTTATAAAAAAAATTATTTTTTTATAGTACTAATTCATTATCTATATTGGAAATAAATAAGTTTTCTAATTCATTTTTATCTATTTCTTTTATTGTCATCGGTTCCCATTGAGGATTGTGGTGTTTTTTGATCAAAACTGCCTCAATACCTTCACCAAAATCCCTTCTAGCGGTCATTTTTTGACTTAAACTATATTCTGACTCCAGGCATTCCTGTAATGTTTTATTTTTAGAATTTTCAATAAGTATTGCCGTTACTGCTAAACTCATAGGGCATTTATTTTTTAGTTTATTTAATATTGAATAGGGATCTTTACTAAAAATTATATTATTAAAAATTTCATGAATATTTCCACTAAAATTTTTATTTATAAAATCTAATTTTTCATCTGAAAATAAAGAAGAAATGGATGTTTTATAATTTCCTACCACTCCATCAGAAATATAATTATCTATAAAATCATCTAGTTTGTTTTCAGGACAGTAATGCGTTGCAAGACCAAAATTTAGTAAATCTCTTGAATTGATGACTTCACTAGTTAGTCCTATATATTTTCCAATATTATTTTGTAATTTAGAGAGGAAAAAGCTCCCCCCAACATCTGGGAAAAAACCAATAGATGTTTCAGGCATAGCAAATTTGGTCATTTCAGTAGCAACTCTATAATCGCCATAAATTGATAAACCTACACCACCTCCCATGACTACACCTCTCCAAATAGATAAATAAGGTTTAGGAAATTTTTTTATTTGTAGATTAAGTGCATATTCCTTTGAAAAAAAATCACGCTTCAATTTTGAGTGCTCACCTGATAAATGTACGCTTTTGACATCACCTCCAGCACAAAAATGATTTCCTTCACCTCGAAGTAATACTCTCTTAATTTTATTATCTTTTTCCCATTCTTTTAATTTCTTTGTAAGTTGCTCAGCCATAGATAGGTTGAGAGCATTAAGTGCCCTAGGTCTATTTAAGATTATAATGCCAGTAGAACCTTTGATATCAAATATAATTTCCATTTATTTTTTTTTAAATTTTAATATTTTTTCGGATAGCCCCACTTCTTTTGCCTTAAGTCTATTAATCTCATCTCTTATTCTTGCAGCATCTTCAAATTCTAATTTCGATGCAAAATTATTCATTTTTTCTTCAAGATGTTCAATGTGTTTAGTAAGATCTTTCCCAACTAGTTCTTTAGCATTTTCTATCTCTACTGTTACATGATCTTGCTCAGCAGTATTTTCTAAAATTACTTCTATATTTTTTTTAATGCTTAAAGGTGTAATATTATTTTCCTTATTAAATAAAAGTTGTTTATCCCTCCTTCTTTCTGTTTCATCTATTGCCTCTCTCATACTTTTAGTAACAGTATCAGCATACATTATTACTTTACTGTCAACATTCCTTGCTGCTCTTCCAATAGTTTGTATCAAGCTTCTTCTAGAACGTAGATAACCTTCTTTATCCGCATCTAATATTGCCATCAACGCACATTCGGGTATATCTAATCCTTCTCTCAAAAGATTAATACCAATTAAAACATCAAATACACCCAATCTTAAATCTCTTATAATGGCTACACGCTCTAAAGTATCAATATCAGAGTGAAGGTAGCGAACTTTTAATCCCTCTTCGTGCATATATTCAGTTAAATCTTCGGACATTTTTTTTGTTAAAGTAGTAATTATAACTCTATAGCCATTAGAAATTGTAAGTTTACATTCATCAATTAAATTATCGATTTGATGTTTTGTTGGTCTTATTTCAATAGGTGGATCAATCAGTCCTGTAGGGCGTATTACTTGTTCAACAAAGACCCCACTTGTTTTTTCTAGCTCATAATCTCCTGGGGTGGCACTAACAAATATTGTTTGTGGTCGCATAGCATCCCATTCTTCTCTCTTTAGAGGCCGGTTATCAATGCAACTAGGCAGTCTAAAACCATATTGCGAAAGGGTTGATTTTCTAGAAAAATCTCCTTTGTACATTCCTGATATTTGACTACAAGTTATATGACTTTCATCAATAAATAATAGAGCATCCTCTGGTATATATTCATAAAGTGTAGGAGGAGGTTCACCAGGTTTTCTTCCTGATAAATATCTTGAATAATTTTCAATACCACTACAACTACCTGTTGTTTCAATCATCTCTAAATCAAATGTAGTTCTTTCATCCAGACGTTGACGTTCCAACAATTTTTTTTCATTTTCAAAAATAGTTAATTGTTTTTTTAGATCTTCTTTAATTTGAACAACTGCTTTTTTTATAGTTGGTTTAGGAGTTACATAATGAGAGTTAGCAAATATTCTTATGTTATCTAAGTTCCCAAGATTTTCTCCTGTTAAAGGGTCAATTTCAGAAATTTTTTCTATATCATCTCCAAAAAAAGAAATTTTCCAGGATCGGTCTTCATGATGGGATGGAAAGATTTCAAGGACATCTCCCTTAGCACGAAAACTACCTCTTCTAAAATCCATATCTCTTCGCTTGTAAAGAAGTTCTACAAGTTTTCGAATAAGAATATCTCTGTTTATTAATTGATTTTTTTCAAGAGTAAATGACATTGCGGAATAAGCTTCTACGGATCCAATACCGTAAATGCATGATACGGATGCTACAATTATTGTATCCCTTCTTTCTACAAGGGATCTTGTGGCTGAGTGACGAAGTCTGTCTATTTGCTCATTAATCGATGATTCTTTCTCAATAAAAGTATCACTCCTTGGAACATATGCCTCCGGAGTATAATAATCATAATAACTTACAAAATATTCCACAGCATTATTAGGGAACAAGCTTTTCATTTCACCATACAACTGTGCTGCTAATGTTTTATTTGGAGCCATGATTAGAGTTGGGCGTTGCATTTCTTCAATCACTTTTGCCATAGTAAAAGTCTTACCAGAACCTGTCACCCCAAGTAGAACTTGTTCATTCTCTTCATCTCGAAGATTCTTTACTAGTGTTTTAATTGCAGTTGGCTGATCCCCACTGGGAGAGTAATTACTAACGATTTTAAATCTTTCTTTAGATTGGATAAGGTTAGAATTAGCTTTAATTAGGTTCATTTAAGAATTTATATAGCCTTCTAAATAGGTATATTTTTCTAAAAAACGACCATTTTCAGTAATTGTAGCATTTAATATTCTTCCATCATCTTTACCTAAGATGTAAGGGATAACTTCGTTCATTATTCCATGACCAAACTCTGTACTAGAGTCCCTAGGAAGTTCAGACGGAAGGTTATCAACTGCCATTATAGCTAAGTGATTACTTGAATGATCTGTTTCTAAGAAGGTATCTTTATTTAAATAAAAATTAGGATCATCTATAGTTGTTGATTTAATTGTTGATGGAATAGAACCATCAACATCACAAGTAACATCACCAATAACTTTTAATCTTGTAAATTCCTTCATCTGATTTTTTGTAAAAATTTTAGGAGAGTTGGGATCCCAATAATGGGCACTAATAAAAAGATCGCTTATTTTTATATATTTAACAGCTGTACTTTCATACTCTTTTGGAAATTCAATAAAATGTTTTAATTCAAAGGTTTTATTAGATTGATGAGTAACATAATCTTTTGTATCTAAATTACAATAAATCGCATCTTCATAATCTTTTTCTAAATATTCTTTTGGTGATACTTTATTAATATTCGTATACTTTAAAATTTCTTGAACTCCTTTATTTACCCTTCCATCTCCAGTAATTAATAATTTTAAATTTGGGAAATGTATTTGAGATAAATTATTTATAATTCTCTCATAATCATTAACTTTAAATGCTCTTGCCAAAGGTTGAAAATTATTTTGTGATAAGAATAAATTTAGTGTGTTATAGCACCCTACAATTCCAGCAAATCTTCCAAAACCAAGATATCTCGATCCATTTCCTGCGCGAATATTTTCATAGTCAATTAGTTTAATATTTTTTGCTAATATAGATTTTAAAAGATCTTTTTTATCCATTCCAGGTGTTCCCTGTGCATTGGACAATGTTTCTATGTTTAATTTATATGTATGTGAAAAAAAAACATAAGTTTTTTTTGGAATAAGTAAGTTCGGATCAATTTCTTTGACTCCAAATAATAAGTCACAATTATTTAAATTTTCTAAAATTACTGCACCATTCTCTTTATATTCTTCATCTTTAAAAGTTCGCTTGTCGCTTGGTTGAATACATATATTGATGTGAGGGAAGCGCTCTTTTATCTGTGATATTTGTTTTGGGGCGATTGGTGCACGGCTTTCATCTGTTCTGCTCTCTCTGAGAATACCAATTGAGTTTATACCTTCTGTCATAAATTATTTTTTATAACAATTTTATATTCTTCAAAAGTTTTAAAAAAATAATTTATTAAATTTTCATCATGAGGGGCTGCTTGAATACCAGTTTTTAATTTATTTTCTAATATTAAATCAATTGCACATGACAAAGTAATTGAAACTAAATTACCCATTGCTGTATTTTCACCAGATCCTTTTTCATCTAAGAAGTAATAACCATTAAATACTTCTTTGTTATTGTGATGGGCTAATAACTTAACAAATAATACAACGCGGTCCTGCTCATCTTGTTTATAAGGGTGTTTTTCCCATAGCTCTGTCCCAAGTTTATCTATCTGCTTATCTAGTTCAGGAGATTTATCATCAAGCATTTTAAAAATATCAAACCAAGCATTTTCCCAACCATTGAGCCTTAAAGTACCTCTAACAAATTCTTGAATATTCCAACTTCTATCAAAATTATATTCTTCAATATACGGTGTGGAGTCTCTATTTGGGTACGCTTCATAGATTTCATTATTAACAGAATATTTTCCAACATTCTTATAAGGTGTCATAGTTACTGTTTTAAAATTTTTTACAAATTTTGCATCATTATTTAAAGCCTTAATAACCCCAACAGGAGACCAACTAAATTTATACTTAAAATCATTTGGTATTGATGGGAAGCCTCCACAATATGAATGATATGTAACATCTAAATTATTTAAATTAGTTTTTTTTAATTTATCAACTAATAAGTGTGAAAAGAAGTGATCAATTCCAGGATCAAGACCAACCTCATTTACAAAAACTAAATTATTTTTTTTTACCTCATTATCCAATTTTCTCATGTCTGGAGAAATATAGCTACTAGTCGCAAAATGGCATTTTTTTTCTAAGCATAATCTGGCTATAGATAAATGATGATTGGCAGGTAGTTGAGATACCACTATGTCACCAATATTTAGAGATTCGTTTAATAATTGCATATCAAATTTTTTTGCAAAAACGCTATCTTTATTAACATGGTTAATACTTTGTTTTGCCTTTTCTAAAGTTCTGTTCCAAATAGTGAGGTTATTATATTTTTTAGCTAATCTTCTAATTCCAGGAATAGATGATAATCCAGTTCCTAACCAATGAATGTGTTGCATAGATTTAATTTACTTTTATTTTAAAAAGATTACTACAATAAAAAATGACTAGTTTAATAATAATTTTTTTAATTACAGGTATTATCTCCGGTTTCATGGCTGGCTTACTAGGTGTAGGTGGAGGTATTATCATTGTACCTATAAGTTATTTTGTTTTACTTTTTTTGGATTATTCACCAGATTATGCAATGCACATTGCAATAGCTTCATCATTAGGTGTAATTTGTTTTACGTCAATTTCTTCAATAAGATCTCATATAAAACTGAAAAATGTAAATTTTATTATACTGAGAACATGGGTACCTGGTATAGTTTTAGGATCTATCATAGGTTCTTATAGTGCAAGTATAATTTCTGGCGATATTTTAGTTAATATATTTATATGCTTAGCTTTTTTAATAGCTCTAAATATGGCCTTTCAAAAAGAACCTATTATAATTTCTGCAGATCTTCCAAATTCAAAGTTTGTAAATTTAATTATAAGTTCTTTAATAGGCTTTTTATCTGTATTGATAGGTATAGGAGGAGGGAGCTTTAGTGTACCTACTCTCACTATGTTCTCTAAAAAAATTCATGAAGCAGTTGGCACTTCGGCAACATTAGGTTTCTTTATTGCCTTTCCTGGGGCAGTTATATTAATATTTTCAGGAACAAATATTGAAGGTTTACCAGCATTTTCTATTGGTTATCTTAATTTAGCTATTGTTTTACTTGTATCTTCAACAAGTATTTTTACCGCCAATGTAGGCGCTAAGCTTTCTGTAAATATAAATAAAGTTACTTTAAGGAGGATTTTTTCAATTTTTTTATTGTTTACCTGCTTAAGTCTAATTATTGAACATTATATAATTTGAAATTATGACTTTTATTGCTGAAAGATTAAAAAAAATTAAACCATCTATGACAGTGGGTATTAATATTAAAGCTAATGCTTTAAGAGCTGAGGGTAAAGATGTTTTAGTTTTGGCTGCTGGTGAGCCAGACTTTGATACACCTGCAAATATTAGAAAAGCTGCATATGAAGCTATAGAGGCTGGTCAAACAAGATATGTACCTGGAAAAGGAACTCCCGCTCTTCAAAAAGCAATTCAGTCTAAGTTTTTAAAAGATAATAATTTAAAATATGAACTCGATGAAATTATCGTAGGAGTTGGTGGAAAGCATATTATTTATAATGCGATGATGGCAACACTTAATCCAAATGACGAAGTAATTATCCCAGCTCCTTTTTGGGTCAGTTATCCTGATATTGTTTTGTTAGCAGAGGGTAAGCCAGTTGTAGTTGAATGTCCAGAAGATCAGCAATTTAAAATAACTGCTGATCAACTTGAAAAAAATATTACTGATAAAACTAAATGGTTAATGCTTAATAGCCCTAGTAACCCAACAGGAAGTCTGTATTCAGAACAAGAGTTAAAAGATTTAGCTGAAGTTTTAATAAAATATCCCCAAGTTCTTATTATGTCGGATGATATTTATGAAAAAATTATTTATGATAATTCAGAATTTTTTACCTTAGCTTCTGTGGAGCCAAAACTAAAAGATAGATGTCTAACTTTAAATGGAGTCTCTAAGTCATATTGTATGACAGGATGGAGACTTGGTTATTGTGGTGCATCAAAAGAAATTATTGCAGCAATGAATAAAATACAATCACAAAGCACAACATCAACTTCTTCAATTTCAATGGCAGCAGCTGTTGAGGCTTTGAATGGCACACAAGATTTTATCAAAGATCACAATGAAGCATTTGTAAGGAGAAGAGATTTGGTAGTTGATTTATTAAATCAAGTCGAAGGTTTGAGTTGTTTAACCCCTGAGGGGGCCTTTTATGTTTACCCATCTTGTGCTGGTATTATAGGTAAAGAAACACCAGAAGGTAAAAATATTACTAGTGATGAAGACTTTATGACTTATTTATTAGAAAGTGAGGGTATAGCTGGTGTTCATGGAGCTGCTTTTGGTTTATCACCTTATTTTAGATTATCTTATGCTACTAATGATGAAATTTTAAAAGATGCCTGCTCTAGAATTAAAAGAGCTTGCGAGAAACTTAATTAAGATCCTCATCAGCAATAATTTTTGCAATTCTTAATAAGTTTGTAGAACCAGCATTACCAAAAGGAACTCCAGCAGTAATTATTACACTGTCATCTGCTTTTACTAAGTTTTTATTTTTTGCTACACTGCATGCTATATTAACCATTTCTGTAGTATTGGCAGCATCTTGAGATGAATGGCATGAATTAACTCCCCATAATAATTGCAATCTTCTTGAAGTTTTAAGATTTGGGGAAAGGCCAATAATTTGAACAGGAGCTCTTTCTCTTGCCATTCTCATAGTAGTTTTTCCACTAACAGAAAATGTTATTATTGCTTTTGCACCAGCATTATTTGCTATTGAATAGGCAGCGTTTGTGATCGCATCAGTATTATCAATTTTTTTTAAATTATTTAAACTCTCAACCTCTAAGTTAAAATTGTTTTTATCTTTTTCTACATTTTCAATAATTTTATTCATAGTGGCCACTGACTCTACTGGATAATCCCCAACAGCTGACTCGCCTGATAACATTACAGCATCAGTTCCATCATATATAGCATTTGCTACATCTGAAGCTTCAGCTCTTGTTGGAACTAAATTAGTAATCATACTCTCCAACATTTGTGTAGCAACCACTACTGGCTTCCCATAATGTCGACATCTTTTAATAATATTTTTTTGAATAATTGGAACTTTTTCAGTTGGCATTTCAACACCAAGATCTCCTCTAGCTATCATTATGCCATCAGCTACTTCAATTATTTCATCAATATTTTTCACTGCTGATGGTTTTTCAATCTTAGCCATTATTAGTGCTTTACCATCAACAATTTTTTTTAATTTTATTATGTCCTCTGCTTTTTGAACAAATGAAAGTGCAATCCAATCAACGTTCATTTCAAGCGCTTTTTGTAAATCTGATCTATCTTTATTAGTAAGTGAGTCTATGGGAAGAATTACATCAGGAATATTAACTCCTTTATTATTAGATATAATCCCATCATTCAAAACTTCAGTAATTAATTGGTCTGATTTTTGCTTAATAACTTGAAGTCTAATTCTTCCATCATTTATTAATAATGTGCTATTTGGTGTTAAGTTTTCATATAAATCAGGATGGGGAAAATTTATTCTTTGGCTATTTCCTGGTTCAGAATTTAAATCTAAAATAAATTTTTGACCTTTTTTTAAATTCTCTTCAGTTTTTTCAAATTCTCCAACACGAAGCTTTGGTCCCTGCAAATCTGCTAAAATACACGTGGCATGATTATATTTTTTTTCTAAACCTCTAATACTATCAAGATTTTTACGGTGTGTTTCAATAGAGCCATGGGAAAAATTAAGTCTAAATACATCACACCCAGCATTAAAAATATTTTCAATAACCTCACTTGTAGATGATGCTGGACCTATAGTTGCTAAAATTTTAGCTTTTCTATTACGTTTCATTGAATTAAGAATGTTTATATATTTAATTTAACTGAAATAAAACTTAATTGAGTAATTATGGATAAAAAATTTAATAGAGAAGTATTGGCAGATGTTGCTGAAAGGTTAATTAATCATTTACAAAATAGAAATGATGTACAAAATATTGATTTGATGAATCTTTCTGGATTTTGTCGAAATTGTTTATCTAAATGGTACTTAGCAGCAGCAGAAAAAAGAAATATTAATTTAGATTACGATAAGTCAAGAGAGTTAATCTATGGGATGCCATACGATGAATGGAAGGGCAAAAATCAAAAAGAGGCAACTAAAGAACAATTAGAAAAATATAAAAATAAATAATTTTAATAAAGATTTTCTAAATCTTCTCCATATTTATCTTTTACTTTAAAACGGCGAACTTTCATTGAAGGTGTCATCATGCTATTTTCAATAGTAAATTCATGATCAATCAAAATAAATTTTCTAACTTGCTCAATAACAGATAGATTTTTATTTACTTTAGTAATGACCTCCTTAATTAATTTATTAAATTCATTGTCTTTAATAATGGACTCTAAACTTTCATTTTGTGAATTTTTTCTTGCCCAATTTATTGCAAAATCTTTATCAGGAACTATCACTGCTACTAAGTAATTTTTAAAATCTCCATAAAGCATAGATTGAGAAATTTCTGGCTCAATATCTAGTTTTGCCTCAACTCTAGAAGGAGATATATTATCACCACCAGCATTTACGAGTATATCTTTTTTTCTGTCTGTAATTTTCAAATAATCATCTTCATCAAACTCTCCAATATCACCAGTATGTATCCATCCATCGATAAGTGTTTTTGACGTTGCTTCAGGATCATTCCAATAACCATTCATTACAACTTCACCGCTTACTAAAATCTCACCATCATCAGCAATTTTTACTTTAACGCCATTAAATAATGGGCCCACAGTATCTAACTTTACTTTTTCTGGAGGGTTAGCAGATACAACAGGGGCGGTTTCAGTTTGTCCATATCCTTGGAGCAGTGGTAAACCTAAAGCTGTTAAATATAGTCCTACTTCAAAATTGAGAGCTGATCCACCAGAAATAAGTGCCTTTAGTGAACCACCAAATCTTTTATTAACTTTTCTTCTGACTAATTTATCAAGAATGTTATTAGTTATATTTTCTAGAATACTTAACTTCTCTGCATTATATTTTTTCTTTCCAAGTCTTAGAGTTGCACTAAATAGAGATTGGCTTAACTTACCTTGATTTTTAAGGCCTTGAGAAATTCTTGTATGCAAGGAGTCATAAAATCTTGGTACAGCAGTCATGAAGTGTGGACTAACTTCGCCCATATTAACTACAAGTTTTTCAATTCCTTCTGAATAATAAACTTGAGCACCAATACCCAATTGAAAAAACTGTAAAGTATGTTCATAGGAGTGAGATAATGGTAACCAAGAGAGAAATTTTATCTCATCCATCCCCTTTAAGAGATTTTTTAGTAAGATTTGAGCACCAGTACAGTTTGAAAGCATAGCTCCGTGACTTAACATTACACCTTTTGGATTACCGCCTGTTCCAGATGTATATATTATACAGGCCGTATCAGATCTTTTAATATTCTTTGCTTCTTCATCAAAATTATAATTTTTATATTCTTCATTCTCAATATTCTTCCATGCATCATCAGTATTTTTTTCAACAAGCTCTTTCCATTGTAAAATATTTACAGGATTTTTATATGAAATATCATCTTCATTTATTTTTATTACATTTTTGCAGTCTGTAGAACTCTCTATTGCTGGTAGAGCCTTCAGACAAAGTTCATGAGAAGATACAATAATACATCTAGCCCCTGAATGATTTATGACATGGCTGTAATCTTCTGTAGTGCTAGTAGTGTAAACAGGAACAGTAATTGCCCCAATAGACATTATTGCTAAATCTGCAATTTGCCATTCAGGTCTATTTTCAGATAGAATTATTACTCGATCACCTTTTAATATACCTATATCTAATAGTGATCTGGCAACAGATTTTACTGAAAGCTCTACATCTTCCCAAGAAAGAGATTTAAAAACACCATTATTTTTTATCCATAAGTAAGGTTTGTTTTTTCTTTTTTTTGATTTATCGAAAAACATACTGATAATATTGCTATACTTATCGAAATTTATGGACATTTGACATTACCTCCCTACAAACACTATAATTAATACCTATATTGATTTCATACTATGAATGCTAAAAATAATCAAATTAATGAAGAAAAAAATCTTGGAAATCTTCCTATTTGGAACTTAAAAGATCTCTATCCTTCTCAAAATGATGAAAAATTAATCAAAGATTTAAAAAGCATAAAATCTCGAACTTCCAAGTTTGAAAAAAAATATGCTAATAAAATAAAATCTTTAAGTTCTAAGAATCTATTTCTTGCAATAAATGAACTTGAAAAGATAGATATTTTGATGGACAAAATATTATCATATGCTCATTTATTAGTTGCGGAAAATGGCAATAATGAAAAAAATAAAATTTTTTTTCAACAAATGCAAGAAACAATCACAAATTATGCTTCTTCAATAATTTTCTTTACTTTAGAGCTTAATCAAATTGCAGATAATTCGCTTATAAAACTTTTTAAATATCAGAAGTTAAAAATTTATCAAAATTGGATAATTAATAAAAGATCATTTAAGCCTTATCAGTTAGATTTAAAGATTGAAAAAATTTTGCAAGATAAAAGCATAACATCTCATTCTGCATGGATTAGATTATTTGATGATCTAATTGCATCTCTTAAATTTTCTTTTAAAAAAGAAGAGTTATCAAGTGCTCAAATTTTTAATTTTTTATCAGACAGCAAGGAAGCTAATAGAAAATTAGCAGCTAAGTCGGTTGGCAAAGTTTTGGGAGATAATATAAAAATATTTTCTTCTATAACTAACACTCTGGCAAAAGATAAATCTATAAATGATGATTGGAGAAAGTTGCCTAACCCTGTGAGTGCTAGAAATTTATCAAATGTTGTTGAAGATTCAGTTGTTGATAGTCTAGTAAATTCAGTTGTAGACTCTTATCCAAAATTATCACATCGATATTTCACTTTAAAAGCAAAGTGGTTTAATAAAAAACATTTAATGTACTGGGATAGAAATGCCCCCTTACCTTTTCAAAGCTCAAAAACTTTTACTTGGAAAGAAGCAAGAGATACAGTCATAGAAGCTTATTCAGAATTTAACTCTGATATAGGAATTATAATTAAAAAATTTTTTGATGAAAAATGGATACATTCTCCTGTTTTGGATGGAAAATCACCTGGCGCCTTTGCAGCCTCTACAGTTTCTTCTGTTCATCCCTTTATTTTGGTTAATTTTCAGGGGAAAGCTAGAGATGTAGCAACATTAGCCCATGAACTAGGCCATGGAGTTCACCAATATCTAGCTGGAAAAAATCAAACACACTTTAATGCATCAACTCCTTTAACTTTGGCAGAAACTGCCAGTGTTTTTGGTGAAATGTTAACTTTTAAATCAATTTTAAAACAAGCAAACTCTCAAAAAGAAAGAAAAGCACTATTAGCAAATAAAGTTGAAGATATGTTAAACACAGTTGTTAGGCAAATAGCTTTTTTTGAATTTGAAAAAGAAGTGCATACTCATAGAAAAAGTTCAGAACTAAGCATTGAAAAGATTTGTTCTATTTGGATGGAGGTTCAAAGTAATAGTTTGGGACCTGCAATTAAATATGAGGATGAATATAAGTATTTTTGGAGTTACATACCGCATTTTATCCATTCACCATTTTATGTTTATGCTTATGCATTTGGTGATTGTTTGGTAAATTCTTTATTCAGCACTTATGAAAAAGGTCTAAAAGATTTTGATATAAAATATATTAATTTATTAAAAAGTGGCGGTTCTAAAAAGTATGATGAGCTATTTAAACCATTTAATTTAGATTTATCTAAAAAAACTTTTTGGAAGCAAGGGTTAGGTGTTATCGAAAATTTGATTGATGAATTGGAAACTCTTTAGATGAGTGATGTTGAATCAAGATCTATTGCAAAGCAAATAAAAAGGTATGCTCAAGTTGGTGGTGTTGTCGGGAAGCTTGCTACAAAGTTGGCAAGTCAAAAATATTTAGGTGTTAAACTAGATAAGGAAAAACACGCCTTAGAAATCAGAGAAGCTTTGGGTGGAATTAAAGGACCTTTAATGAAAGTAGCACAGTTATCTGCAACTATACCCGATCTCTTACCAGAAGAGTACACCAAAGAATTATTACACCTACAATCTAATGCACCTCCTATGGGATGGCTGTTCGTTAAAAGAAGAATGGCAACTGAACTTTCACAAGACTGGCAAAAACAATTTAAAGAATTTGATAAGAATGCGTCTAGAGCTGCATCATTGGGCCAAGTGCATAAAGCTGTTTTGAATAATTCTGAAACTGTTGCTTGTAAGCTTCAATACCCTGATATGCAGTCAGCTGTAAGTGCAGATTTATCCCAGTTAAAAATTATCTTTTCAATCTATCAGAGTTACAACAAAGCTATAAAAACCGAAGAAGTTTACAAAGAAATTACAGAGAGATTAACTGAAGAGTTAGATTATGAAAGAGAAAAAAAATTAATGCATGTTTTTAATTTAATTTTTTCAAAAGATAGCTTTATTCATGTTCCAAAGACAATTGATAAACTTAGTACAAATAGATTGTTAACTATGAGTTGGTTAGAAGGTAAATCAATTTTAAGCTATAAAGATGCAAAAAAAGAAACAAGAAATTTATTAGCTAAAAATATGTATTATGCTTGGTATAAACCTTTTTTTGAATATGGTGTAATTCATGGTGATCCTCACATGGGTAACTATTCTGTTCAAGAAGATCTAAGTATTAATTTATATGATTTTGGATGTATGCGAATTTTTAAATCCAAGTTTATTCAAGGAGTTATTGATTTGTATTTTGCTCTCCAAAAGAATGATGAGGCACTTGCTGTTCATGCCTATGAGCAGTGGGGCTTTAATGAAATTACAAAAGAAAAATTAAACATTTTAAGTAAATGGGCAAGTTTTCTATATGCTCCCTTATTGCATGATAAGGTCCAAAAAATTCAAGAAAGTGATAGCGGTATTTATGGAGCACAGATAGCTTCAGAAGTTCACAAGGAATTAAAGAGAATTGGTGGAGTAAAACCTCCAAAAGAATTTGTATTTATGGATAGAGCGGCAGTAGGACTCGGATCAGTATTTATGCATTTAAGAGCTGAAGTCAACTGGTATAGAGTTTTTCATGAATTAATTTATAATTTTAATGAAAAAAAATTAACACAGAGACAACAAAACACTTTAAAATTAGCTAAGCTATAATTATAAGTCCCTATGCAGATAGCTGCCTTAAAAGAGAGTCATAACGATGAGAATAGAGTCTCATTAACTCCTGACACTGTTAAACTTTTTCAGCGATTAAATTTAGAAGTTACTATAGAAGACGGAGCAGGTCTTAATTCAGGATATCCAAACGAGTTATATATAGAAAACGGAGCAAAAATTGTTTCGAGAAAAGAGTGCTTGAATGCTGACATCTGTTTATGTGTAAAGATGCCAGAAGAAGTAGATTTAAATATCTTAAAAGATAAAACGATTTTAATAGGTATATTAAATCCTTACGAAAATAAAAAACATATAAATGCCCTTAATAATAAAAAAATTATTTCTTGTTGTATGGAATTAATACCTAGAATCAGTAGAGCCCAAAGCATGGATGTATTATCTTCACAAGCAAATTTAGCTGGTTATAGAAGTATTATTGATGCTGCAGAACAATTTGGAAAAGCATTTCCAATGATGATGACTGCTGCAGGTCGTGTCAACCCAGCTAAGGTAATGGTGTTAGGAGTTGGGGTTGCTGGATTACAAGCTATAGCAACTGCAAAAAGATTAGGCGCTGTTGTGTCAGCAACAGATGTTAGATCTGCAACCAAAGAGCAGGTAGAGAGTCTTGGTGGTAAATTTATAATGGTTGAAGAAGAAGAAAATTCAGAAGCTGAAACAGCAGGTGGATACGCTAAAGAAATGAGTAATGATTATAAAAATAAGCAAGCTAAGTTAATTGCAGAAACAATTGCAAAACAAGATATTGTAATTTGTACCGCATTAATTCCTGGCAAAACAGCACCAACTTTAATTTCACAAGAAATGGTTGAAACCATGGCCCCTGGTTCAGTTGTTGTTGATTTGGCAGTTGAAGCTGGAGGAAACTGCCCTCTTAGTAAATTAGGTAAAGTTGTGGATCATCGGGGAGTTAAGATTTTAGGTTATGCTAATGTACCAGGAAGAGTTGCTAAAGATGCTTCAGCCTTATATGCAAAAAATATTTTTAATTTTTTGAGTTTAATTATAGATAAGGAAAACAATAAAATTAACTTAAATTTAGAAGATGAAATTGTTAACACAGTCGTTTTAACTCAAGATGGCTCATTAAGATTGGAACAGTTTAAATAAAATGGAAGCACATAGTTCAGAAGTTTTTGTTATTGGCTTAACTGTGTTTTTCTTAGCCTGTATAATTGGTTACTATGTTGTTTGGTCAGTTACACCTGCATTGCACAGTCCTTTAATGGGTGTAACAAATGCAATTTCAAGTGTAATTATAGTTGGTGCAATTCTTGCTGCAGGACCTCTTGGTCATGATACTTCTAAAATTTTTGGTATTATAGGAGTTGTACTTGCTTCAATAAATATTTTCGGAGGATTCATAGTAACTTATCGAATGCTATCTATGTTTAAGAAAAAACCTAAAAAAGAAAAAAAGGTTTAATTAATGTCAGCTAATATGGTTGCAGTATTATATCTTCTTTCAGCTTTATTATTTATATTTGCTTTAAGAGGTCTTTCTCACCCTGAGTCTTCAAGATTAGGCAATATCTTTGGAGTAGTAGGCATGGTTATTGCAATCATAACAACACTAATGTTTAAATCGGTTCTAAGTTATGTTGAAATAGGTTCTGCAATCTTAGTTGGAGGAGCAATAGGCACATTTATTGCATTACGAATAGAAATGACAGCCCTTCCTCAATTAGTAGCTGCTTTCCATAGTTTAGTAGGTATAGCTGCTGTTTTTGTTGCAGCAGCAGCATTTTATGATCCTTCAGCCTTCGGTATTGGTAATTATGGTGAAATTGGCATGAGTAGTTTAATTGAAATGAGCGTAGGAACATTCATCGGTGCTATTACATTTTCAGGATCTATATTAGCATTTGGTAAACTACAAGGAACTGTATCTGGCAAACCAATTGTCTTTAAGCTCCAACATACAATTAATGCTCTAATTTTAATTTTTATAATTTTTCTTATTTTTTTATTCGTGACCAATCAATCCCCAACTATTTTTTGGACAATTGTTTTAGTTTCAATTCTACTTGGTTTCCTGGTTGTCATACCTATTGGTGGAGCTGATATGCCAGTGGTAGTATCTATGTTAAACTCTTATTCTGGTTGGGCAGCTTGTGGTATAGGTTTCACTCTAAGCAATAATTTACTTATTATAACCGGAGCTCTTGTTGGTGCATCTGGAGCTATACTTAGCTACATAATGAGTAAAGGAATGAATAGATCTATAATCAGTGTTGTTTTAGGAGGTTTTGGTGGTGAGCAAGCTGCTAGCTCTGCTTCAGATAATTCTGACAAAATTGTTAAACAAGGTAATGCTGAAGATGCAGCATATGTCTTAAAGAATGCAGACTCAGTAATAATAATTCCAGGTTATGGTATGGCAGTTGCGCAAGCTCAACATGCTCTAAAAGAAATGGGAGATATTTTAAAAAAAGAAGGAATTAATGTTAGGTATGCAATTCACCCTGTTGCTGGCAGAATGCCAGGCCACATGAATGTTTTGTTAGCAGAAGCTAACGTTCCTTACGAGGAAGTTTTAGAGTTGGATGAAATAAACCCTGACTTTCCTATGACAGAAGTATCTTTTGTAATCGGAGCTAATGATGTTACTAATCCTGCTGCTAAAACTGATGAGACTTCGCCAATTTATGGAATGCCCATATTAGATGTTGAAAAATCTCAAACTGTTTTATTTATAAAAAGATCTATGGCTACCGGATACTCTGGTGTTGATAACGAACTTTTTTATCGAGACAACACAACTATGCTTTTTGGTGATGCTAAAAAAATGTGTGAGGATATAGTTAAAAGTCTAAATTAAATATTATTTCGTCTAGCAGTCTTTCTTGCTCTTCTGATATTCTCTTCTTTTTCTCTAGCTCTTTTAAGGCAAGGTTTTTCAAAATGCTTTCTAAGCTTCATCTCTTTGAATAGGCCCTCTCTCTGTAATTTTTTCTTAAGACTTCTTAATGCCTGTTCTATATTATTATCTTTTACGTTTACATGTATTGTCATATTTGATGGGCATTTACCACATAGTTTATTATAATGCAAATAATCAAATAAATTTCAAAACCATTGGTATATTTAAGTTTATCGACTATATATTAATTGTGTCAATTCTAAAAATAGCAAAATTAGGACATCCAGTTTTATTAAAAAAAACTAAAGAAATTAATAATTTAAGTAGTATTGATCTAAAAAAGATAGTCTTCGATATGTCCGAAACTATGATAGATACTAATGGCATAGGTTTAGCAGCTCCACAGGTGCATCTAACTCACAGAATATTTATTTATAGGAATCCAGAAATAGAGGATGGTGAAAAAATTAATATTTCAGTGTTATTAAATCCTGTAATTGAAAAAATTAACGATGAAACTGAAGATGACTGGGAAGGGTGTTTATCAATACCTGGAATGTTAGGTTTGGTTCGAAGATATAAGCAAATTAAGTTTACAGCATTAGATTTAAGTGGAAAAAAAATTACTGGGGAAGTTAAAGGACTTCATGCTAGGGTTATTCAACATGAATTTGATCATTTAAATGGTATCCTATATACTTCTAGATTAGCGCATAAAAATGCTTTTGGTTATTTAGAAGAGATAGAAAAATTTTGGAAAAATAATAATGATAAAGACTAAAAGTAAATATCTTCTACGTAAAAGATTAGAGGTATTGAAATTTTCAAAAATTTTAGTTGCTGCCAATGGTTTTACAACTAATACCCTTAAAAGTGTGTCGAATAAATTTAACTTAGATACCAATGAGACTGAAATTCTATTTCCTGAAGGAAATAATGATTTAATCAAATTTGCTTTAGAACAACTAAATGTCGATCTTGAAAATGCTTGTAAAAAAATTGATTTGATTAGGTTGCCTGTTCACAAAAGAATAAGAAAAATATTACTTTTAAAATTATCTATGATGCATAAAGATAAAAGCTTTTATAAGAAAATTTTTTTAAACTTATTAATTCCAAAAAGAAATATTTTGATGCCGATTCAACTTTATAAATCTATCGATCAAATATGGTTTATGGCTGGTGATACGTCAACAGATTTTAATTTTTATACTAAAAGGTTAATTTTAGGTGGTATCTATACTAGAGTTGTTTTGTTTTTTTTTAATAACGATGATCAAAGTGAGTTGGAAAAAATCTTAGATACAAACTTAAGAAGAGTTTCAAAAATTCCAAAATTAAAATCAAAAATAAATATTTTAAAAGATAGTTTTCCAAAAATTCTAAAATTTGTTAAAAATTTTAGTTAAGCGATACTATCTGGCTCCAATTCATTTTTAACCCGAATTATTTTATCTTTTAGTACTAATTTTCTTTTTTTTAATCTTTGAATTTGTAAAAAATCAACTGTTTGTTTTTCTTGCAATTGAATTAAGATCTGATCAAGGTCTGAATGTTCTTGTTCTAATTCTTTTAGTTTTTCTATTAATTTGTTGTGATCTATCATTAAATAAATTTATAAAGTATTAAATTATAGTATATAAACCCGTCATGGTAAAAAAAATAGGCATATTAACGAGTGGTGGAGACTGTGCTGGGTTAAATGCTGTGATAAGAGCTGTTACACTGCGTGCAATAAATGAATATGGTTGGCAAGTTTTTGGTTTGAAGGACGGCACTTTAGGTCTTATGAGAGATCCTATAGATGTGATTGAGCTTAGACCTTCTAATTTTGATGGAAATTTAATGCGAATGGGAGGTACTTTTTTAGGCTCAAACAATAAAGGGAATCCATTTGGAATTATAAAAAAAAATGGAAAAAAAATTGAAGCTTCAGACGTTATAATTAACAGTTTTAAGAAGCTAGAATTAGATGCATTAATTGGAATTGGCGGAGATGGTAGTTTAAAAATTTTACAAACTTTGACTAAAAAAGGAAATATAAATTTTATTGGTATACCTAAAACTATTGATAACGATGTTAAATATAATGAGTTATCTATCGGATACGATACAGCTGTAGATGTTGCTACAAATGCATTGGATATGCTTCAACCGACTGCAGCCAGTCATAGAAGGGCAATGATTTTAGAGGTCATGGGAAGAGATGCAGGGCATATAGCTCTCAACTCAGGTATAGCAGGTGGAGCTGATGTAATATTGATACCTGAAATACCATACACAATTAAAGGAATAGCAAACCATATTGACAAAATTAGAAGTGAAGGAAGAAATCATGCTCTAATAGTAGTTGCAGAAGCAGTTAAAAAAGAAGATGGAAAAAAAGCAACAGTAAAATTTGTTGATGGAGAGGTTAGGCTAGGCGGTATTGGTACTTATTTAGGAGATGAAATATATAAAATTACAGATGCTGAAACACGTGTTACTGTTCTAGGCCATGTTCAAAGAGGAGCACAACCAACGCACAGAGATAGATTAATTGCAAGTGCATTTGGAGTGAAAGCTGTAGATTTGATTGCAGATGGTAAATTTAATAGGGTGGTAGTGTGGCAAGATAGAGGTGTTAAAGACGTATCTTTAGATGATATAGCAGGTAAATCTCAAACTATAAGTATATCCGATCCTTTAATTGACGTAGCAAAGGGGTTAGGAATATATATAGGTGATATAAATTAGTTAGAACTTGCCAATTTTTTTCCATAAATAAAAGTATAACCAATATGGAAGAATTCTTAAAATCTTAACAAAATAAACAATTAAAAAAGGGAAATAAATTTCAAATCTTTTTTTAAAAACTAACCCTTTGTATATCTGGTCTGCAGCAAATGATGCAGATTTCAAAAAAGGCATCTTAAAAGAATTTAATCTAGTTGCTTCAGTGTCAATAAACCCTGGACTAATAACTCTAATTTTAATTTTTACTTTTTTAAAATCAAAAAAAAGGCTTTCAGAAAGGTTTAATTGAGCTGCTTTTGTCATTCCGTATGCTCCAGAGGTTGGCCAACCTCTATAACCTATTGGAGATGAAACAATTGCTATGGTGTTATCTCTTCCTTCCATGACTTTTTTAAGGGAGTTAATACAGTAAAGCGTACCTTTTAAATTAACATCAATTAGGAGTTCATAGTTATCCAAGTCAAAATCTTGATTCTTATTAGGAGAATAGGCAGCTGCATTAAGAATAGCAATATCTATTTTTCCAATTTCATTTTCTATAGATAACACAATTTTTTCTACTTCAGATTTATTTGAAATATCACATTTTATGACATGTAAATTCTCAACTTTTGTTGTTTCAGCCATTCTTTTTTTTGCATTATTTAATTTCTCAAGATTGCTTGAGCTTATAATAACAATCCAATTATTTTCTAAAAATTTTTTTGCTGTGGCAAATCCTATACCTGAAGAACCACCAGTGATCCAAATTACTTTCATTTATAAATCCAATCCTTAATAGTAATAGAGATAGTGTGTTTCTTGCTTTTATAAACCCCAATCATTTCTGATGATAGATATGACATATTGTTTCTTGTCGTTAGGATTTATAAATTCCATTTTTAAAAGCTCATCATTATGATACCATAATGTATACGTAGGAAATGGACCTTTGTCTTTAGGGTTTTTTGAAGCATTAAAAATGAATTTTTCTGCTACAACTTTCAATTTCTTAATTTTTATTTGTTCGTCATCTAATTTTTCTACTTCAATTTTTCGCACAATTCCTTTTTGTGTATCAAAAACTTCATTTTCTTTAAGCATTTTTTTATTCCAGTAATTAAGAGGTACAATATTTACATCTAATTCTAATTTTCCATCCATACCACTAGCTGAAAAAACACCATCTTTATCCATTCCATCAATTTTATATTCCCTGTCATCTTCAAAATCAGTAAAACCATCGATTGCAATAAATTCATTATTTTTCCAAGTTTCTTTTGTTTCTTGAAAAAATTTATACGCGGGAATAAATAAAATTTTTACTTTGATATCAAGGACTGAATGTAAAACTATAGTGTCATTGTTTATTATAAACTTAGAAGTAAGGTTGCCAATTATTTTATTTTTTCTAATGACATCAAAGCTAACCTCATTATCTTCTGGTATAGGAAAAATCTCAGCTTTAATTGAAAAATTTAAACAAATTAATACAACTATTATTAATAAATATCTCATGCTTTTATTCTTAATGTAGATCTTCCTCCATCAATATGAAATATTTGTCCAGTAATCCATTTATTTCTTTCACTAAGAAGAAAACTTCCTAATTCACCAAAGTCACCACCTTCACCTATTTTTGGGATTGGGTGCATATTTTCTATAGCTTTTTTCATAGTTTCATTACTGAGTATTTTTTGTGACATTTTAGAATCAGTTAAGCTTGGGGCAATACAATTTACTTTAATTTTAGGGGCAAATTCAGCAGCTAAGCTAAGTGTCAATCCTTCAATAGCTCCTTTTGAAGAAGAAACAATAGAATGATTGGTAAAGCCTTGTTGAACAGCTATAGTTGAAAATAGCAAAATGGAACCATTATTTTTGTTTAGATTAGTTAGATTAGTTTTAATTGAGTTTATAGCACCTAAAGTATTTATTTTAAAACTCTCAATGTAATCCTCATTTTTACAAATTTTTAGAGGTTTTAAGTTAATTGATCCAATACAGTACGCTAGCCCAAATACGTCTTCATTATATTTTTTAGCTATTTCTTCAATTTGTTCGAAATTAAGCACGTCACAAATATAATATTCACAGTCAATTTCTTTGGCTTTATATTTTAATTCTTCTTCGTTTCTAGCTATAATTACGGGATCATACTCATCATCTTTTATTTTTTTTGCTATGGAGCATCCTATTGCGCCAGTTCCTCCAAATATTAATATCTTCTTTTTCATATTTAATTCCTTATTAATTTTGATTTAAAGTATGCAAATAACAATATAGATAATAAAATTATTGAATTAGTTTGATGCAAGCTACCATATTCAATTGCTACATTTGACCACAATGTCATTATACCTAAAGTGAATTGAAAGGTCAAAGCCAGTAAGACTGATACAATTATTATGTTTGATAAATTGATAAACTTATTAAATATTAAATATGTAAAAAGTGAAAATGTGTAAATAAAAGTAAGTGTAGCTAACCATCTATGATTAAAATTTATAGTGACAGTATTTTCAAAAATATTTAAAAATCCCAATTCTTCTAAAAAAATATCATCAGGAATAATTTTACCATTCATTAATGGGTACGTATTAAAAGATTGCCCAGCATGAGAACCTGCCATAAATCCTCCACTTAAAATAGTAATGAATACAAAAATGATTGAAATGAAAATCCAAAACTCATGTGTCTTAAAAAAGGAGACAAAACGTAAGCTTTTTTGATGAGAATACTCGATACAAGTCCATAATAATAAGCTGTATATTATCACAGCATTTGTTAAGTGAAATGTCAGCCTAAATGGGTTTACATAAGGGTCATTAACTAGACCGCTTTTAACCATCCACCATCCTATAAAAGCTTGAAATAAACCAAGAGTAAAAATAATACTAAATCTTTTGTAAAAATAATTATTAAGAAGTTTTTTAAATAAAAAGTAAAAAAAAGGAACAATAAATACTACGCCAATCAATCTTGCAAAAAATCTATGGAACCATTCCCACCAAAAAATATATTTAAAATCTTCTAATGTCATATTTTTGTTAACATAAAGAAATTCAGGGGATAATTTATATTTATCGAATATCTCTATCCATTGCATATCGTTAAGAGGAGGAATAGATCCAAGTATTGGGCGCCAATCAACCATAGACAAACCTGAATCTGTAAGTCTAGTTAAACCCCCTATAACAATAATTAAAAATACCATTAATGTTAGTGAAATTAGCCATATCATGATTGAAAGACGATAGTTTGATTGTATGTCGTTGGTTTGCATAATATTGATATATTATATAGATATAGTAAAAAAAGTTGTTATTTAAATGCCATGAATGAAAAAACTGATGTTATAATTATTGGAGCAGGACCTGTTGGGTTATTTGCTATTTTTGAGTTGGGTTTATTAAATATTTCTTGTCATGTAATTGATAACTTAGATAAACCAGGTGGTCAATGTGCAGAATTATACCCAGAAAAACCAATATACGATATTCCTTCTAGAGTTAATATAACCGGACAAGAGCTTACTAATGACTTACTAGCTCAAGCTAAACCTTTTAAGCCAGTATATCATTTAAGCCAACAGGTTGAAAAAATATCTAAACTTGAGTCAGATGATTGGCTGGTAGAAACCAACTTTAACAAAAAAATTCAAGCTAAATGTATAGTTATAGCTGCTGGAGCTGGTAGTTTTGTCGCACGCAAAATACCTTTAGATAATATTAGTGACATAGAAGATAAAAAAATCTTATATGCAGTTAGAAATAAGTCTCAATTTCAAGATAAAGATTTGCTCATAGTTGGAGGAGGAGACTCTGCCTTGGATTGGACAAATGAATTGTCAAAAATTTCAAATGTTACTTTGATACATAGAAGAAAAGAGTTTAAAGCAGCCCCTGACTCAGTATCTAAAATGTTAAAATTAGAAAAAGATAAGAAAATAAATTTTTCGCTTGGTCAAATTAAAGAGGTTGAAAATTTACAAAATGGTAAAATAAAAGTTGTTGTGAAAAATGAAGATATTATTAAAGAACATGAAGTTGATTTTCTATTACCCTTTTTTGGTTTAAAAATGGAGCTTGGTCCTATATCAACATGGGGGCTGAACTTAGATGAGAACTTAATAAAAGTTGATACTGAAAAATTTGAAACTTCCATACCTTCAATATTTGCTATTGGAGATATTAACACCTACCCAGGAAAGTTGAAATTAATTTTATCAGGATTTCATGAAGCTGCATTAATGGCCCAAAAATGTTTTAAATATTGTTACCCTGATAAAAAAAATATATTTCGCTACACTACGTCTTCAAAAGATCTGCAAAAAAAACTTAAAGCTATATGAAAATATTTGTAACTGACAGAGAAGGAAATAAATATACTCTCGAAGGGGATAGTGGCGATACTTTAATGGAAGTAATAAGAGATAATTCACTTGATATAGAAGCTGCTTGTGGCGGGTGCTGTGCTTGCGCAACCTGTCATGTTTATATAGAGGATGAATGGCTGGAGAAACTCTCTGCTAGAGATGACGATGAAGAATCCATGCTAGATCAGGCATTTGATGTGAAAAACACCTCAAGATTGAGTTGTCAAATTAGCCTAACTGATGATCTAGATGGCCTCAAACTAGAATTAGCAACAGAATAATTTTTTTTTAAAAAAAACCTTTACTTTATAATTTAGTTTGTATACAAATAGTTTGTATACAAATGGCAGACACTTCTCTTAATGAGAACAGAATTGGTTTATTAATTTGGCAGACTTCAAATCTCTGGCAATCAAAGATACGTAGCAATATCAATAAATATAACATTTCTTTTAACGAGTATCTCATACTAGAAACTGTATATAATTTAAGTAAAATATTAATTAACATTAGCCAAGTAGATATAGTTAAACATTCATTTATAGATAAATCAGTTGTTAGCTCAAAATTGACTCAATTAAATCAAAAAAAATTAATTAAAAAATTAACACCACTTGATAACAGGTCTAATAAAATAGAGCTTAGTAAAGAAGGGGTCAATATGGTTGAGAAAATGATAGAGGAAATAATTAAGACTGAACATAATTTTTTTAATAAACTAAATCATGAAACTTTTAATTTCATTAATTCTCTAAAATTGTTATTGGGTAAAAAAATTAGAATAAAAGCAAATTATAATGAATAAATTAGATTTACTAGACAAAAGCAATCTGAAATCATGGCCTTTTAAAGAAGCTCAACAAATATTAAAAAAAAATGGTGGTTTATCTAATTTTAAAACTCCTGAAAAAGGGCATATTGTATTTGAGACAGGCTACGGACCTTCTGGTTTACCTCATATAGGAACTTTTGGTGAGGTTGTAAGAACAACAATGGTTAGAAATGCTTTTGTATCTTTAATAGAATGTCCCACAAAATTAATTACCTTCTCAGATGATATGGATGGACTTAGGAAGGTGCCGGAAAATGTTCCTAATAAAGAAATGTTAAGTAAATATATCGGTAAACCTTTGACTTCTATTCCAGATCCTTTTGAAAAATATGAAAGTTTTGGGCATCATAATAATGCAAAATTAAGATCTTTTTTAGATGAATTTAATTTTGAATATGATTTCATTAGTTCTACAGAAAGATATAAAAGTGGTTTTTTTGATAATACTATCATTGAAATTCTTCAGAACTATGAAAAGATACTTGAAATTATGTTACCAACTTTAAGAAAAGAAAGAAAAAATACTTACAGTCCTTTTTTGCCACTAAGTGAAGAGACTGGAAATGTTTTGCAGGTACAAGTAGATGAATATAGGCCAAAAAATAATAGTATAATTTATACAGAGCCAACAAATCAAAAAAAAGTTGAAGTTTTAGTAACTGGTGGAAATTGCAAATTACAATGGAAAGTTGACTGGGCTATGAGATGGATGGCATTGGGTGTAGACTATGAGATGTGCGGTAAAGATCTAACCGAAAGTGTTGATTTGGCATCAAAAATTTGTAAATCTATTGGTAGGAAATCACCTGTAAATCTAATTTATGAAATGTTTCTTGATGAAAAAGGTGAAAAAATTTCTAAATCTGTTGGAAATGGAATTAGTGTTGATGAATGGTTGCGTTATGGATCACCTGAAAGTTTATCATTATTTATGTTCCAAAAACCAAAATCTGCAAAGAAATTATTTTTTGATGTGATACCTAAAACAGTTGATGAATATATATCTCACTATAATAGTTATGATAAGCTTGACGATATAAAAAAAATCGACAGTCCAATATGGCATATTCATTTAGGTAAACCAAAAAAATTTAAATCAGATATTACTTTTAACTCACTTACTAATCTCGTTAGTATATGCAATACTGATGATAAAAAAATAATTTGGAGTTTTGTTAATCAGTATGACTCAAGCATAAGTCCAGAAAATAATCCAGAATTTGATAAATTGATTAATTATGCAATCAATTATTATAATGATTTTGTATTACCAAATAAAAAATATTTAAATATTGACAGTACTAATAAAAGTGTTTTTGAAGAAATGAGAGACGTATTGAAATTAAAAATAAATGAAAATAATTCTGCTGAAGATATTCAAACTCTTCTTTATGAGGTAGGAAAAAATCATCATTTTGAAAATTTAAAAGATTTTTTTAAACTCGTTTATCAAGTATTGCTTGGTCAAGAACAAGGACCGCGTCTTGGGTCATTCATTAAACTATATGGAATTAATCAAACAATAAAAATAATAGAGCAAAGAATTGATTTTCATAAATCTTAAAGCATGTTAATTAACTTATTAAGATTATTCCCTCCTGAAACAGCTCACGATATAACAATTAAATTACTAAAATCTAATCTAGTATTTAAGAAAAACAAAAAAGAAGAATTTAGAGCATTAACACAAACAATTCTTGGTATAGATTTTCCAAATCCTTTGGGTTTAGCGGCGGGTTTTGATAAAAATGCTGAAGTAATAATGCCTATGTTATCCTATGGATTTGGTTTTGTAGAAGTTGGAACCATTACCCCCAAATCTCAAAAAGGAAATCAAAAGCCAAGGGTTTTTAGATTATTAGAGGATGAGGGTGTAATAAATCATCTTGGCTTTAATAATGATGGAAGTGAAAAAGTAATAGAAAACTTAAAATCATTTTATAAAGCAGACAAAGCTGGAGGAATAATTGGTATAAATTTAGGAAAAAATAAATCAACTAAAAATGATATTGATGATTATTTATATTCTATTGAAAAACTGGGTATTTATGGAAATTATATAACAATAAATATATCTTCACCTAACACACCTGGTCTAAGAGATCTTCAACTTCGAGGAAGAATTGAAACTTTAGTTAAGAAAATACAAGATAAACAAAATGAAAGTAAGCAACTGGGAAATAAACCAATATTTATTAAAATATCACCTGATCTAGATGATGAGCAATTAAGAGATATTGCATTAATGTCGTTAGCTAATAATGTTAATGGGTTAATTATTTCAAACTCAACTATTAAACGCCCTAGTTCATTAGTTTCTTCATATAAAAATGAATTAGGAGGATTAAGTGGTAAGCCTATATTCGTGGACTCTACTATAATATTAAAAAAAATGTATTCTCTAACAAATGGGCAAATACCTCTAATAGGAGTAGGAGGTATATCAAATGGTTACGAGTGTTATGAAAAAATAAAAGCTGGAGCTAGTCTCGTGCAACTCTATACTTCATTAATTTATCAGGGACCACAAATTATCAATAAAATTATAAAAGAGCTTAATGGACTTATTCTAACCGATGGATTTAAAAATATATCAGAGGTAATTGGAAAATCTTCTTAATGATAAAAGTTATAAATAATATTTCTGAAATCATCGATCTTTATGATGTTTTTATTCTTGATCAATGGGGAGTAATGCATGATGGAAATAAGGGATATAATCATGCTATTGAAGCTATTGATAAGTTATTTAATGCAAATAAAAAACTTATTATCATTTCAAACTCATCAAAAAGAAAGTTAAGCTCAACATGTAGGTTAAAAAGTTTAGGTTTTAATAAAAATCATTTTATTGAGGTTATGACTAGTGGGGAAATGGTCTGGCAAGAATTAAAAAATTCAATTCAAAATTATGGAAGCAACCTAAATAATTGTTTTCATATTTTTGATGAGTCAAAAGAAGATGGTTTAGAATTTAGAGATGGTTTAGATAATTTTAGTTTTGTCTCTGATATAAGTGAAGCAAATTTTATATTAGCATGTACACCTTTTCAAAATATGAAGCCAATAGATTATATCCCAACACTAAAAAGTGCCTTAGATCATAATTTAATTATGTTTTGTGCTAATCCAGATTATATAACTATAGAAAAAAATAATATGAAAAATATTTTTTGTATGGGAACGATTGCAGATTTATATAAAAATATGGGAGGTGAAGTAGTTATTCTTGGGAAGCCATCGAAAGAAATTTATATTGAATCAATAAAAAAAATTAATGAATTAGATAAAACAAAAACAATAGCCATTGGTGATTCTATAGATCATGACATATTTGGAGCTTCAAATTTTGATATAGATAGTGTGCTTATATCAAGTGGTATTCATAATGAATTATTCAAAAATAGCATTGAAATTGGCTTAAATAATATAATAAGTAGTAATAAATGGGATTGTAAACCAACATATATATGCACTAAATTTTCTATCTAACTTTGCTTGACAAATAAGCATTAACATTTACTAACCCCAATCATTATGACAATGAAATGTGAACTTACTGGAAAATCATTCCAAACTGGGAATAATGTAAGTCATGCAAAAAACAGAACTAAGAGAAGATTTCTTCCAAATCTCCAAAAAATCACTTTTATTAGTGAAAAACTTGGTCAAAAAATCCAACTTAAAGTTGCAGCAAGTACTATCAGAACTGTAGAAAAAAAAGGTGGGTTAGATGATTTTTTAGTATCTACTCCAAATAGTAAATTACCTGAAAAAGCTAAAAAATTAAAAAAAACTATCCTAAGTAAAATCAACTAATCCTTAGATGGATTTCTTTATAAGTCTAACGTCATATTTGGGTATGTTAAATACATTTGTTCTTTGGTTAATAATGCTTTTTTTCTGTTTTTTTTCAATTCTGATATTTTTAAAATTATTTGGAATTGTTGGATTGTATGTTTATTCTGCATTAGCTGTTATTGGAGGCAACATACAAGTTTTAAAACAAGTTGATTTTTTTTATTCACCAGAACCAGTTGCTTTGGGCACAGTATTATTTGCATCAACTTTTTTATGTACTGATATTTTATCTGAACATTTTGGAAGAGAAAAAGCAAATAAAAATGTTTTAATTGGGTTTGTAAGCTTTCTTTTTATGACAATTATAATGCTGATTACAATCGGTTTTAACCCATCTACAGACGACTGGGCGCAGGAAAGTTTATCAAATATATTTACTCCTCTATCACGTTTTTTTATTGCCAGTATGATAGCTTATTTATTAAGTCAATACTTTGATATTTGGATTTATAATTTTCTTAAAAAATTAACTATCAATAAATATTTATGGTTAAGAAATAATCTTTCTACAATATTATCTTCATTGATTGATAATACTATTTTTAGTCTACTTGCATGGATAATATTAAATCCTAATCCAGAATTTTTATACAAAGTAATTACTACATATATTCTTGGCACTTATTTTCTAAGAATTTTAATAGCCCTAATAGACACTCCTTTTTTATATTTATCAAAATTATTTCTTCCAAAAAAATGAAAAAATTTTCTTGGAAAATAAATCATATCTCCACAAATACTAACGCAAGAACTGGAGAAATAATCACACCTCATGGAAAAATTAAGACACCTGCATTTATTTTTTGCGCAACTAAGGCTGCTCTAAAATCATTTTCTACAATTCAAGCTAAAGAGAATAATACTCAAATTATATTATCTAATACTTATCATTTGATGCTCCAACCAGGAAGTGAATTAATTGCAAAGCATGGTGGTTTGCATAACTTTATGAATTGGAAAGGACCTATGCTAACTGATAGTGGGGGGTTCCAAATTTTTTCTTTGGGGCATGGTTCTGTTGCTGATGAAATTAAAGGAAGATCATCTGTTAAAAGAAATAAAAGTTTATTAAGCATTAATGAGGAAGGTTCTTTATTTCAATCTTATATTGATGGATCTTTTAAACTCTTGTCTCCAGAAAAATCTATAGAAGTTCAAAGAGATATTGGTGCAGATTTAATATTGGTTTTTGATGAATGTACTCCATTTCATGTTGATAAATCTTATACTGATATTTCTATGAAACGGAGTCATAGATGGGCAATCAGATCTTTAAATCGTTTTAATTTAAATCTTAAGTACAAAGCTGGCTTTGGTTCATCTGGCGAGCAAAAACTATATGGCATAATTCAAGGAGGGATCTATGAAGATCTTCGTGAAGAAAGTATTGATTTTAATTTAAATAAAATTGATAATTTTGGTATAGCTATAGGAGGGAGCTTAGGGTCATCGAAAGATGAAATGTATAAAGTGGTAAATTATACAGCACTTAAATTAGGAAATAAACATCCTATACATCTACTTGGAATTGGTGATCCAAATGATATTTGGACTTTAGTTAAGAGTGGAATTGATACATTCGATTGTGTTAGCCCTACAAGATTAGCTAGGCATGGTTCAGCTCTCATAAAAGGAAAAAAAGGTAAATTAAATATTAAGAATAAACTGTTTAGTGAAGATTTATTACCAATAGATAAGGATTGTAATTGTCCAACTTGTTTGAATTACTCATTAGCATATCTTCATCATTTATTTAAAGCTGATGAATTACTTGGACTTCAACTAATTACATCCCATAATATTTATTTTATGAATAATTTAATGAATATTATTAGAAATGCTATTGATAATGATAACTTGGAACAGGCTGAAAAACAGTGGTTTAGTTAATTTGAAAAATTTCAGATAGTTCGTTAAGTAATACTTCCCCAAGTTGATCTACATCCATTATTGTAATTGCTTTTGAATAATACCTAGATACATCATGACCTATACCAATAGCTATTAACTCAATTTCTTTATTATCTTGTATTTGATTTATTACTTCTCTAAGATTTTTTTCAAGATAATTTCCAGGATTTACAGATAGTGTAGAGTCATCAACAGGTGCTCCATCACTAATAATGATAAGTATCTTTCTTTTTTCTTGTCGATTTTTTAATCTAGAGTTAGCCCATTTTAAAGCTTCACCATCAATGTTTTCTTTTAAAATTCCTTCTCTTAAAAGTAGACCTAAGTTTTGTTTTGACCTTCTTGAAGGGGAGTCTGCAGACTTGTAAATAATATGTCTTAAGTCATTTAATCTACCAGGATTGCTTGGTTTTCCTTTTTTAATCCATTTTTCTCTAGACTCACCACCTTTCCAGGCTTTGGTTGTGAATCCCAGTATCTCAGTCTTTATTAAACACTTTTCGAGAGTTTTAGCTAAAATATCACTGCACAATGCAGCGACTGTAATAGGTCTTCCTCTCATTGATCCAGAATTGTCAATTAAGAGAGAAACAACTGTATCTTTAAACTCTACTTCTTTTTCTTTTTTGTAAGATAGTTTATTTTGAGGATTGGCAATAATTCTAGATAATCTAGAAGTATCCAAGTAGCCTTCTTCCATATTGAAATCCCAATTTCTGTTTTGTTGCGCAAGAAGTTTTCGTTGAAGTCTATTTGCTATCTTGGTAATTAAGGGAAGAAAAGAAAATACTTGTTTATCTAAACTAAAACGAAGTTTTTCTAATTCTTTTTGATCACATAGATCTTTAGCATTAATAATTTCATCAAAATCTTTTGTATAAGATTTATATTCATCTATGATTGTGTTTATATCAATTTTTGGAAAGTATTCTATTTCACCTTCTGCAGACTCTTCCCCCATTTCATCACTTTCTTCCATAGATATAGTTTGTTTTAAATCTAAAGCACTGGTGTCTGTATCGATTTTTGACTGACTTTTATCTTTATTATTTTGGTCGTTGTTTTCATTATCCTGATTTTGATCATTTTTTGCGTCATCTTCTTGATTAATTTCATCGGTATTTTTTGTTTTTTCATTATGGTCAAAAAATCCATAATCTTCTAAGTATTTTTTAATTTTTGATCCAAAGGTTTTTTGGTCACTAATATAATTTTTTAAATCTTTAAAAATATTTTCATAATCTTTACCAAGTTTTTCTTCAATTATACATCTATTTTGTTGATTTAAGTCTCCGAAGTCAACATTTAGGAATTTTTCAAATGCCACATACTTAAAAGCATTGGCAATATTATTATCCCTATTATTTGTATTTTTTTTTAAATCTAAAAAATGTTTACTAGTAATATTTGATTTAATCCCTTTAAATGTAATTGCGCCTTTTGCCTGTATCCTTGATTGTTCTACTGCATTGAAAATTTCATTTGAAGTTTCACTGCTATTCATAAAATTATTGTGGATTTCTTTTGAATGAAATCTAAATTCAAGAGCAAGTGCGTCAGCCTCTGCTCTTATGTAAGTTAAATTTTTTTTAATACTTTCAATATTTGGATCAGTTAGATTAATATTATTTCCATCAATTGAAGGATTTTCTTTAGTAAAATTTATTTCAATTTTGTCATTTTTGCTTATTGATTTAGTTGTAGCTGAAAGTGATTTTTTAAACTCTTCTAAAATATCTTCATTCTTTAACATTCACTACCTTTGCATCTGAAATATCGATACCGAATGAGCGCTGAAAATACTCTTCAATGATAGGTCTCTCAAGTTCATCACATCTATTTAGGAATGATAATTTAAATGCATATTCTATATCATTAAACATTAAATAATTTTCTGCCCATGTTAAGACTGTTCTAGGGCTCATTACTGTTGATATATCACCATTCATAAAACCTGACCTACTCAAATCTGCTGTAGCAACCATAGATTTTATTATTTCTTTGCCTGATTTATTATTTAATTTTTTAATCTTGTTAATGATTATTTTTTCTTCTTCATTATTTGATAAATAATTAAGTATTGTAACAATATTCCATCTGTCCATTTGCCCTTGGTTTATTTGCTGAGTACCATGATAAAGTCCTGAAGTATCACCTAGCCCAACTGTATTTGCCGTAGCAAATAATCGAAAATACTTGTTAGGTTTAACTACTCGAGATTGATCTAATAAAGTTAATTTACCCTCCGTTTCTAAAATACGTTGAATTACAAACATAACATCAGGTCTACCAGCATCGTATTCATCAAAGACTAGAGCTACAGGATTTGAGTAAGCCCAAGGCAAAATACCATCTTGAAACTCAGTTATCTGTTTTCCATCTTTTAAAACTATTGCATCTTTACCAATTAAGTCAATCCTACTAATATGGCTGTCTAAATTAACTCTAATACACGGCCAATTTAATCGAGCAGCTACTTGTTCAATATGGGTTGATTTTCCTGTTCCATGATATCCTTGAACTAAAACTCTTCTATTATTAGCAAATCCAGCCAATATAGACATAGTTGTTTCAGGGTCAAATCGATATGAGGAGTCAATGTCAGGAACATGCTCATTATTATTATTAAAACCATAGACATCGAAATTACATGTAATCCCAAAGATTTCTTTGGTATTAATTATTTTATTTAGATTGTTTTTCATTTTTTTTAATAAATTTTTTTAGTAATATTTTATATGACTCGTTAATTTGTTTAAATTTTTCTTCAGCATTTTTATTATTTCCATTTACATCAGGATGAAAGATTTTCACTAACTTTTTGTAATTTTTTTTAATTTTTTCTAAAGTAATCGGCATTTTAAGCTCTAATTTTTTAATTGCCTGGCTTTCTTCAAGCGATAATGACTCATCCATTAATTTATTTTTAAAATAATTTTCATTTAGTTTATTTTCATCATTTTTGATATAATCATCAACATATTCATTAAATTCATCAAAAACATTTTTATAATTTCCTTTTAATGGCCAGGATGGTCTATCCCAAACTGTATCACTTCGCATTGAATTTTCAATTTGATCAACTGACATCCCCTTATAAAAATCCCATGATTTATTATATTCTTTAATATGATTAAGACAGAAGTAGAAATAATCATTCAATAATATTCTTGATTTTGGAGCTCTGTATTGACCTCTTTCTAAGCATTTTTCTGAATCACATTTTTTGAAAGAATTTTTCTCCCAGGATAAATTATTTTTTTTTATATCAAATTTAAATTTATTCATTAATTGTTATATAGATTATACATATGAATCGTTCAAAAAGAATACAAGAAATTTTGGAAAAACATATTTCTAACCTGGGCATCCAAATTGTTGATAATTCATATTTGCATAAAGGTCATAATAACTTTAATGGGCTGGGTGAGACTCATATTACTATCAACTTACAATTTAATCCTGACTCAAAAATTAATAGACTAGATATTCACAGAAAAATAAACTCTTTACTTAAAAAAGAGTTTGATACAGGTTTGCATTCTCTAGAGATTAAAATTAATTAATTCGATTAATCTCTATTTTTGAAATTTGTTTTCTTGAATGTGATAAGACTTTATAAGTAAAGTAATTATCTTGAACCGTTTCCCCAAATAAAGGAATTTTTTTTGCAATATCTAAGATATGTCCAGAGATAGTCGATGCTTCGCTCGATGGCTGGTCTAAATTAAAATGTTTATATAAGTCTCTTAAATTTTGTTCACCATTAGTAATTATTATTCCATCATTAGTTTCTGTAAATTCATCGTTAGGAATATCTATTTCATCTACAATCTCACCAACTATTTCTTCAATAATATCTTCTAGCGTAATCAGCCCTAGGAGTTCCCCATATTCATCAACAACAAAGGCTATATGTTCTTTTCTTTTTTTAAAAGCTACAAGCTGTTCTAATAAATTTGTACTCTCTGGAATAAACCATGGTTTTGAAATTTTATCAAATATAATTTCTTTTGATCTCTCTTGCTTGGTTAAATCAACATTTAGAGTTCTTACATTTAAAAGGCCAATAATATTCTCTGGATTATCTTTCCAAATTGGAATTCTTGTAAACCTAGAAAAATTAATTGACTTAATAAATTCTGAAATTTCTAATGAGCTATTTATTGAATATATATTTTTTCTATGAGTAAACACCTCTTCAACTGTAATATCATTCAACATAAGTATGCTTTGCAGCATATCTTTTTCTTGTTCTGAGTCAGGGCTTGATGTTTTGTACATTTCAATAACCCCTTGTAACTCCTCTTCAGATTGTTGATCTTCTAGTTTATTATCTTTTTTTTGTATTCTAAAAATTTGTTTAACAATAATGTTGATTAAAAAAATGAAAGGGTAAAGAATTTTACTTAAATAAAATACTATTGGAGCAATTTGTAAAGAAGTTCTAGTAGGTCTATTTAATGAATAGGTTTTTGGTAAAATTTCAGCAAATACAACAATTAAAACTGTCATAATTAAAGTTGCATAAAATATCCCAGTAATGCCAAATATGTCGTAAAGTACTGCTGTTGCTAAGGATGAAGCTAATATATTCACTAAGTTATTTGATAATAGCAATGAAGATATAACATTGTCTAAATTATCCAATATTTTTAAAACAAACTTTGCTTTTTTATCCCCCTTTTTATATTTAAATAGTATCCTAGGTTTTGAAGTTGCAGTTAATGCTGTTTCAGATCCAGATAAAAAACCTGATAAAATTATCAATATGAATAAAAATAAAATTAATAAAAAAGTAATTAATGTCATTTAGCTATATGAGTATTTTTTTTAAATTTTTTAAATTTTGTTTATTACTTAAAAAAGCATTACCAATACCTTTTAATAAAACAAAATTTATTTTACCATTTAAGTTTTTCTTATCTTTATCAATAATATTAAATATTTTTTTATTAAACATATTTTCATCCTGAACTGGAAGATTGTTAGATAAAAAATGAATTTTTATTTTTTCAAAATCCTTTAAAGATAAGTAACCAAGATTGTGTGAGAAGGAAGCAGCAATTATCATTCCAATTGATATAGCTTCACCATGAGTAAATTTTTGATTAAATTTGTAAAACGTTTCTAGTGCATGACCAAATGTGTGTCCAAAATTAAGAATTGCTCTAGAATGACTATTTTTTAGCTTTTCTTTTTCATCTTTTAGAACATATTTTCTTTTAATTAGAATACTTTTATAAATTGCTTGAGTCAAAATATTATTATCTAATTTAAATATTTTTTTTGAATTATTATTAAGCCAATAAAAAAATTTTTTATCATTTATTATTCCATGTTTAATAATCTCTGCGTATCCCGAAAGTAACTCTCTTTTTGAAAGCGTGGAAAGAATACTAGGATCAATTATAACTGACTTTGGTTGATAGAAAGTACCAACAAGATTTTTACCACTTTTAGTGTTTATACCATTTTTACCACCAACTGAACTATCAACTTGTGATAATAATGTTGTTGGAATTAAAATCAAATTAATCCCTCTTAGTAAAGTGCTTGCAATAAATCCTGAAAGATCTCCAAGGGTGCCACCTCCAATTGCAACAATTGTAGAATTTCTCTCAATACCAATTTTTATAATTTTTTCTGATAAATTTGCATAATTATTAAAATTTTTAATTTTTTCAGAGCAGTTAATAGTAATATAATTTTGATTTTTATAATTATTAAGTTTTTTAAAAATATAGAAAACTTTTTTATCTATTAAAAATACAACTTTATTATTTTTATAAATTATTTTTTTTATGTTCTTAATAATTGAATTTTTTTCAATGTTAATAGAATATGAGTCATTTTTAGTTTTAATATTTATTTTTTTATTCATAATAAATATTATTTATAATTTTTTTAACTGATTCATTTAAACTATTTTGATTATCGATAATAAGATCAGCTTTTTGATAAAATTTTATTCTTTTTTCCATTAATTCATTTAAAATTATATTTAAATCCTTATTAATTATTAAGGGCCTACTTTTTGAATTCTTTAATCTTTTTACAAGAATATCAATTTTTACTTGTAAGTAAATATTATAAGAATTTTTTTTAATTAACTTTCTGATATTTTTGTTAGCTAAAGAGCCACCACCAAGAGAAATTATAATATTTTTTTCATATAAAAGATTAATAATAACTTGTTCTTCCAAATTTCTAAAAAATAGCTCACCATCTTCATTAAAAATATCTTTGATAGATTTTTTTGCCTTTTTCTCTATTAGTTTGTCTGAGTCAAAAAATTTGTAATTAATCTTATTAGCTAGAGATTTACCAATAGCGGTCTTTCCAGAACCCATCATTCCACATAATGTAATATTAAGTTTGTTATTGATACTTAAAGACATTTTAATTTAGACTATATTGATCTTAATATTGACAAAATTTAATTCCAGAAACAATTTTGAAAATTAATTAATTCCTATATTAGGCATATTTAAATAAATATATATATGAAAACAATTTATATTACTCTTGGTTTTTTTGCAATTATATTGATTTTTTCTTTGTTTATGTTTTTTTTAGATATCCCGGCACCTAGCAAAACTGTCGTTGAAACACATACTTTAGAGATAAAATGAAGCTTACAATATTTTTTTTTGTTTTTTTTGTTTTTTTGACAACATCAATTAAGGCTAATGATCTAAAAATTATTGAACTTCATCAAGATAAAATATTAGATCAGATCGTTTTAAATGATGCAAGCAATGATAGTGAAAACGATGATAAGGACGATATTGTTTTAAATAATGAAAATTTAGAAATAGAAAGTAATAATACCCTTGAAGAAAGTGAAGAAGATTTACTAAACACTGATGACGTAATAAGTGTCAGTGAAGAAGCAGTTACTTTTTTACAGCCAGATACAATTTTTAATGTAAATGAACAAATTATAACTAATCATTTTAAAAGTATAAAAAGTATTAAATCTCAATCATTGCACAGAGAGTTTATTAAAATTCTTTCATCGATTAAATTAGATGAAGAAAATAATAATGCTGAGAATATTACTTATTCAATCATTAGCAAATTATACGAAATAGGAGAGTTAGAAAAAGCATACAACCTTACGAAAAAAATATCTTTAGAAAATATAACAGATCAAGATAAAGTGAATTATTTTTATTTTATCGAATTAAATTATTTATATTCCACTCGTAAATTGCCAGAAGCCTGTGATTTAAAATCTATATTAATAAATAAAGGAACTATACTTCCTGAGTTTTTATTAGAAAAAACTGATATTTTTTGCTTAATTCTAGAGAATAAATATTCAGAGGCAAGTCTTTTGAATTCTCTTCTTTTAGAGTCTGAAAAAGAAATTGATGAGAATTTTCAAAAATTATTTAAATTTATGTCTCTTAATAATAAAGATAAGCAATTGTTTGACTCACTTAGTGAGGTAAAGTCTAAAGAACTTATATTTTTATATAGTGCAATGTTAAGAATAAATGAGTTACCTTTAGATACGGATTTCATAGAAGTTGATCCATTAAACTTATCAATTCCCGTAGTATTAAGCGGATCCACTCCAATGAATATTAGAATTAAAGCTGCAAATAACGCATATTTCAATAATTTACTTTCAATTGATAGTTTGTCTGCACTATATCAATCGGTAGATTTTAACTCTAAACAATTCAATAATTCAGAAGAAACTATTAATTCTCTTAATAATGATAAAGAAATGATAATGGCCTTCTATTATCAGCTTATTAATATCCAAATTTTTCCTGATGAAAGATTAAAGGTTATTTTAGATTACTGGAATTTTGCTAAGGACTCTGGTTTAGAAGAAATAGCTTATAATATTACTAATAAAATTATAGAAACAATTAATCCAACATCTGAAAATAATCAATTTGGTTTAGAAATTGCCTTTGCTTATATTTCAAATAAAAACTATATCGAGGCGATAAAATGGATAAATTTATTTGAAAATTCTAACGTTAAAAATGAAAAAATAGAGTATGCTAAGTTTTTAATTGATTTAAATGAAACAAATCAATTAGATACAATTATCAAATACATATCTAAAAATTATGAAAACTTAAATACAATAAATGATCAAAAGACACTTGAAAGTCTTGAAGTATTAGTTAATTTTTTGGATATAAGTCAAATTTCTTCAGATAGCTCCTTATATATGAATATCTCTGATGATAGATTGATGCCTTCTTATTTTATAATACGAGATATTAATAGCAATATGGTGGATCAAAATAATATATCGCTATTTATTTTATCATTAATCTCAATCAATAATAAAAAATGGATAGAATTACATCCAGAACATTTAAAATTAATTTTAGAAGCTTTTAAATTATATGAAAATGGACTTTTAATTAAACCAATTATCTTAGAAATATTAGATGAGTTTGAGATTTTTTGATGAATAGATATTTTGATTTTGAGAGTGATGTTGAAAAAATTGATATTCAAATTAATAAACTCAACTCTAATGATAATAATTATAATAATCAAAAGACAAAATTATTAGAAAAAAAAAATTTTTTACTTAAAAAAATATATTCTAATTTATCAGCATGGGAAAAAGTTCAAGTTGCAAGGCATGCTAATAGACCGCATGCTTTAGATTACATAAATTTAATATTTAAAAATATAGTATATTTACATGGAGATAAAAAATTTTCAGACGACAGTGCTATACTAGGATGTTTGGCTGACCTATCTGGTCAATCAGTTATAGTTATTGGTACTGAAAAGGGTAATTCTATGGACACTAGAATTAAACATAATTTTGGAATGGCGAAGCCAGAGGGCTATCGAAAAGCTCAAAGATTGATGATGATAGCAAATAAATTTAATCTTCCAGTTATTACTCTTGTTGATACAGCTGGAGCTTTTCCAGGAAAAGAAGCTGAAGAAAGAGGTCAATCAGAGTCAATTGCTTCTTCAATCTTAGTCTCTTTAAAAATTGACTCCCCAATTATTTCTGTAGTTATTGGAGAAGGTGGCTCTGGCGGTGCCATTGCTCTCGCAACTGCAGATAAAGTGTTAATGCTCGAGCACTCTATATATTCAGTTATCTCGCCTGAAGGCTGTGCGTCAATTCTTTGGAGAAATAGTGACTTTATTCAAAAAGCAGCAGAAAACCTTAAGATAACAGCACAAGATTGTTTATTTAATAAAATTATTGACTCAGTAGTTAAGGAGGTGCCTGGTGGTGCTCACAGAAACCCGGATGAACAAGCTCAAATACTAAAAAAAGAGCTTATTAGTAATTTGGAAACTCTAAATTCTCTTACATCAGAAAGTCTAAAAAATATTAGAAATGAAAAATACTTAAATATTACTTCAGCTAATTAAGATCCGTGACAAGTTTTGTATTTTTTTCCTGAACCACAAGGACATTCATCGTTTCTTCCGATTTTTTTAGTAATGATTCTATTAGGTTGTTTTTTGATTACCTCATTATTATTTTTTTGTTTTTCGTTAATCAATTCTATTCCAAATAGTGTCTTTAAGACTCTTTGATTTTGATTAGACAACATTTCATCAAAATAATCAAAAGATTCCCTTTTATATTCAAAGAAAGGATCTTTCCCTCCCATAGCTCTTAAATTTACACTACCACGCAACATATCCATAGCAGCTAAATGTTCTCTCCAATCTTTATCTAATTGAAATAACATCACTCTTTTTTCAGCAAATTCAAAAAGTTCTTCTGAATATTTATGTTTTTTATCTTTTAATTCTTGATTTACTTGGTCTTTTATTCTTTTTTTAATTTCTTCTTCATCAACTCCATCTTCTTCAAACCAGCTTTCTACTGGAAGAGAAGTGTTAAATGTTTCTTCGATCTTTAGTTTCAATAATTCAGAATTCCATTCATGTGAATATTTTTTTGGAGGTATGCATTCAATAATTATTTCATTAATATAATCATCAATCATTTCATTAATAATTTTAGATTGATCCTTAGTTATTAAGATTTCTCTTCTATTTTGATAAATTATTTTTCTTTGATCATTCAAAATATCATCAAATCTTAATATTTGCTTTCGGATGTCATAATTATGAGCTTCAACTTTTTGTTGAGCTCTCTCAAGTGATCTAGTTATTAATGAATGAGTTATCGCCTCCCCTTCCTTTAAGCCTAACTTACCTAGTACATTTTCTAAAGTTTTAGAGCCAAAAATTCTCATTAAATCATCTTCTAAAGATAGGAAAAAAACACTTTCCCCAATATCGCCTTGTCGCCCAGATCGACCGCGTAATTGATTATCAATCCTTCTACTCTCATGTCTTTCAGTTCCTATTACTAGCAAACCACCAGAGTTTATTGCTTGATCCTTTAGAACAAGATTGTCATTACCTAATTTAATATCTGTACCTCGACCTGCCATGTTAGTTGATATGGTTACGTTACCAGGCATACCAGCTTTTTCAATAATTTCTGCTTCTTTTTCATGTTGTTTTGCATTCAATATAGAATGACCAATATTCTCTTTATTTAAGATTTGTGATATTAATTCAGAATTTTCAACGGAAGTTGTACCAATTAATATAGGTTGTTTTCTCTTATGTCGCTCTTTGACTAGGCTTAATACAGCATCATATTTTTCTTTTTTTGACATAAAAATTTGATCATTCTGATCAATTCTGTTTACTTTTAAATTAGGAGGTATCGATACAACCCCTAAATTATAAATTCCTTCAAATTCATTTGCTTCAGTAAGAGCGGTGCCAGTCATGCCACTTAGTTTGTGGTAAGATCTAAAAAAATTCTGATAAGTTACTGAAGCAATTGTATGATTTTCTTTTTGTATTACCAGATTTTCTTTTGCTTCAATCGCTTGATGCAATCCATCGCCATATCTTCTTCCTTCCATTGGTCGTCCACTAAGATCATCAATAATTACTATTTGCTTATCTTTAAGTATGTAGTCTTTGTCCTTTATAAATAATTTATGCGCTCTTAATGCTTGAATAATATTATGATTCAATGCCATATTGTCAAGATCTTGCAGAGTACCTTCTTTAATAAGGTTATTATCTAAAAGAAGCTTTTCTGCAAACTCCATCCCTTCATTAGTTAGAAGTATAGATTTACCCTCTTCATTAATCTCATAATCTGTTGCTTTAAAAAGTTTAATTATTTTATTAATTTTAGGAAATAAATCAATTGAAGAGTTTGACTCTGCAGAAATAACTAATGGCGTTCTTGCTTCATCAATTAATATACTGTCTACCTCATCAACAATTGCAAATGCATCTTTTTTGAAACATAGATTTGCGAAGTCACCTTTAAGATTGTCTCTTAAATAGTCGAATCCAATTTCATTATTTGTTGCATAGACGACATCACACTCATATTCTTTTGGTCTAGTTACATGATCAGTATCTGAATTTACACAACCAACACTTATGTTAAGAAAATTGTAAATTTTCCCCATCCATGATGCATCTCTTTTAGCTAAATAATCATTTACAGTTACTATATGAACTGATTTGTCTGCTATCACATTTAAGTAAACAGGCAGAGTAGCAGCAAGAGTTTTACCTTCACCTGTTTTCATTTCAGCAATTTTACCTTCATGCAAAACAATTCCTCCAATGAGCTGAACATCGAAATGTCTCATTTGCAGAGTTCTTACCGAAGCCTCTCTTACTACGGCGAATGCTTCTGGTAATATTTCGTCAATTGGAGTTTTTTCTTGATGATATTTTTTCTTGAAATACTCAGTTTTATTTTGAAGTTCCTCATCGCTTAATTTAGAAATTTTTGTTTCAAAATCATTAATTTTTTTAACAATTTTACTATATTTTTTTAGATTGTTAGAACCTAGATTTCCAAATAATTTGTTAACAATATTAAGCATATTATGATATGTGGCTGTTATCATATGAAATTCAAGAACGCTACTAAGGATTTAGACCTTAAAAGTAACGATAGATTATACTTAAAATCAAATTCTCCTTTTGCTCCTAAACATTATAAGGATTTAAGTCCTAAAGGTTTTAAAATATTTACCTTTCATTCAGGTTTAAAAAAGAAAAATGATGATCTTTTAATTATTATATTTGATAAGGTTATAAATATAGCTTCTAAATATTCACTTACAACAACACCTTCTGCGCCAATTATCTGGGATAAAAAAAATAACAAGGGAAGATGTAAAGCATTAATAGTAAACTCAGGGAATGCAAATGCTCATACCGGCGCTCAAGGAATAAAAAATATTGATAAATATACAGAACAACTGGCAAAATTATTATCTTGCTCAACACATGAAATATTAGTTTCTTCAACTGGTGTAATTGGAGAGCAGTTTGATCCAAATTTAATCAGTAAACAAATAAAATTATTACCCATCTCAAAAGAAAAAAGACTAATTGATGCCGCAAGATCTATTTCGACTACAGATACTTTTGTAAAAACTTCAGTACATAATCTCAAAATAGATAAACAAACTATTAATTGCTTTGGGTTTGCAAAAGGTTCCGGAATGATAAATCCAAATATGGGGACTATGCTCGCATATATTTTTATAGACTGTGAGATTGCATCAGGTAAATTGAAGAAGTTGTTATCAGATAATCTTGAAGAAACTTTTAACTCTATTACGGTTGATAGTGATACCTCAACTAGTGACACTTTGATACTTTTTTCAAATCCTTTAAAAAAAATAGATATAAAAAAAAATTATAATAAAATTTCTAGCTGCCTCAACAAAGTCATGAGAGAATTATCAATGAAAATTATTACAGATGGTGAGGGTGTCAAAAAGCTTATTAAAGTAAGTGTAATTAAAGCAAAAAATAAAAAACAAGCAAAAAATATAGCCTTCTCAATAGCTAATTCACCTCTTGTAAAAACAGCAATTGCAGGAGAGGATGCAAACTGGGGTAGGGTAGTGATGGCAATTGGAAAAACTCAAGAAAAAATCAATCAAGACAAAATTAAGATTAGATTTGGCAATAACCTTTTGGGAAGTGGAGGTAAAAAAAACTGTAATATTAATTTATCTAAGGTTGACAAATATATGAAAAATAAAATAATTGAAATAAAGGTAAGTCTAGGCTTAGGTAATGCTTCACAAGTTATTTATGGCAATGATTTAAATAATGAATACATAAGAATTAATGCAGATTACAGATCTTAAATTTTTATAAAAAATCTTTTAATTTATTCTTGACCTGCCCTGGTTTTAAGGGTTTTTGCTGGGAAGAATGATCTTTCCACCCAGTAACAATATAAAAATTACTTGTAACATCAAAATTATTCTTTTTATTTTTACTATAATTTTTTTCTAATTTTTTAAAATAATTTTTATTCTCAAAAGTATTTTTTTTATCATCATAATAATATGATAAATTCATAGAGCGAACATCAAGAAGTAATTTATTAAATGTCTGATATTCTAATTTTATAATTTCTAAATTTACAGATGGGTTTGTATAATTATTTTTTTTTAAAATCTCAATTAGTTGTTGAAGTTCGATTGTTTTATTAAATCTATTATAAGCACCACCATAAATCTCAATATCAGTTTTTATCATTGCTGATTTTAAAGAATAAAAATTTTCTAATGAAGGTATTGTCGCAAGAAATAAACCATTTGGTATAAGAGAATTAATTGCTTTATTTAAAAGATTTTCAAAATTATCACTAAGGCTCAGAATCATGTTGCTTATTATCAAATTATATTTATCATTATCAATTTCTAATAGATCAATATCTTTAATGTTTTCGATTGTATGATTTGAGTTGATATTTTTAAAATCATAAACTTTAATTGAGGAATTATTGAATTTTTTTTGAACAAATTTATAAATCATTGTTCCCTGATCTCCTAAAATTAAAATATTTTGAAAATTAAGTCTTATAATTTCTAAAGAGTCTATAATTGCCTCACTGTAACAATTAAAAATAAAGTCATTTTTGTTATTGATTTCTTTACATCTTAAGTTTTTAAGATATTTTTTATTTATCATTAAAATATATATAAACTACTAATGGAAATTCTTGTAAATAATATATCTGACATTGTTGTCGCTGAAGTTAACGCTTTAAATGATAAAATTAAAGGCCTTAATTTTTTAGAAACATTAAAAGTAAATGTTATTGAAAAATGCCTATCTTTAATAATTGAGCAAAAATTTCCTAATAAGCAAAATTTAGACTTTGAAAAGAATATTGAAAAAAATATAGTCATTTCAGTAAAGTATTTTAATGAATCTTTGTCAATTAGTAAAAAAATTATTGAATATGATTCATTATTTATACCATTTAATGAATCTGCTAATTTTGATATCTATCAGAATGATAAAAAATTTAACACTATAGTTTTAAATAAGAACAACGGAATTTCTATACCTAAAAACTCAGTTGTTAATTTTAAGTTTAATAAAAATGTTTTGTTATTAGAAATACAAAATAAAAATATTGAGCAAACATTGACAAAGTAAAAATTGATATAATATTGGTAATATGATTGTATTTAATTTATTATGTATTGAATGTGACTATTCTTTTGAAGGATGGTTTGATAATACTTTAGCTTTTAATAAGCAAAAAAAAAATAAATTAATTAGTTGTCCAAATTGTGAAAGTTTAAATATCAAAAAAGCTCTTGTTGCACCTAACCTAGGAAAAAAAAGTAATTCTAAGATATTTAAAAATCAAAAAACTTTAGCAAGTAATATAAAGAAAATAAAAAAAATCGTTGAAGAAAATTTTGATTATGTTGGAGGCAAATTTACTGATGAAGCAAAAAAGATAAAATATGGGGAAACAAATGACAGGCCTATATATGGTGAGGCGACTATTGATCAAGCTAAAGAATTAATTGAAGAGGAAATCAAAATAACTACGCTCCCATTCCAATCATCAAAAAAAAATAACTAATTTAAAAAACTGCTACAAAAATAATTTACTTTTTTATTATTGTTCATCTTCCACTTTTGTTTAAATATATTATAGCTTAGTCCACTAAATTCTATTTTTTTAAAATTATTTGCAGTTAAGTTATCTTTTAATTCTTCAGGCTTTATAAATTTGTAATAATTATGTGTATTAAGTGGTATCCATTTTAATAAATTTTCTGCTAAATCTATTGTAAGAAATTTAGAAATTAAATTCCTATTTATAGTAGAGGCAATCAATACACCTTTTGGTTTGAGATTTTTTTGAATTTTTTCTAAAAAAGACTTCCAATTTTCTAGATGTTCTAGGACTTCAAAAATAATAATTACATCATATTTAGAGGTTAATCTTTCTTTTTCAAAATCTTTAACAATGTAATTTATTTCTAATTTGCTTTGCTTTGCATGTTTTTTTGCAACTCTAATATTTTCTTCTATAAAATCTATTCCAGTTACATCCGCTCCTAATTTAGCTATTCCCTCAGATACTAATCCTCCACCACACCCTACGTCTAGAATTTTCAGTTTATTTAATTTCTTTTTATTAAGAGTATCTTGAATGTATTTTATTCTAATCGGCTGAATATCATGCAAAATTTTAAATATTCCATTTTTATTCCACCATTCAGTTGCCAGCTTGGAAAAATGATTAAATTCGCTTTTTTTTGATTTTATTTCCATGTTAAACCTTGTTTTTTATACTAATAATAATAATACCCAAGTATATTTAATCATCCATATATTTATGAAAACAATAGTAATGAAATTTGGCGGCACATCAGTTGCAGGTATTCAAAAATTAAAAAATATTGTTAATATAGTTTCAGCTGAAGTAAAAAATCATAAAGTAATTGTAGTCCTATCTGCTATGGCTGGTGAAACTAATAAGCTGCAATCTTATTTAGATGAATTAGGTGAGCAAAATTCTATAGAAAGTGATTTAGTCTTAACTTCAGGCGAACAAGTTACTATAGGTTTGCTATCTTCACTTTTAAAAGCTCAAGATATTAAATCAATTCCATTATTAGGATGGCAAATACCTATCATTACGGATAATAATCATGAAAAAGCAAAAATATTAAAAATTGATAAGAAAAGGATAGAATCTTATTTTGAAAATTATGATGTAATTGTCTTAGCAGGATTTCAAGGAATAAACATTGAGGGAAACATTACATCTCTTGGAAGAGGTGGCTCTGATACAACAGCTGTAGCTATTGCATCTGCAATAAAAGCTGAAAGATGTGATATTTATACTGATGTTGAGGGTGTATACTCAACAGATCCTAATATAGAAAAAAAGGCAAAAAAAATTTCTAAAATGTCATATGAGGAAATGCTTGAAATGGCATCAACAGGAGCAAAGGTTTTACATACTAGATCAGTTGAATTGGCAATGAAAAATAATTTAACATTACAGGTATTATCTTCTCTTACAAAAAAGACAGGCACATTTATAGTTGATGAAAAAGAGTTAATAGAAAAAGAAATTGTTAGTGGTGTTAGTTATAGCGATAAAGAAGCTAAAGTGACTATTTCAGGAATACTAGATAAACCAGGTATATCTGCCCAAATTTTTAGTCTAATGACCGAAAATAATATCAATGTAGATATGATAGTCCAAAACATATCTCAAGATGGAATATCTGCAAATATTACTTTTACTATTAATCAGAAAGATTATCATTTAACTAAATCTGTCCTAGAGAAAAGTAATAACATTTTGAATTACAAATCTCTGATTTTAGATAAAAATGTAGCAAAAATTTCTGTTATAGGTATGGGTATGATGTCTCAATCCGGTGTTGCTGAAAAAATGTTTAAAACCCTTGCTAAAAATGCAATTAATATACTTGCTATTTCAACATCTGAGATAAAAATTAGTGTTTTAATTGATGTAAAACACACAAATATTGCTGTCAAATCATTGCATGAGGTTTATAATCTATAAAGTTGTATTTATGGAGCTTGTTGGACAAATTTTAAAAAAAAATCGAAATATAAAAAAATTATCAATTTTAGATATTTCTAATGAATTAAATATTTCTAAAGAAATTTTGGATGATATTGAAAATGATCATTTCCAAAATAATATTGATTATGTCTTTATTTTAGGACACTTAAGATCTTACTGTTCTTTTTTAGATTTAAATCAAGATGAATTAGTTGACCAATTTAAAAAACAACATCAACCTAATGAAAATATAAAAATAAATATTCGAAAACCAAAGGTTATAAATAATTTATTATATTCAAATAAAATATTTTCTTTTTCCTTAATAATAATGATATTTACAACATTTTATTTTTTATTTGTTGAAGTTGATAAAACGTCAAAAGAATATGCCTTGATTCCAGATTTGCCTGAAAACTATATTGCAATTATTGAAAAGGCCAGTGTAGAGGGTTTAGTAAAAAGTAATAATACAAAAAAAGTTAATGAAGAAAATTTTGCAGAATTAGAGAGTAATATAAGATCATCAAGTGCAATTGCTTCACTGCCAAAAAATAATACAGTTAAATCTTCAACTATAACTTTAAAAATTCTTGATGATACATGGCTGCAATTAAGAAATAGAAATAATGAAATTGTATTTAGTCAATTAATGAATAAAGATGACGAATATTCTTATCCCTTAGATAATAAATTTTCAATAACATCCGGTAATGCTGGGCATATACTCGTTATAATCAACCAGACGGTAAGAGGTAAGATTGGAAAAAAAGGGCAGGTGGTCGATTCTTTAGTTTTAAGTAAAGATTTTAGTAATTAAATTGATGTTAAGACCATATCAAAAAATTAATAGAAGAAAAACGCGTGTTGTAAATGTTGGTGATGTGCTAATTGGAGGAGATAATCCTATTACAGTACAAACAATGACAAACACTTTAACCTCAGATGTTAAAGCTACACTTAATCAAATTGATAGAGTTATTAAGACTGGGGCAGATTTAGTTAGGGTATCAGTTCCTGATAAAGACTCTTCTCAAGCTCTAAAAGAAATTACAAAACATAGTGCAGTGCCTATTATTGCAGACATACATTTTCATTATAAAAGAGCAATTGAGGCTGCAGACAATGGAGCAAGTTGTTTAAGAATAAACCCTGGTAATATTGGCTCTAAAGAAAAGGTTAACGATGTAATAAAATCTGCGAAAGATAATAACTGCTCCATAAGAATAGGTGTAAATGCTGGGAGCTTAGATAAAAGAATATTGGAAAAATACTTGGAACCTAACCCTGAGGCTTTAATAGAAAGTGCTCTAGAAAATATTAAAATTTTAGAAGATAATGATTTTTTTAATTTCAAGATAAGTGTAAAATCTTCTGATATTTTTATGGCGATAAAAGCTTATGAAGGTCTTGCAGAAGCATGTGATTATCCATTACACCTAGGAGTTACGGAGGCAGGTGGAAAAAGAACGGGATCAATAAAATCTTCAATAGGTATGGGGAACTTATTACTTAGAGGAATCGGGGATACTATAAGAGTTTCTTTATCAGATGAGCCTGAAGAAGAAGTGAAAGTTGGATTTGAAATTTTAAAAGGATTAGGAATTAGAAATAGGGGGGTAAAAATTATTTCTTGCCCCTCATGTGCTAGACAGCAATTTCAAGTTATTGATCTAGTAAAAAAATTAGAAAAATCACTTGAGGATATTGAAAAACCCCTCACTGTTTCAATTATTGGATGCGTAGTTAATGGTCCTGGAGAGGCTAATATGACAAATATTGGTATAACTGGAGGAGGTAATAATACACATATGATTTATGTTGATGGTAAGAAAGATCATATAGTTAAGGATAAGGATCTAGCTCCATATTTAGAGGATATTATTAGAAAAAAAGCTGAAAATAATAGTATAGAGATATAGTATGAAAATAAATCCAATTAGAGGTGCTCATGATTTGTTTGGTGAAGAGATAAATAAATTTAATAAAATTATTTCTGAAGTAAAATTAGTAGCAAGTCAATTTAGTTTTAATGAACTCATAACACCAATTTTTGAATATTCTGAACTTTTTAAGAAGCCTTTAGGAGAGCAAAGCGATGTAGTTTTAAAAGAAATGTATACTTTTAAAGACCGAAATGACGATGAGATTACGCTTAGACCTGAATACACGACACCTATGATAAGAGCAGTTATATCAAACGGACTTTTAAATAACTTGCCTGCTAAGTTTTTTGGAACTGGTCAAATGTTCAGAAGAGAGAGACCACAAAAAGGAAGGTATCGTCAGTTCAATCAAATTAATTTTGAAAATTTTGGATCTAATGATTTGTTTGCTGATATTGAAATAATAAATTTAGCAAATATAATATTAAAAAAAATTCTTCCAAATAACAATATTAAACTACATATCAATTCATTAGGTTCAAGAGAAAATCTAAAGGATTACAAAAAAATCTTATCTAATTTTTTTAATGAAAATAAAAATTCATTATCAAGAGAAAGTATAGATAAAATCAACTCTAATCCTCTTAGGATTCTAGACTCAAAAAATAAAGAAGATATCAAAGTTGTACAAAAATCACCAAAATTGATTGAATTTTTATCTAAAGATAATTTAAAAAACTATGAAGAAATTAAAAAATGTCTAATTAATTTAGAAATCCCTATTTATGAGGACTCGACTCTTGTTAGGGGTTTAGATTATTATTGTAATACTGTTTTTGAATTTAAAACAGATGAAATCGGCAGTCAAGATACTTTAATAGGTGGGGGTAGGTATAATGGATTAATCAAAACTCTTGGCGGTAAAGATTTACCAGGAGTTGGATGGGCAGGCGGAATTGAAAGAATAATGCTATTAATGGACAATGTTGTTAATTTAAATCAATATATTCATTTTGCAATTCTCGACCCTGAATATAAAACGCATGCCTTAAAAGCATATGATTTCTTAATTAAAAATAATTATTCTGTATATTGGAATTATAAATTTAATTTAAAAAAATCTTTATCAATAGCTAATGAAAAAAATGCTAATTATGTTGTTATTATTGGTGAAAGCGAAAATATTAATGACAATTTTTCTGTTAAAAATCTAAAAAATGGAAATCAAGAGATTAAAAATTTATCGAACCTTTTGGACGTTATTAAATGATAGATTTTGAAAAACAATTTGAAAATATAGAGTCAAAATTTAAAGATATTGAAAGTAATCTTAATAATCAATTAGGATTAGAAACTGAAAAATTAGTTAAGTTAAATAAAGAGTATGCTGAGTTATCTCCTATAGTTGAGACAATAAAGAAATATAAATATGATAAAAATGAAATAAGTGAATTATCTGTATTGCTTAATGATAACGACCCATCAATAAAAGATATGGCAGAAACAGAATTAAGAGAAAAAGGTAAATCAATTAAATTACTTGAAGATGAATTAATGAGACTTCTTATACCAAAAGATGAGAATGATAAAAAAAATTCAATTTTAGAAATTAGAGCTGGTACAGGAGGTGATGAGGCATCACTATTTGCTGCTGACCTATTTTCCATGTATCAAAGATTCTCTGATTTAAATAATTGGAAATTTGAAATTTTATCAATTTCAGAGACTGGATTAAAAGGTGTGAAAGAGGTTGTTTGTAATATTTCAGGATACAATGTTTTTTCCAAATTGAAATTTGAATCTGGAGTCCATCGAGTACAAAGAGTGCCATCAACGGAAAGCAGTGGAAGAGTCCATACGTCAGCAGCTACTGTAGCCGTGCTACCTGAAGCAGAAGAAGTGGATATTAATATTGAAGAAAAAGATTTAAGAATAGATGTGTTTAGATCAGGTGGTCCTGGAGGTCAGTCTGTAAATACTACTGATAGTGCAGTAAGAATAACACACCTTCCAACAGGGATAGTTGTTTCCCAACAAGATGAGAAGTCTCAACATAAAAATAAAGCTAAAGCCCTAAAGATTTTGAGATCAAGAATACTTGATAATGAGATACAAGAAAAAAATAAAGAAAGATCTCAGGAGAGAAAAAATCAAGTTGGGTCAGGAGATCGGTCAGAAAGAATAAGAACATATAATTTCCCTCAGGGCAGAGTTTCTGATCATAGGATAAATTTAACTCTATATAACCTTAACGAAATTTTAGAAGGGAATTTAGATGAACTAATTAATCCATTAATAGCTAATGAAGAGTCAAGCAGACTTGCAGAATTAGGAAATGAATAATTTTATAATTTCAAATTTACAAAAATTAAAAAATAAAAAAATTCAAAATCCTGAAATTGATCTCAGAATTCTTTTAAATAATTCAAAATATACAGAAAGTGAGATTATATTAAGTAACTTCAATTTAGATCAAATTAATATTGAGCATTTTAACTCAACATTAAATAGAAGGCTTGCAAATGAACCTATTTCAAAAATTATAAATAATAAAAGTTTTTGGAAAGATGATTTTTATGTAAATCAATTTGTTTTAGATCCACGACCAGAGACTGAAGCTATAATTGAAGAATGTTTAAATATTATAAAAACTAAAGATAGTCATATCAAAATTTTAGATATTGGAACTGGCTCTGGAGCTATTGCTATTTCTTTAGCTAGAGAATTTAATAATTCACATATAACTGCAATTGATATTTCTGACCAAGCTATTGAAGTAGCAAAGAAAAATATTATTGACAAAAATTTATATGAAAAAATAGAATTAAAAAAAACAACTATTGATCATATGAATGGCAAATTTGATTTGATAGTTTCTAATCCTCCATACTTATCAAAGCAAGATCATGAAAATGTTTCTATTGAAATTAAAAATTTTGAACCAAAAATAGCTTTAGACGGAGGAGAGGATGGACTAAATTTCTATAGAGAATTTGCAAAAAAAATTCCTAACATAATGAATAAAAATGCTTATTTGATAATTGAGATTGGAGAAAAGCAATTTAATGATTGTAAAGATATTTTTAGTTATTCTGGCTTAAATTTTCTAAAAAAAGTGCAAGATTTACAAAAAAAAGATAGAATTATGGTGTTTTCAAAGCTATAGATAGTTCTATAATAAGAAAATCTTGATTTAAAATTTAAATTAAATCATAGAGTTTTCACTAAATTTATAAAAATTATGTATACTAAGAAGAGTGGTCGTATGACCTATAAAACAAATAGAAGGCCTAATTTTAAGAGAAATAACAATTATTCTCCAAAAGGTAGGAATAAAGGTAATGTTATTCAGCAATATAATAAATACTTAAAATTAGCTAAAGACACTTTTAGTACAGGAGACAGAATTCAAGCTGAATATTACTATCAATTTACAGATCATTATTATCGCTTAATGTTAGAGTTAGGAATAAATCTTGAAGATCAAGAAAATTCAGAAGATTTAAAATCAACTGATAGTGAAGATGTTATTTTAGAAGATGCCAAAAAATCATCAGAAAATGATAATGATAATGAAAAAACTGAATTAGAAAACGCTAAAGATGAAGAGATTGATCAAACTATAGAATCAGTTCCATTTATTTCTGAGCCTATAAAAAAGAAAAGAACCAGAGTTTCAAAATAATTACTCAAATAAATTATTTAGATGATTTGCTAAAATCATTTTGTAATTCTTTTTAAATTTATTTAATTCATCTCCTTTTAAAATTTTACCTGACGGTAATTTTAAAGTTAAAGGGTTTATTTGTTTATTTTGGTATATTATTTCGTAATGCAAGTGAGGCCCAGTTGATTTTCCTGTGCTTCCTACATAACCTATTATTTCACCCTGATTAACCCTAACCCCTTTTCTTATTCCTTTTTTAAAACTATTCAAATGAGCATATGCTGTTTTATATTCATTGTTATGGCGTATTCTTATATATTTACCATAACCACCATTAACACCAGCAACTTCTACTACACCGTTCCCTCCAGCATAAATAGGAGTACCTTTTGGTGCTGCAAAATCAATTCCTTTATGCATTTTATTAAAACCTGAGATTGGATGCTTTCGCATACCAAAATTTGAAGATAGCTTAGCTCCATCTAAAGGGGTTTTAAGAATAGATTTTTTAACATTTTTTCCTTCTCTATTAAAATAATCAATAAAGCCATCATCAGTTAAAAATTTAAAATATTCTAAATTATTATTTTTAATACTAATTTTTGCATATTCTATATCTCCTAATTCATAATTAATTTTGTTATCAATACTTATCTTTTGATAAGATATGGAGACTTGAGTATTCTCTCTTATATCTCTTTGAAAGTCTAAATCAAAACTAAACAATTGTATTAATTTAATTAAAATAACATTTGGTATTTTATTATCTATCCCATCAGAATAGAGAGAATTTTTTATATTAAATTCTTTTGACTCAATATCAGTATAAGTTTTTAATTCTATAATTTCTATGTTGATCTTAGATCTTAGATCAACAACTAAATTTTTTTTAAAATCTAACTCAATTATTATTTGTTTAACAATTTCATTATCATTTATAAAAAAAAATATCTTTTGGTTTATTTTTAGCCCCCTCAAATTAAAAATACTATTTATTGCATTTATTATTTCAAACTTTCTATTATTGGCAATATTAAAGCTATTTAAAATTTGGGAAAATGTTTGACCTTTTTCAACTTTTAATAATATTTTTTTTAATTGCTTTTCATGATGATTAGAAGTTTTATTTGATGTGAAAGCCTCTATTTTGTTTTTTTCTAAATTTCTTTTTTCAGTTTCAACTGTTTGATTTTCATTTAATTTTATTGGTATAGTATTTTTTTTATTTTCTAAACTTAATTTATTTGCACTCGTTAAAAAAAATAAAATACCTAATAGAAAAATAATAAACAGTATTAAGTACTTAAAATTAAGTTTCATTAAATATATCTAGAATTAAAATATATTAAAGGTTTTAGTTTATAATTTATAGATACATTTATAACTTCGCATATAAATATTATGTGATCTCCCTTCTTTATTTTATTTGTTATTTTACAATCTAAATTTGAGAGACAATTTTTGATAATTGGATTGCCATTTTTTAATATATTGTAATCGATATTGTTCCAGTCTGGATTTTTTTTTGCAAAATTATCAGAAATATTTTTTTGGTTTTTACTTAATATATTTATTGACACTGTATTAGAATTTTTAAAAATATTTAATTGAGAAGACTTTATATCAAGCGAAAATAATACTAAAGGTGGGGATAATGATAATGAAGAAAAAGAATTAATAGTTTTTCCATAATAAATTGAGTTTTTATTAGTTGCAACGACTGTTATTCCGGTTACAAACTTAGAAAGTGTTTTTTTGAAATAATTTTTATTAATTTTTTTCATATATTTTTTTGCATTAAAATTGCGTCAATCCATTTATTATTTTTAAATCCAATGTCTTTTAATACTCCAGATTTTTTAAAGCCAAATTTCTGGTGAACTTTTAATGAAGCTTTACTATCTATCCCACCGATAACAGCAACAATTTTTTTAATTTTTTTATTTTTTTTTGAAACATTTATTAATTTTTCAAGTAATTTAGATCCAATTCCATCTTTAATATGATCATTGCTTACATAAATAGTATTTTCAAAGGCAAATCTATATCCACTTTTATCTCTAAATTTGTTTAGATATGCAATTCCGATGACTTTTTTATCACCTAAAGCCACTATGTAAGGTAATTTATTATCAGTAATGTTTTTATAATTTTTATAAAAATCCCTAAAACTAACTTCATCTTCTTCAAAATTAGCATAAGAATTAACAATATAGTAATTATATAGTTTATGAGCTTCTTTTAAATGCTGTTCAAGCATTTGTGTAATTTTTAGTTTCATTATGGTTTTTTATAGATTTATTTTTTATTTAGAATAATTAATTAGAAAAAATGGGTGCGTAGCTCAGCGGTAGAGCACTGCCTCGACACGGCAGGGGTCACAGGTTCAAATCCTGTCGCACCCACCATTAAGTTGCAGAAAACTTTATAAATTTTTCTCAGCAAACTTTATATTATTGATAGTTTTATAATATCATTGTGCCAGGAATGTGCCAAAGATAAATTATCATTAGGTACGTATAAAAAAGATCAAATCTCATAGCGACCCCCGGCTCCCCCTGGGGAGACCCTAAATGGTAAAAAAGAGTCCCTATATATTGGTCTATATACTCAGTTTGAGACAGACGGAGGGCAACGTGATAGATATTAGGTAATGAAAAAGGAGAAAGAGAATTATCAATTTTTAATACAAATGCTTCGTGATTTTAAAATTGATGAAAAAAAAGCAGCTAAAATAATTCTATCTAAGTTAAAATCTGGTCGTCCAAAATCATTATTTAATCCAATAATCTATCAAGACATACATGACTTAATGAAACGTAGAAAGTTATCAAAGAAATCCGCAATACAAAATTATCTCAAGGGTAAAAAATTTAAAAAACTTCAAGAAATATTTAAATTTAAAGGAAAGACAATTTCCCGAATAGAGCAAATTTGTACTGAAGTAAAAAAAAAGAGATTACTTCAAGGTCTGAAATCTCTTAAATTAATGAAAAAAACGCATAGGAAATAGTTTACTATATTTCTCTTAAAGACCTCCAATCTGTAGAACTGACTAATAAAGGAGGCCTATTATGGTTCAATTACAAGAGTTTCTAACAGATAAAGACTTAGCAAAATTATTAGGTATAAGCCTTGATATAGTAAGATCACTGCGCAAACGCGGGAAAGGAATTGATTATTATCGTTTTGGTCGTAATATCAGATACCACCGTGATGATGTCCTGAAATACATCAATAAAAATAAACATGAGTTACAAAGATGAAGAAGGGTCTTCAAATTGCAAAAGAATATTTTGCAAAAGGGTATTCTCCAATCCCTATAAAGTACCGAGCAAAACAACCAGCTATCGCTAATTGGACTAATGTAAAAATTACAAATGAAAATATAGATCATTACTTTAATGGAAAAGACACAAACTTTGGTTTTTTATTAGGGGATGGTTTAATTGATATAGATATAGATGATTCAAGAATTCTTGATCTAGCTAAAAAAGTTCTTCCTGAAGCGGGCGTTATTTTTGGTAGACCCTCGAAACCCTCTTCTCATTACTTATATGATTCGGATCATCAAGAGACAAAGCGATTTACGTATAAAAATAAAACGTTAATCGAAATTAGATCACAAGGCTGCCAAACAGTTGTTCCTCCTAGTGTTCACCCTGAGGGAGAAGAAATAAGTTGGGAGCGTCATGATAACCTTACAACTATATCAAGTGGAGAACTAACAAAGAAGGTAGGCTTACTAGCTTTTGCTGCTTTGATGCTAGAGTTTTATCCCACTAACGCCGGTCAGCGACATGATATTTGTGATGCCATCACTGGTCTGCTGCTTCGAGGGAATTATGATCCTTATATTATTGATACTACTGTTAACTTTATTGCAAAAGTATCAGGTGATGAAGAGCATCTGCAAAGATCAAAAGCAAATACAATTCAAAGAAATTTGAAAGAAAATAAAAAAGTTTTAGGTTTGCCTACACTAAAAAAACTACTCGATCTTAAAGATGCAGATGTAAATAAAATTTGTGAATTTCTACAAGTAAAAAAAGTAGATAAAGTAGAGCCCCTTCAATTTATCTCCTATTTTGATAATATCACAAAGCCCATACCTAAGCCCAATTGGTTAATTCCAGGTTTAATTATGAAAAATACTGTTTTTATGATTAGTGGATTTGGAGGATCAGGTAAGTCTTCTCTGAGTGTTCTATTAGGTATTACTGGAGCTCATCACCTTAAAAGTTTTATGGGCCGAGATGTTCCTTATCCATTTTCCACCCTTATTATGAATCAAGAAGACACAATGGATCAACTACGGCTTAAGGCTAGTGCTTATAAAAAACATTTTAAATTAACTAAACCTGTTTTCCAGGGAGAAATATTTGAAAATACAGACCAAAAGATCTGTGATATCACATTTGTATCAGGTGCAGAAAAGAAGTTTACTTTAGGAAAATTTACAAAAGATATTTTAATACCTTCTCCTCATTATGAAGAAATAAGAAATAAAGTTTTAGAGAAGAATATTGATCTTATTATTGTTGATCCCTTTATATTATTGTTTGAGGGTATTAATGAAAATGAAGCTTCCCATGTCTCCACGGCAATGAAACTATTATTGGAGTTAGGCGCTCAAACAAACGCAGCAGTGATAGTCATTGATCATATTTCTAAAGCATCTCTTAATATTGATATTCTTGACGATATTAATAATCGTCAAGCAGCTACTAAAGGTTCCATCAATAAGATGAGTGCTGCAAGAGGAGGATTATTGTTAACACACATGAGCAAAAAGGATGCAAGATCCGTTTTTAATATTGAGGAAAATACTTGCACGGATTACATCCATGTACTGGATGCCAAGAATAACTATGCCGCCATTAAGATTGAAGGCTCCTGGCTCAAGAAAGATGTTGTACAGGTTGATGATGCGGAGTGTATGATTCTTGTCGATGATCATGAGCTCGCAAAGTGTTATGCAAAGAATAAAGAGGGGAAGAAAAATAGATTAAAAGATAATATCTTTGAGTGTTGGGACATTCTTCTTGGTTTGTTTGATGGTAATAATTCCATCGCAGTAAATTATGCTGCAAGTGCCGTGATGAATGAGCCATGTTTCGAGCAGGTTGCTCCAGGGACAGTCACCTATCAAATTAAAAATGCTCTTAAAAAAGGCATTTACAACAAAGGTGTTACGTTAAAATATTTTTTTGATCATTCAGCTACAAAAACTAAACATATAATAAAAAAGGAGGAGGAGAATTTAGAAAATATCCCTTTCTAATGTTCAATGTTTAAATCCGTGTTCTGTATATTGAACATGGCGGATTTCCTTGATGTTCAAATGTTCAGATGTTCACCTATAGTATGTTTTATATTAAACATAAAACATAACTGGTAAATTTATACAATTGATCATGTTACGTTTGATAATCTACACAAAGTCAAAACTTACCTTCATGTTATGTTACGGATACACTTGTAAAAAAGCCATATGAAGCAAGGTTCGTAGGTAATTTTGGGTAATGAATAGATGTATTTAAATGTACAATTAAGCTAACAAAAGATAACTTTTTAACTTAGCTAAACGTAGCTTTTAGACCATAATAATAAAGTAAGTTGGAGTAATTTATTGGCTCATGGTTGTTTAAGCTTGGCCCACGGAACTTGCCTAAGGGGGTCTTAGAGGGACTACCTCAAAACATCTGAGTGCTCGGCTTTGGAACACCATTGCTCACCAACACCCGATCACTAATTTCCTTTATCCTTCTTTACTTTTTCCTTGTGTTCGCCTTGCTCGGCTTTAATCTCAAAGTATTTATATATTTAGCCCTTTACGTAATGAGATATACGATTAAGTTAGGAAAAGGCCGATCACCCGAGCACCCGTGCAATCATAGAAAAGTTATGGTAGTGTTTAATAAAAAAGAGGGTGTGCCAAAGAACGCTCAACATTCCTCGTGGTTCGTGGTAGGGTAATTTTTATGAAGGATGTGCAAATTCATTCCACCCTAACCTGTCCCCACTGTCAGCACAAAAAAACA
>ENA-OREN01000296-OREN01000296.1-marine-metagenome-genome-assembly--contig:-NODE-296-length-75182-cov-3.785620_pt1 | contig 75182 bp, 62 predicted proteins | sample MGYA00248624_ERZ508555 | MGnify/ENA primary metagenome ERZ508555 (study PRJEB26222, sample SAMN06267773) | marine metagenome | isolation source: Saanich Inlet, British Columbia, Canada | place...
CTTTCGCTGGGCATCGAGACGTTCGGCGAGTTGATGAACGTGCTCATCCCACGCAACACGACGATCCCAGTGAAGCGTGGCGAGGCGTTCACGACGGTGGCCGACTACCAAAAGGAGGTGCTCATCCACGTGCTGCAGGGTGAGCGTGAAAAGGCGGCGGACAACTGGAGCCTGGGGCGGTTCACGCTCGAGTTCGAGCCGCAGCCTAAGGGCGTGGCCAAGGTGGGCGTGCAGTTCGAGATCGACGCCGATGGCATTTTGCATGTGCTCGCGCGAGACATCAAAACCGGCAACGAGAAGCTCGTCGAGATGGCTTCCGCCGTGGAGGTCGATGACGCCGAAGTGCAGCAAATGATCGAGGAATCCGTCGAGCACGCGTTCGACGACATCGAGGAACGGCGCTGGATCGAGGCCAAGCTGCGCGCCGAGCAGACGTTGACCGCCACGCGCAAGGGGCTGGAGTCGCTCGGCGGTGAGTTAGCGGATGATCAGCGTGGGGCGATCGAGTCGGCGCTGGCTGCGGTGGAGTCGCTGTTGGCCAAGCGTGGGCGGGACGAAGCAGTGACGGCTGCAGAGCTGAAGGAAGCCAACGGCAATCTCGACGACGCCACCCAGCCGTTGGCGGAGTTGATGATGGACCGCGTGATGGCGGAGATGCTCGAGAAACGCGGCGTGTTGCCAGGTTAGGTTTTCGCCGGGAGCTTGGCGCTGTCGATTGCCTGTTTGCGAAAACTGTTGTTGGGCTTTTTGATGTCCGCACCCTCGACGTGCCGGATTTCGTCGTAGTCTACTTCCACGGCGCGCTCCTCGGGATTCGGGTGAGGCGCCCGTTGGTCCTTGGGCTGCGGGTTGATGAGGACGATGACGCTTCTGCCGGCTTCGCGCGGCTTGGTGTCACAACTTCCCCACGGCTTGATCTTCTCGATGAACGCCTCGATGGTCTGCACGCCGATGTGTTTCGTGCGAAGTTCCTTGCCGCGGAAACGCAGGATCACTTTGACTTTCATGCCTTCGCAGAGGAAGTCGATCGCGTGGTTCAGCTTGAAGGTGAAATCGTGCGGATCAATGTTCGGGCGCAGCTGGATCTCCTTGATCTTGACCGTGACGGTGGCTTTTTTCTGCTCCTTGCGAAGTTTCTTCTGCTCGTAGGAATATTTCCCGTAGTCCGTTATCCGGCAAACGGGCGGGCTGGCGTTGGGTGAAATCTCCACCAAGTCCAGCCGCATTTCCTTGGCTTTCCGCATGGCGTCCTGAAGGGAAAACACACCCAGTTGCTGTCCATCATCCATAAGGAGCCGAACCTCCCGGGCTCGAATCCTGCCGTTTACTCGCGTCCGTGGTGCCCGATACGGGCGCCTTCCTCCTTTGGGGCGACTCAAAGCGTGCCCCCGATGCTATGGTTTATCATATAGTCTAAGTGAATTGCCCGTCACAGGACGGGGCTGGAGCAGAGGCTATTTTTTGACGCTGCCTTTGCAAGCCAAATTTTCAAAAAAACAAAAGCAGCAGTGATGCCAAAAGGCCCGCCACAACGCTTGGCAGGGTGAATAGCTTTGCGGCCGGACGGCTGTCCCGATACTATCCCGTCCCGAAGCCGCATGAGTTTTTTTGACATCACAAGCGAACCATCGCGCTGGGCTAGGAGCGGCCTGCTGCTTTTGGGCGGCCTGCTCGCGCTTGACCAGACGCGGGCGCAATTGGCCCCGCCCCCGCCCCCGCTCAAGACGAGCATCATCATCAGCAACGGCAAGTCGCTCGCCGGTTGGCGCTCGCCGCTGGGTGACTGGAAGTTGGTGCGCAACGCCGCGCCATCGCCGGAAAACCCGAAGGCATTCACGCTGGCTGAGGGCAAGGGCGTGCTTGTCAATGGTGACAAGGGCCGCACTGGCAACGTGTTCAGCAAACACGAGCACGGCGATGTGATGGTGGCCATCGAGTTTATGGTGCCGCAAGACTCGAACTCCGGGATTTATTTTCAGGGCCGATACGAGATTCAGATTCTCGACAGCCACGGGAAGGCCAAGTTGACCCACGGCGACAACGGCGGCATCTACCAGCGCTGGGCCAACGGCAACGGTTTCGAGGGTGCCGCGCCGATCATGAACGCCAGCAAGCCGCCGGGCGAGTGGCAGAAGTTTATCATCACGTTCCGCGCGCCGCGCTTCGACGAGAGCGGCAAAAAAATCGAGAACGCCCAGTTTGTCAAAGTGATCCACAACGGTCAGTTGATCCACCACAACGTCGAGGTGACCGGCCCGACGCGCGGGGCGGCATTCAGCGACGAAAAGCCGACCGGCCCGCTGATGCTGCAGGGCGATCACGGCCCGGTGGCCATTCGCAAAATTGTTTTGAAACCGGCCAAGCTCGACTGAGCCGCCTGACCAAGCGTAACCTAAACCGATGGAAACCAAACCCGCACCCACCACCCTCCGGGGAATCATTAGGCACCTCGGCCCGGGGCTGATCATCACCGCGACCATCGTCGGCTCCGGCGAATTGATCGCCACGCCAGCGCTAGCTTCCGAGGTCGGTTTCACTATGCTGTGGTTCATCATCCTAGGCTGTTTGATCAAGGTATTTGTTCAAATCGAGCTAGGCCGCTACACGGTGACCAACGGCAAGACAACGCTCGAGGCGATGGACAGCGTGCCGGGGCCGCGACTGCGTGTCTCATGGATGGTTTGGTTTTGGGTGGTCATGTACATCGGCTCGACGATGCAGGTGGCCGGAATGATGGGGGGCATCGCCAGCCTGATGGTGAGTGCCGACTCCGGCTGGCATCTCGCGCTGATTGCCGCGGTGGCGCTGGCCTGCATCGCGCTGCTGCTCTCGGGCAGGTATCGGCTGGTGGAGGGTGTGTGCATCGGCATGGTGGTGCTATTCGCGCTCTTTACCGGTGTGGCGCTGGGTTCGCTGCAGTTCACAGAATTTGCCATCAGCGGCAGCGACATCGCCGACGGGCTGAAGTTTTCGATGCCGAAAGATTTTTCGACGGCGTTCGGCGCGTTCGCCATCATTGGCGTCGGCACGTCGGAGTTGATTTATTATCCGTACTGGTGCCTTGAGAAAGGCTACGCACGGTTCACCGGCAACAACGACAACACCGTCGGCTGGTTAGACCGTGCGCTGGGCTGGCTCAACGTGATGCGCTGGGACGCCTGGGTGTCGTGCGCCATTTACACGAGCGCGACAGTGGCGTTTTACCTGCTCGGCGCGGCGACGCTGCACAGCGCCGGCCTCGAGGTCGGCGACGCGGGCATGGTTGACACGCTGTCGAAAATGTACGAGAGCGCCTTCGGGCCTACCGGCGCGGCGTTGTTCAAAGTCGGTTGCTTCTGCGTTTTGTTTTCAACCGTGTTCGGCGCCACGGCGGCCAACGCCCGGCTTTTTGCCGATGCCGTGCCGGTCTTCGGCATCCGGCAGTACGCATCCGACGACGAGCGCCACGCGATGGTGAAAGTCGGCTGTGTGGTGTTGCTGGTGCTGTCGTTTGTGATTTTCGCCCTGTTCGGCAAACCGGTCACGCTGGTGTTCATGGGGGCGTTTGCGCAGGGAGCGTTGCTGCCGTTTTTGGCGTTGGCGTCCATTTATTTATTGCTGACGCGGGTGGATCGGCGCCTGCATCCGGGCCTTGTTTGGAAGGGATTTCTGGTCCTGGCCGCCTCCTGCATGATGTTCATTGGGGCGTACAAGGCGGTGGAGGAGGTCGGCAAACTTTTCACAGCGAACGATGCCGCCACGGAAAGCGCCGAGCCGGAGAAACCACAAAATGAGCCAGCCAAGTAACCCGGCCTTCACGGTGTTTATGCAGGCAATCGACACCGGGAACCTGCCGGGGCTTGGGCCGGAGGTGAGGTCGTCAGCGCAGCCCAGCGCGGCGCTTGCCCAAGCGGTGGGTGCGCTTGGTTTGAGCGGCGAGTCGGCAGACCTGGCCAAGGCGGCGGCGCTGCTGTGGCATGATCATCTCGACGAGTCGCATACCGTTTCGCAGGATATTGGCTCGGCGGACGGCAGTTTCCTGCACGGCATCATGCACCGCCGCGAGCCTGATTACCCGAACGCAAAATATTGGTTCCGCCGCGTGGGCGATCACCCCTGTTTCCCCGCTCTGGCCAGCGAGGCGATCGACTATCTCGACACCGCCGGCGACGAGGCTTTGGTCAAGCGCCTGGCCCCGGGTGGCCACTGGGATCCGTTCGCCTTTGTAGATGCCGTCGAGGCGGCTGTGCGCTACGGCAACCCGGCCGAGATCGAGCCGTTGCGGCACGTCCAGCGCATCGAGTTCGAGACGCTCGCGCAAACCATCCTCGCCTAGCTTGGCCAGGCGATAAATCATGGCTGAGTTTCTTAAGGTTCTCTCGGCGGTGTTGCCGGTTTTTCTGATCGCACTGCTTGGCTTTCAGCTGCGGCGGATGGATTGGTTGACCAAGGCGGCGGACGATAGCCTGCTCAAAGTATCGGTGAATGTGCTTCTGCCGTGCCTCGCCTTCAGCAAGATCAGCGGCAATCCGGAGCTGCTCAAGCCGGAGAACGTCTGGCTGCCGCCGGTGATCGGTTTTTTTACGATCGGCCTGGGCATGTCCGTTGGCTGGCTGGTGCGGATGTTCGCCACAGGCAATACCGATGCCAGGGGGCGCACGTTTGCCATCAGCATCGGCGTGTTTAATTTCGGATTCGTACCGATCCCCCTCGTTGCCTCGCTGTTTGGTGAGAGTGCGGTCGGAGTGCTCTTCGTGTTCAACGTCGGCACGCTGCTGGCGATGTGGTCGCTCGGTGTGATGCTGCTGCATGGCGACCTGTGCACCGGGTTGCGAAAGGCGATCAACGTGCCGGTGGTGACGGTAGTCGCTGCGCTTGTGGTGAATGCCACCGGCCTGCACGAGTACATTCCCGTCTTGGCCAACGAAACGATCGAGACGCTTGGCCTCTGCGGCATCCCTATGTCGATCCTGCTCATCGGCGCGATGGTGAAGGATCACTTCGCCGAGTGTGATTTTCGGTCGTCGTTCCGCGTGTGCTGGGTGAGTGTGGTGCTGCGGCTTGGCCTGTTGCCGCTGGCGATGATCGCCTTAGCCAAGTGGCTGTCGTGCTCGACCGAGCTACGGCAGGTGCTGCTCGTTGCGGCGGCAATGCCCTCAGCGATTTTCCCGCTGCTGATCGCCCGGCTTTACGGCGGCAGCCCGGTTGTCGCCACACAGGTGGCCATCGTCACCACGCTGGTCAGTCTGGGCACGATTCCGTTGTGGCTGCGGGCCGGTGCAGCGTTCATCGGGCTGGAATTCGTTGCCGAGTAGCACTTGGCCAAGCGGCGTTTCCCGCTTGCAGACGGGGGAGTGTTCGCGTAGGCCAATGCGCATGCGAGCAACCCTGCTTCTCTCAATCATCGGTGCCCTGTTTCTTCAGCCAAGCTTGTCCGCGGACGATTCGCTGAAGGTGATGACGTTCAATCTGCGCTATGCCAGCAACAGCAAACCCAACGCCTGGCCGGATCGCCTGCCGCACATGGCCGACATCATCAAGAAAACGAACCCCGATATTTTCGGCACACAGGAGGGCAAGTTTTACCAACTCAAGGAACTCAATGCCAAGATCCCGGGCTACACCTGGTTTGGAACCGGTCGTGACGGTGGCAGTAGGGGCGAGTTCATGGCGATCTTTTACAAGCCGGAGCGGTTTGATATTTTGCAGTACGACCACTTTTGGCTGTCTGACACGCCGAACGTGATCGCCTCGACAACCTGGGGGCACAACAACCGGCGGATGGTGACGTGGATTCGGTTTCTCGATCGCAAAACGAAAAAGGAATTCTACTTTTGGAACACACACTTCGACCACCGCATACAACCGGCCCGCGAAAAGGCGGCTCTGCTGGTGAACAAGAAAGTGGCCGCGTTAAAAACCAAATTGCCGATTTTATTGGTGGGAGACTTCAACGCCTCAGCCGGGATGAACCAGGCCTATGACACACTGACCAAGGACGGCGGTTTTGCGGACACACTGCTCACAGCGAAGAAGACGATCAACGCCGAATGGAACACGATGAACGGCTTTAGGCAGGTACGAAAGGGGGGGCGCCGGATTGACTGGGTATTGGCCAAGGGACCGTTGAAAACCAGCGAGGCGGAGATCGTGCTATACGATAACAGTAAGCAGTACCCAAGTGATCATCAACCCGTTTCGGCCGTCATCACGCTGGAATAGCCCCAACAGTCAGGCGCTGGGAGATTGAGGGATTATTCCTCCTCGAAATCGACGTTGATGTTGTTGTTCTCGAGTGTGCTGCCCTCGGCCTGAGCCAGGCGGGAGAGTGCGATGAGATATTGAACCTTTGCGTTGATTTCGGTGTAACGTCTGCTGGTGAGATCGCGCTGAGCCTGCAGCACCAGATAATTCTCGATGGCGCCCTCGTTGTACCGTTTCGTCTGGTTTTGCAGAGCCAAATCGCTGCTGAGCCGCGCCTGTCGTGACACGGTAATTTGCTCAAACCGATATTCGGCATCGCGGATGAGCCGGTCGATCTCGACCATGATGGACTGCTCCAGTTCCTTGTGTTGCAACACCGCCTGTTCCTTCTGCTCTTGGGCGGTCTTGTAGCTGGCCCGGGCCGAGCGGTTGGGGATGGGGATGCTGAACTGAATGCCGATCGAGTAGTTCGGGTAGTCGCCTCGGCGGATATCGCGAAAGGCATCATTGAACGAGGCTCTACTCTCAACAAACGGAGTCTTGTCCTTAAACTTGACGACGGAACTGTCGGTGCCGGAAAGCCCGTAAGTGGCCCGCAGATCCAGTTGGGGGTAAAGCTGGTTCTTGTTGTATCGCAGTCGAATGTCCGCGTTCTCCAGCGAGATTTGGCTTTGCAGAATTTCCGGTCGCTGGGTGAGCGCCTTGTCCCAACTGTCGTTCCGGCTGAACACTGTTTGCACCGGGTTGAGCTCACCGACTGGCAGCAACTCGGTGGCTAGGACGGCCCCGAAATCGTCAGTCAAAAGCCGCTTCAGTGTGTTGACGCTGTCGGCGAAGTTATTCTGGACAGAGAGCAGCGAGGCTTTTTGCGAATAAAGCTCGGCCTCTAGTTGGGGAAGCTGCGACTTGGCCAAGGTGCCGACCTCTGCTCGCCGTTTTTGGTTGCTGAAATTTTGCTCCGTCAACGCGAGTGTCTCCTCGGCAACTTTCACATTTTCGCGGCTGGCGATCAGTGCGTAGTACGCGAGCTCGACGCTGGACACAGTCTGCGTGATTTGCCGTATGACTGTGAGGGAGGAATTCTCGACCTGTTGTTTTTGAAGCTTGATATTCATCCGCGTGCCGTCGATCCATGCCCCTTTTAGCAATGGCTGCGTGATGGAGGCGCCAAAGCTGGTGCCGTAACTGCCAAACGGGAAATCTCGCGAGTCGGTGCCGATTGTTTCCGAGGAGTTCAGGCCGATGTTGTACCGCGTGCCGAACGGCGTCACACCGTTCAACCCGATGTTGTGCCGGAACGAGTCTGTTTCACTGGAGGGGATGGTGAACTCGAGCGGGTTCTGGCGGCCCTTGCTCTCGCGAAAACTATCCGTGCCGCCGAGGCTGAACCGCGGGTCGTAGGCACCGTACGCCCCCTGCAGGCTCAGCGCGGCCAGGCGCGGCTGGTAGTTGGTGATGCGGAGGCTTAGGTTGTTCTCGAGCGCGAGTTGGATGCACTGCTCGAGCGTGACCGCGCCGCTGGGAATTTCGGAGGCATTGGCCGTGAGCAGCGCCGCCGAGGCGGCAAATCCCAAAATAAATTTTTTCAAGGACATGAGGCGGCGAGGGTGCGTCATCCGCCCCTGTTCGTCAATCTGGAGTGCGTTACGGTTTTGCATAAAATAGAGAGTCTGCCCTTCTGCTGGGCAAAGGTCATACGCTGTGACGCCGGTCACGGTTTCAGGATTCGGTAAAAAAGCTCCCCTTCCTTGGGGGCGGTCTTGTCGATGAACACATTGAGCGGCGGGGTGGCTGGCAGCAACCCGGGGAGGGTCTCGAACGCTTGGCCAAGCGAGGCGGCCCGCTGCACTTGGTACGATTTGCCGGCTACGCTGTGCCAGCGGATCTCCGGGCCAAGCGCGGTTTTCCGGCTAGCCGGCAGGATGGCGAATACCGAGTCCGGGTCGGCTGGGTCGGTTCCGGCGGCGAGTTCGTCGTCGTCACTCGCGCCGTCGGCGTCGGCGTCATCCGCGTCGAGGTCGAGTTGCACGATGTCCAGTTTGTGGTCGTCGGTGTTCATGTGGTGGAGCAGCAGCACGGCGGGTCGTCGGCCTTCCCGCTTGGCCAAGCCGCGGTCCACGGCGATTTTGATCGGCTCGTTGGCGTCGTACATCACGGTGCCGTTGATGCCGAACGCCGAGTGCACGACCGGCTTGGTCACGTCGTAGCGGATCAGTTCCGTGCGATCGATCTCGGGGTAGCCGTACTGCTCCGCGCCGAGCGTAAGCACGCGAAAGTCGAAGTCCGTTTTCTCCTCGTCGAGACCGAGCATGCGCGCCGGGATCGGCAGCACCATCACGCTGTTGTTGAACGGCACCGTGTCGAACTCGTCCGGCGGGAAGACGTTGAGGTAGCCCACGTCGGCGAGGCCGCGCTCGGCACGCGGCACGCGGATGAGGATGGAGAGAAACACGTCGTCGGCGTAGCCGGACACGGTGAGGTCGTCTTTGATAAAACCGCCGTTGCTGCAACTGGCCAGCTCGTGGTCGATCCAGCCATCAAAGTTCGTATCAATCTGCAGGTGCGGATCGTACAGGAATGAGTGCGGATTCGTCCACGGCCCGGCATTGGAGATGGCGAAATAAACTGTCGTCTCCGCCACTGATCCGGATTGCGGGTAGTCCGACGCCACGCCGAATGCCAGCACATCGGCGGAGATGTCAGCCGCGTCGGTGAGCAAATTATTGCGCGGGCTGACACCGGCCAACTCGAACACCGACACGAGCGGTTTCGGATGCGCCGAGTCCCCCTCGAGCGAAAGCTCAAGCGACACGAGGTTGCGGTTCGGCAACGCAATGCGGCTCTCGGTGGTGTGTTTCGTGGCGGCGGCGCGGACGAGGGCGTGGTACGGTACGCGCAGTTTCTCGGTGTCGTTGGCCAGCACGATCTTGCCGCTGACCTCGTACACCCAGCTCCGGGCGCGGTCATTGAGCTTGGCCGGGGTGAGTGGATCTCCGGTGCGATCGAACTGCGCCGGGTCGGCGTGAAAACGCACCGGCACCAACTCGTGCGACTGGGCCGCGACGGTGATTTTTTTTACCGGCAACTCAATGCCAAATCCGGTTTCCGTGACCGTTTCCTCGACGGACAGATCGAACTTGGCTTCGGCGTCACCGTGATTGGTCACGCGGATTTGCCGCGTCTCCTCCCACGGCTTGGCCACGGCCAGCGCGCCGAGCGACAGCGTGGTCAGCCCGTCGGAGCCCTCCGCCATCGCCGTCACCGTCGCGGTCACCGCGTGGGCCACATCTAGAAAACCGGCTCCGGCGAGCGACTCGGGATAGACCGTGCCGTCTTCGTGCAGCAACGGCTTGGCCGTGTTGAGCAGCAAAGCCTTGATCTCGGTGGCGCTCCAGTTGGAGTGCGCCTGCATGGCCAAGGCCGCCGCTCCGGCGACGTGCGGCACGGCCAGCGACGTGCCATTAAACCACGCGGTGCCGGTGCCGGTGCCCATCCGTGCCGATTGAATCAACTCGCCCGGCGCGATGATCTCCGGCTTGAGCAGACTGTGCGGCGCCGATGGCCCGCGCGCGCTGTGCGCCGCCATGCGATACGTTTTGCCGACGAGTTTTGCCGAGCCGACGGCGATAACGGAGCGCTCCACGCCCGGCGCGGCAACGAGGTAGAAATTGTCGTTGCTAGAGTTGCCGGCTCCCGAGACGATCACGCTGCCCAGCCGCGTGAGGTTGGTATACACCTCGGCCTCGGCCTCATGTTTTTCCTCGAGGCCGAGCGTGGAGCCGAGCGAGAGGTTGACCACATCTAAGCGGTCGGAAAAGTTGTTGTCGGCATTGGGGTCGGCGCACCACTCAAGTGCATCGAGGACGAGGTTCGTTGTGCCCAGAGCGTTGTCGCCGAAAATTTTCAGCGCGTACAATTTGGCCTTCGGCGCCACGCCGGGCCGGAGGAGGAACTCGGAGTAGTCCAGCCCCGCATAATAGTCGCCCTCATACGGACGCCCCTGTTTCGTCACGCCAACCCCGGCGACGATGCCCGCCACGTGGGTGCCGTGGCCGTAGCCGGAGCGATCCAGTGGGTCGCCGTCCGGCAACGGCACGTCATCTGCCCCGGAGTAATCCTTGCCGGCAAAATCCCAGCCATCGACCTTGTCGGTGGGGAACGTGCCCTCCTCGATTTTTGTGGCGTCGTTGGATTGATACGCCTCCTTCGTGCCAGCACCGCCGAACATGGCGTGCGTATAGTCCAGCCCGGAGTCGATTACCGCAATGCGCATGCCCGCGCCGTCGAAGCCAGTGGTTAGTGTTCCCCACACCGTTTTTGCGCCAATGGCGGGCACACTTTTCGCGGTCAGTCGTTCGTACACCCGAAGTCGCTCGACTCTTTTCACGTTGGCCCGCTTGGCCAAAGTGGCCCTCGACTCTGGGAGAATCCGAACCCGTAGGGCATTGACCAGCCGCGAATAGCGGCGTGTCACCCGGGCGCCATCGGCCTTGAGCCACTTGGCCAAGGCGTCCTGCTCGGCGGCGATGCGGCTGACTTGGCGTTGAACCGCTTGGCCGAGGGCAGCGCCGTCGAGGCCGGCCTGTTTTTGCTCGAGAAAAAACGGAACCAGCGCTTGGCCCTCGAGTTGCACCAGCAGCGGCAAAGTCGTCGTCGGCTCGACAGCCTTGGCCAAGGGCAAGCCCGCGACGAGTGATAGCAGGTAAATGCGAAGCAAAACAGGAAAATGCAGGAAGCGGCTCATGAGGCTGTTTTCGGCGCTTGGCCAAGCGATGGCAGCGCCGCCACATCCTGTGTGAGCGCCCACGTCTTGGCAAGTTCGAGGCCGAGACTTAGTCAATCGCGTCCCACTTGATTCCTTCTCCCTCAGGGAGAAGGTGGCCGCAGGGCGGATGAGGGTGAAACAATGGAGATGTTCAAGACGCCATATTTGAAGATGGATTTGTTTGCTGCGAAGTCTTGAACTTCGTTTGTTTTCTCCCTCTCCCCACCCCTCTCCCGCTGGGAGAGGGAGTATTCTTCTCTGTTTTTGGCATCTATTTTCAAGGCGGACTTGCATCCGGTTTTTCGGCTCTCTATCTTGCCGCGACCGGTTACCGGAATTGATGCAATCCGATCCCTTGATGACCTCGTTTCACCACTCGACGCCGCGCGCCAAGCGCGGCGACTGACTTGATGCCAGAGCCCGAGATCACCCTGGAAGTCATCGAGGAACACGGCATCACTCCGGAGGAGTACGAGCGCATCCTCGAGGTGCTCGGCCGCGAACCCAACCTCACCGAGTTGGGCATTTTCTCCGTGATGTGGAGCGAGCACTGCTCCTACAAAAACACCCGCGCTCTGCTCAAGACCTTCCCCACACAGTCGCCCAAGATCATCGTCGCTGCCGGGGAGGAAAATGCCGGCGTGATCGACATGGGCGACGGGCTTGGCGTGGCGTTCAAGCTCGAGTCGCACAATCACCCCAGCGCCGTCGAGCCGTTCCAAGGAGCGGCGACCGGTGTCGGCGGGATTATCCGGGATATTTTCACCATGGGTGCCCGGCCGATCGCCAACATGGACTCGCTTCGCTTCGGCAGCCTCGACTCGCCAAGGGTGCGCCAGTTGTTTCGCGGCGTGGTCGCTGGTATCTCGCATTACGGGAACTGCATCGGTCTGCCGACCGTCGGGGGCGAGGTGAATTTCGACCCGTCGTATGAAGGGAACCCACTAGTTAACGTCTTTAGTCTCGGGGTGTTACGGCATAGCCAAGTTGCCCGGGGCGCGGCCAAGGGCGTGGGTAACCCGGTCTTTTACGTTGGCCCGGCGACGGGGCGGGACGGCTTGGCCGGTGCGGCGTTTGCGTCGCAGGATTTGACCGAGGAATCGGCCGAGCAACAGCGCGGCGCGGTGCAGGTGGGCGATCCGTTCATGGAGAAACTCTGCATGGAGGCCTGTCTTGAGCTGCTCGCCACCGGCGCTGTCGCGGGCATTCAGGACATGGGCGCGGCCGGACTCACCTGCTCGACCTGCGAAACAGCGGCCCGCGGCGGGACCGGCATCGAGATCGACTTGGCAAAGGTGCCGCAGCGCGCCCCTGACATGACGCCGTACGAAATCTTGCTTAGCGAATCGCAGGAGCGGATGCTCATCATCGTCCACAAAGGCCGTGAGGACGAGGTAAAACGGATTTTCGACAAGTGGGATTTGCCGTGGGCCGAGGTGGGCGAAGTGACCGGTGATGGCATGATGGTTGTCAAAAACCATGGCGAAGTTATTGCCACCGTCCCGGCGGCCAAACTCGCCGATGATGCCCCGCTGTATCATCGCGACTCGAAAGAGCCGGCGTACCTCGAGCAGACCCGCGCGCTGCGGCTCGCCGACATCCCGGCCTTGGCCGACCCGCGGGCCGCCTTGGCCAAGCTGCTTGGCTGGCCGACCATCGCGTCGAAAAACTGGGTGTACCGCCAGTACGACCACATGGTCCGCGCCGGCACGGTGCTCAGCCCCGGCTCCGATGCGGCGGTCATCCGCGTGAAGGCCGACTCGTATCCGGCGCTTCCTGCCGACGCTCCGGCGGATGATGTTCCTGACAAATATTTGGCGATGACGGTCGACTGCAACGGGGTCTACGTTTACCTCGATCCGTACGAGGGCAGTAAAGCCACCGTTGCCGAGGCAGCCCGGAACCTCGTCTGCTCCGGCGCGCGGCCGCTTGGTGCGACCGATAATTTAAACTTTGGCAACCCGCATAATCCGGAGCTGTTTTGGCAGCTCAAGGAGAGCGTGCGCGGCTTGGCCGAGGCGTGTGAGGCGTTCGGCACACCGGTCACCGGCGGCAACGTCAGCCTCTACAATCAGAACCCGGTCGGGGCTATCGACCCGACGCCAACGGTCGGCATGGTGGGCTTGGTTGAAAAAACGGAACACATTACTAGCCAATGGTTTAAGGATGACGAAGACGCCATCATCCTGCTTGGCCAAGCGGTGAACAGCGACGATCCGCTGCTTGGCTTGGGCGGCTCCGCGCTGCTGCAAACCGAGCACGGCCGCAAGGAAGGCACGCCGCCGCCGTGCGACTTGGCTAAGGAGAGCGCGCTGCATGATGCGCTGCTGGGCTTGATCGCAACCGGCGTTGTGAAAAGCGCGCACGACTGCGCTGAGGGCGGCTTGGTTGTGGCGCTGGCCGAGTGCTGTATTTCCCAACTCACAGCCCGCAACACCCCCAGACTCACCGGGGTGACGATCGACCTCGAGGAGCTTGACTGCCCGAGGACGGACGCGCTGTTGTTCGGCGAGTCGCACGGGCGCGTGGTCATCACGACGAGTGAGGCCGAGGCCGGGGCGGCGATCGAGCGGGCCAAACTGCTCGGCGTGTCGGCGGTAAGGATCGGCACCGTCACCGGCGGCGAGACGCTTGACATTGTGATCGGAGAAACTCATTTCTCGTGGGAGCTGAACGAACTCCACGATGTGTGGTGGAACACTATCGCACGATCCATGGAACAATGAGCGAAACACATCCCCGGCACTATTGCGGCGTCTTCGGTGTTTACGGCCACCCGAACGCGGCGGAGCTGACCTACTACGGACTGTACGCGCTGCAACATCGCGGGCAGGAGAGCGCGGGCATCGTCACCTCTGCGGACGGCCAGTTTCGCGTGCACAAGGGAATGGGCCTCGTGTCGCAGGTGTTCAAGGGCAAGACGCTCGAGAGACTTAAGGGCAGCATGGCAGTCGGCCACACGCGCTACTCCACGACTGGCTCGTCGCACCACCGCAATTCCCAGCCGTTGACAGTGGACTGCAGCAAGGGGCAGATTGCCATCGCGCACAACGGCAACCTCACCAACGCCGCGCAGCTTCGCGACGAGCTGGAGCTGGGCGGATCGATTTTTCAAACCACCGTTGATAGTGAAATTATTCTGCACTTGATGGCTCAGCCGTCCAACGGCAGTGACAACAATCTCGTGAAGAGTCTGCAGCGGATTCAGGGCGCCTATTCGCTGGTTATCATGACCGAGAACGAGTTGATCGGCGTGCGCGATCCGCACGGCTTTCGGCCGCTCTCCATCGGCAAACTCGACGGTGCGTATGTGCTCTCGAGCGAGACGTGCGCGTTTGACTTGATTCAGGCCGAGTTCGTGCGCGACGTTGAGCCGGGCGAGATCGTCATCATCAACGACGACGGCATCCAGTCGATCAACGCCTTCCCGATGCATCAGCGCAAGGCGTTCTGTATTTTCGAGTACGTTTACTTCAGTCGACCCGACTCCATCATCGACGACCGGGGCGTGTACGGCGTGCGCGTCAACATGGGCCGTGAGATGGCCAAGGAAAGCGCCGTCGACGCCGACCTCGTCGTGCCGGTGCCGGACAGCGGCAACTGCGCCGCGCTGGGCTACGCGCTTGAGTCCGGCCTGCCGTACGAGATGGCGTTCGTGCGAAACCACTACGTTGGCCGGAGCTTCCTGCAGCCGTCGCAACTCATCCGAGATTTCAACGTTCGCGTGAAACTCAACCTCATTAATGAACTGGTCGAGGGTAAGAGGGTGGTCATTGTGGATGACTCAATCGTCCGTGGGACCACGAGCAAGGCGCGCGTGAACAATCTCAAGGAAGCCGGTGCGAAAGAGGTGCATATGCGCGTGAGTTGTCCGCCGCACATGAACCCCTGCTTTTACGGGATCGATTTTCCCGACCGCAAAAAACTGATGGCGGCCAACCACTCAATCGAGGAAATTTGCGACTACCTCAACGCTGACTCGGTGGCATACCTGTCGCAGGAAGGCATGGTGAAGGCGACCGGGTTGCCGAGGGAAAATTTCTGCATGGCCTGCTATGACGGTGACTACCCGGTGCCGTTCGACCCGGCGCTCGACAAACACATCATTGAGCAGCGTCGCGCACGCGTGGAGAGCATCGGCGAGACCCTGGCCAAGGACGAACTGCAGCCTCGGCTTCTTTGAGCTCGCTTGGCCAAGCGCTGGCTCAGGGTACTTCCGGCAGCCAAACGGCCAGGATGCGCAGGCCGAAGAAAATCCAAATCACCGCTGCCAGCGAAATGTAAGGCCCGTACGGCAGCCGCGCCGACCAGTCGCGCCGGCCAATCGCGATCAGCCCCACGCCGACCACCGCGCCGACCACCGCGCTGGCCATCAGCGAAAACAGAGCGCCCTGCCAGCCGACGAACGCCCCGATGGCCGCCATGAACTTCACGTCGCCGAAGCCCATCGCCTCGCGCGGGATGACCAACTCGTCCGACTCGACCTTGATGAACGGCACCGTCTCCGGGTCGAACGACTCGCCGCCGATGAGCAGCCGCTTGGGAGACAGCGCGACGTCGATATTCATGTGGCAGCGGTCGACCAATTCCAGCCGCTTGGCGTGAAGCCGGATCGTGTCCGAGTTGCGAAAAAAGATTTCTTCGAACGGCGCGACCTCGCCCGGTAGGTGTAGCGCCGACTCGGTGAACGTTGCTGACTCGCCCTCTTCGAGTGGCACGCGAACCTTGCCGAACAAAAGTTTGCCCAGTTGCAGCACGGCAAACACCGAGCCTGCGCCGACGAGGATGCCCAGCCCGCTCGCCATCAGCGACTCGGCCGGCCTCGTAACGTGGTGCAGCGCCGGCAACCCCGCCGATACAATGAAGCCCACCGCTACGCCGCCGAGCGTGATTTCATCCGGGATGATGAAATGCTCGAAGTCGATAAACGTCGCCGTGATCAGCCCCGCGAGCACAAACCCCCACGTCACCGCGAGCAAAACCCCCGGCGTGGTTTGCGCTCCGAAGGCCAGCCAACTCGCAAGAAACGCCAAGCCGGTGAGCAGCTCGACGCCGAGGTAGCGCGGTGAAATCGATGCGGCGCATTGGCGGCATCTGCCGCGCAGCCAAAGCCAGCTTACGATAGGGATATTCAGCCGCCATGGGATTGCAAAGCCGCACTTGGGACATTGAGACCCCGGCTTGGCGAGGCTCAAGTCGAGCGGCATTCGGTGAATGCAGACGTTGAGAAAACTGCCGACAACCGTGCCGAACACAAAAAACACAAAGCTCCAAAATACAAATGGAGCGCGAGTCCAAAAATCGAGCATAAAGTCACTCATCACCGTAGATGTGAGACTCGAGCGCGGAGCGCATGACGTCGATGGGCGCCGGTTGGCCAGTCCAGATTTCCAGCGCCTTGGCTCCCTGCCAAAGCAGCATGCCGAGGCCATTGGCGGTGCGGCATCCGGCGGCGGTCGCCTTGGCCAAAAGCGGCGTGACGGCGGGCTGATAAATCATGTCGAACACCGCCGGCGCATTGACCAGGGTGAACTGCGACTCGTCGAGCGGCAGCGCGTCGGCTGGCTTGAGGCCAAGCGATGTGGCGTTGAGCACAAGGTCGATTTTGTTGGCGGCGTTTTCGGGGTAACCGACGGAGGCCTTGGTTTGCGGGAAGCGCCCCGTGATTTCGCTGGCCAGTTTTTCGGCCTTGGCGACGGTGCGGTTGACCAGGTGCAACTCGGCGACGCCCTCGGCGGCCAGCTTGAGCGCAGCCACCCGGCCCGCGCCGCCCGCGCCGAGGAATAACACCCGCAGCCCGGCCAGGCTCAAGCCAAGGTCCTGCTGCAACGCCAGCGTGATGGCGTCGGCGTCGGTGTTGTAGCCCTTGGCGCGAATCCCGCCGCCGGGCGGATCAGCGAGTTGGCCAAGCGGTGTCCAGTCGCCGGAGTCGTTTTTCGCCTCGAAACAAATTGTGTTCACCGCGCCCCAAGTCGTCGCCGACTCGTCGAGTGCATCGACCAACTCGAGCGCAAGCAGCTTGTGCGGGACGGTGAGGTTGAGGCCGACGAAGTGCATCGCCCGTGCGCCCTCGATCGCTTGGCCAAGTGCGTCCGGGCTGACCTCGAAGGCGAGGTAACGCCAGTCCAGCCCCAGCTTGGCCAAGGCGGGATTGTGCATCGCCGGCGAGCCGGAGTGGCGGATCGGCTGACCGTACACCGCGCAGAAGCGCGTGGCGGCGCTGATCGGATTTTGGAACAAGTCGTCCACGCGCGCAGAGTAGGAACGCCATCACCCGGCGGAAAGGAGAAAAACAGGCCAAGACCTTGGCCGTTATTGCTTTGCAATCGAAGGGCGAAAAGCGTAATGAAGGCGCCCCTGCACGGGGAGGATCGGCCGGATTCAAAGCCGGCACCGCATTTTGGACTACTTCAAACAGAGAGGGAATGTCGGCTTGGCCGCCGTTGCGTTGGCGCTTGGCCAGGCGGTTTCTGTGCAGGCCATCGATCCGCAGGAGTTATTGGCGCCGATCGTCGGCCCGGTGGTGATCCTACCGCATGTTTCGCTGTCGGAGAGTTATGACGACAATGTTTTTTTGCTGAGCGACGAGCAGGGAAAGATTGATGACTTGGTGACAACGCTCTCGCCGGGCATCGGCCTGCAGTTCGGCGAAAACATCCTCGACAGCAACTACATCGGACTCGACTACACGCTGAGCCAGCAGTGGTACGCCGAGAACAGCGAGATCAACAGCGACAACCACGCCCTGACCTTTGGCATCAATTACCAAAAGGAGGGCAAGTTCACATTCACTGGGGGTGACATGATTCGCTTAGACAATACCCTGTTGCAAGGACGTGAGAGAACTTTTTTTACCGATTTGGCTAAAGGCTCACCGGAAAGCAAAGGCATCCTTATCGAGCGCAAGTCGTTCAATGACCAATACCGTTTTGAATACACGATCAGCCCGAAAACCAGCGTTTACGTTGCCACCTCCTACAATGCCTCCGATTACAGTGAGGAACCTCACTACTTCTATCAGGATGTTTTTGGCACGCGCATACCGTACTCCTTGTTTGATGTCGCCAACTGGGACAATACAGTCGGTTTTGGTTGGCAGGCTTTTACCAAGATCAAGCTCTACGGCAGTTTCTTTTATGGCATTTCGATGGTCGAAACCAATTTGGAAAGTATGGGAGAACGACCAGACTCCGATATTTTCGGCGGGCACATCTCTGCAGTGGGTGATTTTTCAGAGAAATTGAAGGGCAAGTTACAGGTGGGCTATCAGACTCGCCAATTTGATCGTCTCTCTAATGGGCTGGGAGGGAACTCGCACGGCCTGCCTATTTTCTATGTTTAGTAGGACTCGGACACCACCGAGAAAAGAACAGCCTCACTCACCTATAGGCACGGGGGAAATGTTTCGATCGAAAGCCCGGATTCGGCAGTGACCGCCGATTTTGTGATTGTGCAGGTCTCCCAACAAATCGGTACGACAGGCAAGCTCAACGCCAACTTCGGTGCCACCTATGAACTGGATACCTATGAAACCCGGGATGCACGTGAATACCAATATCTCAGGATGAACGCAGGGATCACCTACAGCTTCAACCAATGGCTAAAATCAAGCCTGCGATACGATTTTGAGATATTTGACAGCAGCATTGGCAATATTGACTACAACGTCAATCGCGTTATGTTGGGTCTTTCGGTGGGGTATTGAGATGAAAAAATTTACACAATGGGTTCAGCGAGTGGGTTGCGTGCTTGCCACGTGCGTCCTGCTTGGCCAGGCGGCATTCGCTCAGGAAGCGGCGACAGCAAAGACCAAGTCAGGTGCCAAGGTGGATACCGATCGTAAAATTGAAGCGCTCGATATGCTCACGGTCAACGTGTTTGGTGAGGAGGAGTTCAGTGGTACAAACAACAGTGGATTGGAGTTGAGGGTTTCATCGACTGGCGAAGTGACACTTTACCTGCTGGGCAGTGTTGAGGTGGCCGGAAAAACTCCCGCTGAGGCCGAGAGACATATTCGTGACCTGCTTAAAAAAGATTACATCATTGATCCGCATGTGCTGGTTCTCGTTAAGACCTACCGGATCAGTAACGTCACAGTCATGGGGCAGGTAGGGAGTCCCGGTCTGATTGACCTGCCGGCCGAGCGGCGTCTGGACATTTTGTCGGGGATTGCGCAGGCGGGAGGGTTCACCAAGTTGGCCCGGACGAGCAAGATTGACCTGACCCGGGAAGGTGTCACGCGAACCTACGATTTGGAAAAAATTAAAAGAGAAACCAATCCGGCCAAGAAAATCTGGCTGAGTCCGGACGACCTGATTTACGTCCATGAGTCCGCATTTTAATAGTGTCCATGGAGCAACAACAATTTGGGGAACAGAGGGAGGAGGGGCTTTTCGAGGAGTCCATCAATCTTCGCCATTACTGGCACATTATTCTGGAGCGGCGCTGGCTGGTGGCTGCCACGTTTGCGGTGGTGATGGTGCTGTGCTTGTTCTACCTGTTCACTGTTACGCCCATTTTCTCGGCGACGACCCGGTTGCAGATCGACAATGAAACGGAGAACTCGATGCGCATGGAGTCATTCGTAATGGAGGGCAACCAAGGTCAGGATTACCTTCAGACTCAATACAAGAACCTTCAAAGCCGCTCGTTGACGGAGACCGTTTTGTTGGAGACACAACAGAATGCGAAGATTCTGGAGGGTATTAACTTAGGAAAGCGTACTCCGAGTCAACTAGCCGAATTGTCCGGCTTAGCCACAGAGCAAGTGGAACAGCGCCTTAAACAAATCGCAACGGCAGGTTTTTTTGGACCTACTAATAAGGTATACTCGGGCGGCAATGCCCCTGCCCTGGCCAGGAAGGAGAATAAGCCGCTTGTTTCGGGCAAGTTTGTCTTTCCGGAGGAGAAGGAAGAGGAAGAGCCCGTAATTCCTCCCAGCTATGAGTCACTGCTCAAAAGGGTTTCTGGTGACGTGTCGGTCTCCCCGATACGGCTCAGCCGGTTGGTGGACGTGAGCGTGGAGAGCCCGAACCGCAACGAGGCTGCCCTGATCGCCAACACGATCGTTTCCAAGTTTCTTGAGCAGGATAATAATCGCAAGCGCGGCAAGCTGACCAACGCCGTCGACTTTCTGCAGACGGAAGCTGCAAATCTTAGTGACAAGGTTAGGGATAACTTTGGGGGGCTACTCACCTACAAGAGGGAAAATGACATCATCTCATTGGAAGAAAGTCAGAACGTCACGTTGAAGGCTTTAATCCAAGCCCAGGCCGACTACGACACGGCCCATAGCCGTGAGGTCTCAGCGGTGGCTACAGCTGAGGAGGCAGATCGGGTTTTTAAAGAAACCAAGCAGTATGGAGGCATCCCCGATGTGGCTACCGATTCCGAGGTTAGGAAAATTCGAGGCGATCTGGCCTTGGCAGAAGCTGAATTGGCCGAACTGTTGAAGCGTTACCTGGGCAAGCATCCCAAGGTCATCGAGAAGCGTGGCAAGATCGAGTCGTTAAAGGAAGGCTTGGCCAATTCCGAGAGACGGATTTTTGACTCCATCTTGAATCAAGCCCAACTTGCTGAAGCAACAGCCTTAAGCTTGCAAGGAGTTCTTGCCATTCGCAAATCCGAGCAACAGGCGATGAACCAGAAGAGCATCCAGTACTTTGCATTGGAGCGTGAGGCCAAACAGTCCGAGACGATGTACAATCTCGCTCTTCAACGTTTGAAAGAAACCGAATTGCAGGAAAAGGATATCATCCAAAACATGCACGTCATCGACTTGGCCACGGCTCAGATGGATCCGATCAAGCCCAAGAAGATGCTGACCCTTTTTCTCGGCATCGTCGGGGGGCTGGGAGCCGGTTTTGGCCTGGCCTTCTTTGTCAACTTCCTCGACGATTCGATCAAGAGCCAGGAAGATATTGAGTCTTATCTGAAGCTGCCGTTCCTTGGTTACGTTCCCAATATCAAGGAGACCAGCATCATCGTGCGCTACCTTCAGGCACATTTGCATCCCCAATCCAACGCCGCGGAATCGTTCCGCACCATTCGCGCGGCCATTTCGCTTTCACAGCGCGCCAAAGATCTCCATGTGATGTCCGTCACCAGCACTATTCCCTCCGAGGGCAAGTCGCTCGTCGCTAGCAACCACGCCATTGTCACGGCCCAGACCGGTGCCAAAACGTTACTGGTGGATTTCGACCTTCGCCGGCCTTCCGTTCACAAGGCGTTCCAGCTGCAAAGTCCGCGGGGCTTGTCGTCGTATCTGCTTGGCAAGGTAGACAGTATTGATGATATAGTTCATCACACCGAAGTCCCGAATCTGGATGTTATCTGTTGCGGTGCGGTTCCCAACAACCCGTCGGAGTTGTCCGGTTCGCAGCGCATGAGGGATTTCATCGAGGAGGTCAGAAGTAAGTACGACAAGGCCATGTTCGACTGTCCGCCGGTCTCGGCTGTCAGCGATCCGCTGATGATTGCCGCAGCGACAGACGGGATCATCTTTGTGAACAAGTTCAACAAGATTCGCCGCGAGCACGCACGCAGGACCGTGCAGCGAATTCAGGATGCCGGGATTAACATCGTCGGCGCCTGCATCAACGACCTTGATTTCGAGGGGAAGGATTCCTACTACTACTCATACTATTATTACCAGAACCGCTATTACGCGAGTCACTACAAGAGCGACAAGTCGGGTGGCGAAGATGGCAAGGACGGAGAACCGGGCTCGAAGAAGCGCAAAAAGGAATCAAGCGCGGCTTGATCGCTTGGCCGGGCGCTTGGCCAACTCCGCAATGTTTTCAATCCATTCCTGAAGTCGCGTTGCTGGATGGAGATTTCCTCACTGAACCCGGAGCAACGTCAGGCTGTACGCACCGTTGATGGCCCGTTGCTCATCCTAGCCGGCGCTGGTACCGGCAAGACGCGCGTCATCACCAGCCGCGTGGCTTACATGATCTCGCGCGGCATCCGGCCCCGGAACATCCTTGCCGTCACTTTCACCAACAAGGCCGCGCGTGAGATGAAGGAGCGGGTGAAAAGCCTGGTGCCCAAGCGGCGATTGGTTGGCGAGGATGGCCAGACGGAGAAGCCGACCATCTGCACCTTTCACTCGCTGTGCGTCCGCATTTTGCGTCGGCACATCACGAAGCTGGGCTACAAGAAAAACTTTGTCATCTACGACGCCACCGAGCAGCTTGGCGTGGTGCGCCGCATCTTGAGCCAAATCTCGCTGGGCTCGAAAAAACCAGACCCATACGCCGTCCTGTCGCTGATCAGTCGATGGCGGAACAGCAACAGCGATGAGCTCATCGCCGAGGATCAGGACTTGGCCGCCTTGGCCAAGCACTTGGTTGCGACCTATCAGCAGACACTCAAGGCCAGCAACGCCGTCGATTTTGACGACCTTATTCTACTCGTCCTACGGCTGTTTGCAGAGTGCCCGGAGGCGCTCGACGAATGCCGCGAGCGTTATCGCTACATCATGGTGGACGAATATCAGGATACCAACAACTCGCAGTTTCGCCTCGTGCACAGCATGGCCAAGGTACACCAAAACTTTTGCGTTGTAGGAGACGACGACCAAAGCATCTACGGCTGGCGCGGAGCCGAGGTTGCCAATCTGCTCAACCTTGAGAAACATTTTCCAACCGTGCAGGTGGTCAAACTCGAGCAGAATTATCGCTCCACCAACACGATCCTCGAGGCCGCCAACGCGGTCATTAAAAACAACGTCCAGCGGCGGGAGAAAAAACTTTGGTCCGACAAGGGCGCCGGCGAGCCGATCATGCTTTGGGAATTTCGCGACGACGAGGAAGAGGCACAGTCGGTGGTCGAGGAGATCAATTTCAATCGCAGCATCAAAAAAATCAAGTGGAGCGATCAAGCGATCCTGTTTCGCACCAACCAGCAGTCCCGGCCGCTCGAGACGGCGCTTCGCAAGGCCGAAGTCCGCTACAACCTCGTCGGCGGGCAGAGTTATTTTGATCGGCGGGAGATTCGTGATTTCGTCTCGTACCTCAAGCTGTTCCTCAACCCCGATGACGACACCGGCCTGTTGCGCATCGCCAACGTTCCGGCCCGCGGCCTGAGCAACGCCACGATGGAGAAGCTGCTTGGCTTGAGCCAGGAACGCGACTGCACGGTGTTTGCCGCGATGCGCGACGAGTCAGCACTTGGCCAGTTTAAGAAGCGCACAGTGGACAGCATTCTCGACTTTGTTGAGTTAGTGGAAACTGTCAACGAACGACTGAATCGCCCAATCGCTGTTCAACCGGCGAACCCGCTTAAGTCGTGGTGCACCGCCTGGCTCGATGAGGTGGAGTTGTTCCGCGAAATCCGAAGGATAGAAAAAGATGAAGAGAGTGCGGAGAACCGCGTCCGTAACATCGTCGATTTGCTCGATTCGATGGATCCAAATTTCGTCCCAGCGGATCGTCCGGTGCCGGAGCGGTTGCAGCGATTTCTCGAGCACATTTCGCTCGACCGCGAGCGCGACAAGGACGACGAAGCCAGCGACGCGGTGACGCTGATCACTGTGCACAGTTGCAAAGGGCTGGAGTTTCCGCACGTGTATATTGCCGGCGTGGAAGACGGGTTGATACCGCACTCGCGCTCGAAGGTCGAGGGGACGCTGGACGAGGAACGTCGGCTGTTTTACGTGGCTATCACTCGGGCGCAGCTGACATTGACTATGAGCCATTGCGAAAATCGGCGAAAGTTCGGTGAATTGATTCCCTGCAATCCATCGCCGTTTTTGAAGGAAATCCCCGAGGAACTGATCGTGCATGGCAACGAGCTGTCGTCCGAGCCGGCGTCAGACGAGGAGGGTCTCGATTTTTTTGCCGGCCTTAAGGCATCGCTGGAGTGATCGCGCTTCCCTTCGTTTTTTGGCTCATTTAGGCTGTGCGTTTCGCTGGCGCTTGGCCGGCGAGCTACTTGCGATGGGTAATACAAACAACAATTCCACGGTAACCGACAACGTCGAGGCCAAGGCAGAGCCGCTCGACTTCATCCGCGAGATCGTCGCGAACGACTTGGTCAGCGGCAAACATGCCTCGGTGGTGACACGCTTCCCGCCGGAGCCAAACGGCTATCTGCACATCGGTCATGCAAAGTCGATCTGCCTGAACTTCGGCATTGCGCTCGAGAACGGGGGCGGCGTTTGCCATCTTCGATTCGACGATACGAACCCGGCTAAGGAGGACGTAGAGTACGTTGACGCCATTAAAGAGGACGTGCAGTGGCTCGGTTTCGATTGGGGTAAAAATATTTTCTTCGCCTCAGATTATTTTGAAAAGCTATACGGCTTCGCGGTCGAGTTGATCCAGTCGGGCAAGGCGTTTGTTTGCGAATTGACGCTAGACGAGATCGCCGCGCATCGCGGCACGCCGACCAAGCCGGGCACAAACAGTCCATACCGCGACCGCTCGCCGGGGGAGAATCTCGAGCTGTTCCAGCTGATGCGCGACGGCGAGTTCGCCGACGGCACGCGGGTGTTGCGGGCCAAGATCGACATGGCCTCGCCGAATCTGCACATGCGCGACCCGGTGCTGTATCGCATCCGCAAGACGCCGCATCATCGCACCGGCAACAAGTGGTGCCTCTACCCAATGTACGACTTCACGCATTGCCTATCCGACTCGATCGAGGGCATTACGCACTCGCTCTGCACGCTCGAGTTTGAGGTGCACCGGCCGCTGTACGACTGGGTGCTCGACAACGTGGCGGCCGGTAGCCACCCGAGGCAGATCGAGTTCGCGCGGCTCAGCCTCACATACACCGTCCTCAGCAAACGCAAACTGCTGACGCTCGTCGAGGAAGGCCGTGTCGCCGGTTGGGATGATCCGCGCTTGCCGACCATCTCCGGGCTGCGCCGCCGGGGTTACACGCCGGAGAGCATCCGTGCGTTCTGCAAAACCATCGGGATGACCAAGTTCAACAGCCTCACCGACGTCGCGCTGCTCGAGCACAGCATCCGGCAGGACTTGAACGACATCACGCTGCGAAGAATGGCTGTACTTCGTCCGCTCAAGGTCGTGATCACCAATTTCGACGAAGGCAAAATCGAGGAACTCGAGGCTGCCAACCACCCGAAAAACCCCGAAGCCGGAACGCGCAAGGTGCCGTTCACACGAGAAATTTACGTCGAGCGCGACGACTTCATGGAGGAGCCGCCGAGGAAATTTTTCCGACTTGGCCTTGGGCGCGAAGTACGGCTGCGCTTCGCCTATTTCATCACGTGCAATGAGGTCATCAAAAACACCGCGGGCGAGGTGACCGAATTGCACTGCACACACGATCCCGAGACACACGGCGGCAACGCGCCGGACGGCCGCAAGGTCAAAGGGACCATCCACTGGGTGTCCGCGTCGCACGCATTCGAGGCGCCGGTGCGGCTGTACGACCGGCTGTTCACCGCCGAGGATCCGAGCAAAGAAGCCGATGGCAAAACCTATCTCGACCATCTCAACGCTGAGTCGCTGGAGGTGATCGCGGACGCCAAGCTCGAGCCGGGCTTGGCCAAGGCCGAACCGGGCGAGCGTTTTCAGTTCGAGCGATTGGGTTATTTTTGTGCGGACACCGCTGACTCCCAGCCCGGCGCGCCGGTTTTCAACCGCACTGTCACGTTGCGTGACGCATGGGCCAAGCGGCAGAAACAGGGATGAGCGGCCAAGCGCGTTGCCTTTTGCCTGGGAGCGACTACATTCCGCGTGTGGACTCGGATGCCACAACGGAGGCGCTGTGCCAAAAAGTCTGGGCCGGCGAACGCATAACCGGCGACGAGGCAGCGCGGCTGTACGAGCTGCCGCTGTCGCAGATTGGTGCGCTGGCGGATCGCCGCCGCCGTTTGGCCAAGGCCGATGCTTACGACGGGCGCGGCAACGAGATCGCCACTTACAACATCGACCGCAACATTAATTACACCAATGTCTGCAACGTGTACTGCAAGTTTTGTGCGTTTTACCGGACGGAAAAACAGGACGACTCGTACGTGATCACCCGCGACGAGATCGACCAAAAAATCGAGGAAACGATCGCGCTCGGCGGCACGCAGATTTTGATGCAGGGGGGCCATCACCCGAAGCTCGACAAGCAGTGGTACCTCGAGTTGCTCTCGCACATTCGGGACAAATTTCCGCAGATCAACATTCACGCTTTCAGCCCGAGCGAGTTCATCCATTTTCGTGACGTGTTCGGCGAGTCGCTGGAAACGCTGATTCGAGATTTTCGCGAAGCCGGCCTCGGCTCGATCCCCGGCGGTGGCGGCGAGATTTTGGTCGACGAAGTCCGGCAACGCATCTCGCCGCTCAAGGCGATGAGCGACGACTGGCTGGAGGTGATGGCCGTGGCGCACAAGCTCGGCATGGCCTCGACGGCGACGATGATGTTCGGGCACGTCGAGTCGCTTGGGCACCGGATTGAACACCTCGAGCGCGTGCGGCGTCAGCAGGACGAGACCGGCGGTTTTACGGCGTTCATTGCGTGGACATTTCAGGGGGAGAACACCAAGCTCAAGGCGCCAACGGTCGGGGCCAATGAATATTTGCGGATGCAGGCGCTCAGCCGAATCTACCTCGACAATGTGCCGAACATCCAAAGCTCGTGGGTCACGCAAGGGCTTGAGATTGGCCAAGTGGCGCTGCAGTACGGCGCGAATGATTTGGGAAGCATTATGATCGAGGAGAACGTGGTCTCTGAGGCGGGCACGACATTCCAAATGGGCGTCGCAGACATGCGGCGCTTGATCGAGGGCATCGGTTACGAGCCCCGGCAACGCGACAACTGGTATCGGCTGGTCGATGTCCAAGCCGCAGCAGCGTGATGACAAACGACAAACAAAAACAAACGGATCGGCAGCGCTTGGCCAAGCGCGGCATCGGCTTGGCACTTGGTTTGGCGTTGGTGACGTTGGCTGGCTGCCAGTCGTCGAAGCAAGGCAGCGACGGGAGTTTCAATCTGAGCGACAAGGTCCAGTACAGCGCTGCCTACGACCGGGAACTGGACTCGATCTTTCGCTTGTCCGAAAAGGGCAAGTGGGAGGAGGCCGAGGCGGAGGTGGGGTTGTTGCTCCAGCAACACCCAGAAGACACCACGTTAAAGCGTATCAGCGATTGGGTGGCCACACAGAAAATACTCCTTCGCCAGCAGGCCATCGAGGATCGCATCCGCACCATCGACGCTAAGCAGACAGGGATGAACCCGTCGATCAAGGATATCTGGATGGATAACAAGAGTCGTGGGCTGCCGCCGCGCAAGGATATCCGCGATGCTCTTGAGATGATCCAGGCGGAGCCGTACGTTCCGGAGACGTTCGGCAAAAAAATCACGAAACAGGGTTTTTTGTTTGATGCACGAAGCGAACTCGGCCGCATGTCTGGCCTACTCGACAACACGGTGTCTATCCAGACCGATGAGCAAACCGTGAAGGAAATCCTGTTCGATATCGGTGGTAAGGAGGGCATCAACTTTGTCGCCGACCAGGGACTTGAACCCCTGCAGCAAAAGCTCACGCTCAACCTCGACAAGGTGAAGCTGGGCGAACTGCTGGGCTACATTTCGCGCAACGCAGGTGTGCAGTTCCAGGTTGGGGAGGACCTGATCTGGGTGATCGACGGGAAGGCGTCGAAGGAGTTGATTGAGCAGACGCGGTTCTACCGATTGCGGCATGGCTTCATGATGCCGGCACAGTTTGGGCCCGAAGAGACCACCCTTGTGACCGTGAAACCGGAGAAAGGTCCAGCCACCATCACGGAGACGGCCAAGTACGAGATGTTCGTCAACGATAGCATCACGAAAAGACCGTCGATCGAAGATGCCATCAAGACGTTTTTTAAGGGAACGGAACATATGATCGATTACGAGCGGAACCTGATTGTCGCTACCGGCACACCGGCGCAGTTCGAGGTTCTGGAGCGAATCATCGAGGAATTTGACCGTCCGATTCAGCAGGTTTTGATCGAGGCGCGGTTCATCACGATTTCCGAGGCGTCGTTTCTCGACCTCGGTTTCCGATGGGCATCCAGCGTTGCGGGCAATCCGCCACAAGACCAGACCGGGATCGGCAACGGCGCGCTGGGCAGCGAGGAGGGCCTGCTAACAAGGGTCACATTCAACAATGTGTTCAAGGAAAACAGCATCCTCAGCAACGCCGACCTGTCCGCAGCGCTGACTGCGCTTGAGCAGAGCGGCGAAAGCCAGTTGCTCAGCGCGCCGCGCCTGACGCTGCTCAACAACCGGCCAGGCTCCATCAACGACGGCCAAGTGAATTACTTCTATGAGGAATTTACGATTGAGGAAACGTTGACCGAGCGCCAATTCACTCAACGTTTGGTTCCAAAAGGTACCCCTAGCAAAATCACTGCGGGTGTTTCACTCGAGGTCGTGGCCAGCATCGGTGGAGACGGACAAAGTATCCTGATCGCCTTGCACCCGGTGGTGAATCAAAATGTCAGCTATGTCTCACTCAAGGGTCAGACCTTCGATGAAGCTTCTGATGGCGAGCAGAACAGGCTCGAGATTTTCCTGCCCCAGTGGCGTACGCAGGAACTCGCAACCCGCGTGGTGGTCGGTTCCGGCCAAAGCGTCATGATGGGTGGTGTGCTCGAGCGCGAGCAACGCACCATTGTCGAGTCGGTTCCGATTCTCGGCAACCTACCCGGTATCGGCGCGATGTTCCGCAAACGCTCAACCATCGACAAGCCGCGGTATCTGCTGATTTTTGTCACCGCCACGTTGCTCGATGAGAACGGTTCCTCCGTCACCTACGAGCAGCTAGGCGACGAGCGGCCAACCCCTGTCAATCTGCCGAAGTCTCTGCCGGCACCGGGGCCAACGGCTTTCCCAATGCCGCCCGCCCCGCCCTCGCCCAAGCCGCCCGAGGGTTAAACGATTCCGCTTGGCCAAGCGCCAAGCGGCTTGATTTTTTCGTCGCACACGCGAACATTGCCAAGCCCGACACCCGGCCGGCAATCACATCCCATCAAACCCCATTATGCCCAAGATTGAGCGCGCTCTCATTTCCGTTTCCGATAAGTCAGACCTCGTTCCGTTTGCCGAAGTGCTCTCCCGCGCCGGCGTCGAGATCATCTCCACCGGCGGAACCGCCAAGGCGTTGCGTGAGGCCGGCATCGAGACGCAGGAACTCAGCGACTACACCGGTTTCCCCGAGATGCTCGACGGCCGCGTCAAGACGCTGCACCCCAAGGTCCACGGCGGCCTGCTTTTCCTGCGCCAAAATGAGGAACACACTGCCACCGCCGCCGAGCATGGTATCCGCCCGATCGATCTCGTCGTCGTGAACCTCTACCCGTTCGAGCAGACCGTCGCCAAGCCGGATGTCACCCTCGAGGACGCCATCGAGAACATCGACATCGGCGGCCCGTCGATGCTCCGCAGCGCGGCCAAAAACCACCAAAGCGTCACCGTCATTGTTGACCCCGCCGACTACGGCCACGTCGCCGATCAAGTCTCCGAGAACGGCGAAACCACGCTCGAGCTCCGCCGCGAGCTGGCTGTGAAGGTGTACGCCCGCACCGCCGCCTACGACGGCGCGATCGCTCTGCACTTGGCCAGCGTGTACGAACAGCAACAGCCGAGCGACGACCTGCCTGACAAACTTGTTGTCCACGCCGACAAGGCGCAGACCCTGCGCTACGGCGAGAACCCCCACCAACGCGCCGCCCTTTACGGCCGCTTCGGTGAGTTTTATCAGCAGCTCCACGGCAAGGCGCTCTCGTACAACAACATCCTCGACCTCACCGCCGCCGCCGGGTTGATTGTCGAGTTCGACGCCGACTCACCCACGCTCGCCATCCTCAAGCACACCAACGCCTGCGGCCTTGGCCAGGCAGACACCCTGGCCGCCGCGTGGGCTAAGGCCTACGCGACCGATCGGCAGGCGCCGTTCGGCGGCATTATCGCCTGCAACACCGCGCTCGATCTCGCCACCGCCGAGGCGATCAGCGAGATTTTCACCGAGGTCATCGTCGCGCCGGACTTCGCCCCCGACGCACTCGAGTTGTTGCAGCAAAAGAAAAACTTGCGCCTCGTCAAGCTGCTGCTCAACCCGGCCAACGTTGTGCCGTGGGACATCCGCTCCGTCGGCGCCGAATCGTTCCTCGTGCAGGAGCGCGACCTTCGGCAGACCTCTGCCGTCGATCTCGAAATTGTCACCGAGCGTCACCCAAGCGAGGACGAACTCAAGGCCATGCTTTTCGGCTGGCGCGCCGTCAAGCACGTCAAGTCCAACGCCATCGTTTACGCCGCCAAAGATCGCACCCTCGGCGTCGGTGCCGGCCAAATGAGCAGGGTGGACTCCAGCCGCATCGCCGTTTGGAAGGCCGGCGAAGCCGAACTCGACCTCAGCGGCAGCGCCGTTTGCAGCGATGCATTCTTCCCGTTCGCCGACGGTCTCATCGCCGCCGCCGAGGCCGGCGCGACTGCCGCCATCCAGCCCGGCGGCTCCAAGCGCGACGCCGAAGTCATCGACGCCGCCAACGAGCGCGGCATGGCCATGGCCTTCACCGGCGGCCGGCATTTCCGGCATTGAGCGCTTGGCCAAGTGGAGGTTTTGTTGGCTGAACCGCCCTTCGGCGATTAACTTGGCCCGGTCGTGCTGACAAACAAACCATGGAATCCCGAGTCGCTCCTTTGGCTCGGCTGCACCTTCATGCTGGCCTTGGCCCCGGGCGCAGCCATCGCCGGCCTGTTCGAGGACGGCTCCGTCGCGCAAATGGCGGCCAATGTCACTGTGCTGCCGGTTGCCATCCTCGTCGCTGTTACCGTTTGGTTTCAGGTCAACCGCCGCTTTTATCAATCGTCAATCAGCTTGGCCGATGCCTTCGGCTTCAACCGCAAAAACACCGGCCGTTGCCTGCTGCTCGGCTTGGCGACTGGTCTGGGGTTGGTGATCATCGCCATGGCGCTTGCCATTATGAGCAGCCTGCTGATCAAGGCTTTTGGCGATCAGGCTGAGCCGCAGAAACTGGTTACACTCATCGCCGAAGAATCCGCGAAGCAGGAAAACATTGGCACGCTGATTTTTTTTGTTGTGATGGCGGTCGCCGTCGCGCCGGTTGCGGAGGAGATTCTCTTTCGCGGCATCCTCTATCCGGCGGTCAAGCAGCTTGGCCATCCGCGCGTGGCCGTGATCGGCACGGCACTTTTGTTTGCGCTGTTCCACGTCAACCTGCTGACCTTCGCATCGCTGACCGCTGTCGCGCTGTCGCTGATCGCGCTGTACGAGTTCACCGACAATCTGCTCGCCCCAATCACTGCCCACGCCGTCTTCAACGCCTCCAATTTGATCATGTTACTTTGGCAATGAGCAACGCCACTCCCAGCTCCGGGCCGGACGAGTTCGAGTTAATCTCCCGGCTCAAGGCCAAGCTGCCCACCGGTGACTCGGTGCTCGTCGGTGCGGGCGACGACTGCGCCGTGATCGACGTCGGCGTGCCCGGCAAATGGCAGCTTCACAAAACCGACGCCGTCGTCGAGGGCGTGCATTTCACGAAGGACGCCGACCCGAGGCAGATCGGCTACAAGGCGCTTGGCCGCGCGTTGAGCGACATCGCCGCGATGGCCGGCACGCCGCGCTGGGCCACGGTTACGCTGGGTTTACCGGACGGTTTCGACGCCGAACGGGTCGAGTCGATTTACGACGGCATGGCCGCTTTGGCCAAGCGCCACGACGTGTCGCTCGTCGGCGGGGAAACGGTGGTCAACCCGGAGCGGCTCTTCATCGGCGTGTCGCTCGTCGGCGAGATCGCGCGCGACAAATGCATTCTCCGCAGCGGCGCGAGCGTCGGCGATGGCGTGTGGGTCACCGGCGAGTTGGGCGGCTCGATCGCCGGGCATCACATAGCTTTTACGCCGCGCTTGGCCGAGGCGCGCTGGCTTGCGGCCCACTGCCAGCCAAGCGCGATGATAGACTTGAGCGACGGCTTGGCCGGCGACCTTGGCCATCTGCTCACCGAGGCCAACGCCGGGGCTGAGTTGCTCGAGAGCGCTCTGCCGATCCGCCGCGAGGCCCGGCTGCGCGCCCGCGAGTCGGAAGCCGCCAAGCCACCACTGCTCGCCGCGCTGACCGACGGCGAGGATTACGAGCTATGTTTCACGCTTGGCAAAGGGAGTGCCGTTGCGTTGCTCGACCAGTTCAAGCAGGAATTCCCCGACACGCCGCTCAGTTGCATCGGAAAAATCGTCGATCGACCGGGGCTAAAGATTCGCCAAAAGTCGGGCATCATGAAGATCGCCACCCGTGGACACGTTCATTTCCAATAGCCCGGAGGAAACCTTTGCGCTGGGACGGCGCTGGGCGGCAGAGCTGCGGCCCGGCTGGATCGTCGGCCTCATCGGCGACTTGGGCACCGGCAAGACGCAGCTCGTCAAGGGCATCGCCGCCGGGTTGGGCATCCCGGGCACCGTCACGTCACCGACGTTCGCGTTGCACCGGGAGCACGAAAACGGTTCGCTGCCGTTGGCGCACATCGACCTGTATCGGCTCGAGAGTCAATCGGAAATCGTCGGCGCGGGACTCGAGCATTATCTCACGACGCCGGACGGCGTCACCGCTGTCGAGTGGTTCGAGCGCTGGCTTGGCGGTGACTGGCAACTCGGCCAAGCACTGCCCGAGTCGGCCCGGCCCGGCGTCGCCCATGTGCTGAGGCTCGTGATTTTTTCAGAAGAAGGCGAAACCAAGCGGAAGATTACTTATGAAGATTTTGGCCATTGAGTTCTCGTCCGATCACCGGAGCGTCGCCGTGCTGGACGGCGGGCAGCTGCTCGCGGAGCAAACAGTCACCAAGGGCCGGGAAACTGCGGCAGTGGCGCTGATCGAGTCCGCGCTTGGCCAAGCCAAGGTCGAGCGGTCGGCGATTGAGTGCATCGCCGTCGGCATCGGCCCCGGCTCGTACACCGGCATCCGCGCGGCGATCGCGCTGACGCAAGGCTGGCAGTTGGCGCATGGCGTCAAGGTGTTAGCCGTCGACAGCTTGGAGGCCTTGGCCAAGGGCGAGCAGGCGGCCAGGCGCCGCGGTGAAATCACGCTGGCGGTAGATGCCCAGCGCGGGGAGTTTTACCTGACCAAGTACGAGCTGGCCGATGATGGCATCCGAAACGTCGAGCCGACGCACTTGGCCAAGCGGCCGGAATACGAGTCGCTACTCGCCGCCGGTCACCCCGTCATCGGCCCCGGCTTGGGTGACAAATTTCCCGCCGCCGAGCATGTCGGCCGCCTAGCCGTGGGTCGCAGCGATTTCGTCGAGGCTTCCGAACTCTCGCCGGTTTATCTCCGACAAATCGATTTCGTGAAAGCGCCGCCGCTGCGCAAGATCCCGCCGGTTTAGCCTGGCTAAGCAAAATTAGAGTCGCCTGAAAGGCGACTTCTGCGTAGCCGAGGGCAACGCCCTCGGAACACATGGCCACGATAAACCAGCCCTGGAAGGGGTGGTGTTAAACCGTAATTCAATTGACGCGATTGAAGTGCCCATACAGGGCACATTGGATTTGTTTGTCGGATTCCGGGGGCACTGCCCCCGGCTATGTAGATTCAGGCTTACAGCCTGCTTGCAACCTTGAGCTTTAAAATGGAATCCCGAGGGTATTCTTTTTTTCGCGACTTCGAGTGAGAATGAAACTCAGCTTTCGATGACGTTGATCTCGACCGGCTCGACGCTGACGCCTTTGCGGCCGAGCCAAGTGATTGCTTTTTTCACATCGGCGGTCAAGCCGTCGAGTTCGAGACAGACCAAGCCGATTTCGTCAGTCACACTCGCTTGCCGGACGTTGGTTATGACGGGGAATTTTTTCGATAACTCCCACACGACCGGCTTGGTGATGAGCTTGGGCGGGAACATGAGCCAGAGGCGTGCGGTCTTGCGGGCCTTGGCTGCCGGCTTGGCTTTGCGGGCCGCTTTTTTTTTGGCTGCCATGGGCTTATCCGCCGGCGATTGCCGGGATGATGCTGACGTCGTCTCCGTCCTTGAGCGGCGTGTCCCGATTTTTGAGGAACCGGATGTCCTCCTCGTTGACGTACACGTTTACGAAGCGGCGGACTTCGCCGTCCTCGCCGACGAGGCGCTCCTTGATGCCGGGGAACTTGCCCTCGAGTTCATCGATCGCTGCGCCAACGGTGGCGGACTCGACCTCGGCGGTTTCCTGCTCGTTGGTGAGCTTCCGGAGTGGAGTGGGGATTCGTATTGTTGCTGCCATGCTGAAATGGGTGTTGGGTTATTTCGATTTGATTTTGTTGTCGGACTCGATCAGTTGTTCGAACTCGCGCAGGCTCGGCTTGATCTCGGCCGGCTTGCCAACGTGTCCTTGCACGGCGTCGAGCGTTTTGAGGCCGTTGCCTGTGATGCAGATCACGACGGAATCCTCGGCGGGAATCTTGCCAGAGGCAACCAGTTTTTTAGCCACGCCGACGGTCACGCCGCCAGCGGTCTCGGTGAAAATGCCCTCGCACTCGGCCAGCGCCGACATCGCCTCGCGGATTTCTTGGTCGGTCACGTCGTCGGATGCGCCGCCGGTTTCCTTCATCACTTTTAGCGCGTAAAACCCGTCCGCCGGTGTGCCGATGGCTAGGGACTTGGCGATAGTGTCCGGCTTGACCGGCTTGAAAAAATCCATCCCTTGCTTGTACGCGACGGAGATCGGCGAGCACCCGGTCGCCTGCGCGCCGTGCACGGTGGGCTTCGTGTCCTTCGCCAAGCCGAGCTGGATCAATTCCTGATAACCCTTATGAATCTTGGTGAGCAGCGAGCCGGATGCCATCGGCACGACGGTGTGCTGCGGCAGTTTCCAGTCGAGTTGCTCAGTGACTTCGTACGCCATGCTTTTGGAGCCTTCGGCGTAGTACGGGCGCATGTTCACGTTGACGAATGCCCAGCCGTACTTGCCGGCGATCTCGGCGCAAAGCCGGTTCACCTCGTCGTAATGGCCTCGGATGCTGACGACGCGCGCGCCGTAAATCAGCGAGTTGAGAATCTTGCCATCTTCGAGGTCGGCCGGGATGAACACGATCGCATCCAAGCCGGCGGAAGCAGCGTTGGCGGCGACAGAGTTGGCGAGGTTGCCGGTCGAAGCGCAGGCGACGGTTTTGAAGCCAAGCTCCTTGGCGCGGCTCAACGCAACGCTGACGACGCGGTCTTTGAACGACAACGTCGGGTAGTTGACGGCGTCGTTCTTCACCCACGCCTCTCGCACGCCGAGCCACTTGGCCAAGCGGTCGGCCTTGACGAGCGGCGTGTATCCGACCCGCGTGCCGACCGTCGGCTCCTCGGCCACCGGCAGCAGTTCGCGGAATCGCCACATCGTCTCCGGCCGCTTGGCCAAGGCGGCCTTGGTCATCGACTTCTTGATTTTGTCGTAGTCGTAAACGACCTCGAGCGGTCCGAAATCGAACTCGCAAACATGGGTCGCCTCGAGCGGATATTCCCGCCCGCACTCGCGGCACTTCAGTGCCCGCATGAATCCTGCACTCTTGCTCATGTTTCTACTTTCAACGCGAACGGTTGGGAGTGAGTGGGACAAAAAAAGCCCCTTCCCGAAAGACGAGAAGGGGTGGAAATTAATTCCGCGATCTCGTCCCATTTTTCCCGGCGACTCACCGGGCTGGAATTGGCACCTTGACGTTGGCTTCGCGGGCCAACCGGTTGCCGTGGTGTCATCGGGCCAAATCCCTCAACCACTCTTAATGAGAATGCCGCCGAAGCAGCGACACGGAGAGAAGCGGAAAACGGGCCAACGTGTCAATCGAAATCTGGGCTTCCCTCCGGATCGACTCGGCTTTGGCCAAAGGAAACCCGCAGCCAAGCTCGCTCATGAAAATAGTACACGACAAACTTGGTCACGAACTCGATTGCCCCAATTTGCATCGCCTTGGCCTGTTCACCAGTGATGAAGTAAACGATGAGAATTGTCGTGAACGTTGCCACCAAGCGCCATGTGAACCCTTTCACAACACTGCGCAGCGGCGATTCGGTCAATAATTGAGCCATTTCGTTTTTCATTTTCTGGGGAAATTTCGGACCAAGCGCTTGGCCAAGCACCGCCTAACGAGCAATGTAAGTCGTTAATCTCTACTATGTCAATAGAGATTATGTTTTACTTGCTGTTTTTGCCTTTTTCCTTTTGGTTCTTCCTGTGTTCCGCCATCTCCTTTTCTTGCTGGCTTGCCTTGGTTTGTCCGGTTTGGCCATTTCCGCCGCTGAGCCGGAGGCCGCTAAACGGGATCTTCCACAACTGAAACCAATCGAGCCCGCCGACGTGCTTGGTACGTTTACGCTGAAGCCAGGTTTTCGACTGGAACTGGCCGCTGCCGAGCCGTTGGTCGCCGACCCGGTGGCGATGGCGTTCGATGAGAATAGCCGGCTGTTTGTCATCGAGATGATCGGCTACTCGGAGCATCGCGATGACAAGCTTGGCCAAGTGCGCCTGCTTGAGGATACCGACGGTGACGGCCGGTTCGATCGCTCGACGATTTTTGCACGCGACCTCGCTTGGCCAACAGCGATCGTCTGTTACGACGGCGGCGTGTTTGTCGGCGCGACGCCGGACATTCTTTATTTGAAAGACACCGACGGCGACCGCAAGGCCGACGAGCGGCGGGTTGTCTTTACCGGCATCGGCGACTCGGTCAATCGGCTCAACATGCAGTCTCTCATGAACAGCTTTCGCTGGGGACTAGACAATCGCATCCACGGCACGGCCAGCGGCACGCCGGGGAAAGTGCGCGTTGTTGGCAAGCCAGAGTTGGCAGCGGTTTCGTTCGTTCGATCCGATTTTTCGTTCGACCCACGCACGCTTGAGTTTCGTTTGGAGAGCGGCGGCGCGCAGCACGGGATGGATTTCAACGCGGCGGGACAGAAGTTCGTCTGCAGCAACAGCCATCACATTCAGCAGGTGATGTACGAGCAGCGCTACGCTGGCGTGAATCCTAACTTCATGCCCCGGTCGCCGTTGGTTGACATCCCGGTGGACGGCGCCTCGGCACCGGTGTTTCGGCTCAGCCCGGACGAGGCGTGGCGGGTCATCCGCACGCGTTGGCGCGTTGCCAAGCAAGTATCCGGGCCGGTGGAGGGCGGCGGGCGTCCGTCCGGTTATTTCACGGCGGCAACCGGTGTGACGATTTACGACGGGCACGCTTGGCCAAGCGGGTACAGCGGCGACGCTTTCATCGCCGACGCCGGGAGCAACTTGGTTCATCGAAAAAAACTTCGTTCCTACGGGATAAAATTTACCGCGCAGCGTCCCGACGATGAACGCGACCGGGAGTTCCTCGCCTCGACGGACAACTGGTTTCGGCCGGTGCAAATGGAGGTCGGCCCGGACGGTGCGCTGTATATTGCCGACATGTACCGCGAAGTGATCGAGCACCCGTGGTCGCTGCCGCACGGCATCAAGCAGCACATCGACTTGGACAGCGGCAACGACCGTGGCCGGATTTACCGGGTTGTGTCGCGAGTGTTCGTTCAGCCGGAGCTACCTCGGCTTGGCCAAGCGACTGTGGCTCAGTTGGTTGAGATGCTCGATTACCCGAACGGCTGGCATCGGAGCACGGCCGCGCGGCTGTTGTTCGAGCGGCAAAACCAAGCGGCCTGCGAGCCGCTGCGCCGCTTGGCCAAGCGGGGCAAAACCGGCCTGGGGCGAATGCACGCGCTTCACGCGCTGGCCGGATTGGACGCACTGAAACGCAGCGATTTGGTCGCGGTGACCACCGATTTTTCGCCGGTCGTACGGACGCATGCCATCCGCTTGGCTGAGCGATTTCTGCCCAAGCGCCAAGCCGGTATCGGCGGGAAACCAACCGGCGTGACGCCGCTGACGCAGAGCCTCCTCCGCTTGGCCGACGACCACGACAAACACGTTCGGTTTCAACTCGCCTGGACACTCGGCACGGTTGAGTTTCCCGACAAGGCCGATGCCTTGGCCAAGCTGTTCCGACAAGCGGGCGCCGACCATTGGCAACTGGGGGCGTTGCTTAACGCCTCAACCGAACAGCACGCGGAACTCATCGACGAACTCAAAAAGGACACGACGTTTTCGAAATCCATTTTCAGCGAAATCATTTTTCAGAATCTGGAGACGATGCGCGCCGGGCGCTTGGCCAAGTTTTCCATCCGGTCAGAAAAATCGGTGTACCTACCGCAGGTTTTCAAGCCGGCCGGCAAGGTCGATCAGGATCGGGCCAAGGTCGTTGAGCAGTTCCGGGCAGCTTTGGCCAAGCGCGGGGACGCGAAGCGCGGGCGCGTGACGTTCGAGCAGCGGTGCGCCGCGTGTCATAAACTCGGCGGCGTGGGCCGGAACATCGGGCCGGACTTGAAATCGGTCCGCGCGAACGGAGCGGAGAAACTGCTCATCAGCATCATCGATCCCAACCGCGAAGTAGCGCCGCAGTACGTGCTGCACAAAGTGTACTCGGCAAAGAAAAAAGAGACCATTGTGGGAACGATTAAATACATGAGTGGATCGGCCATGGCGATGGGATTGCCAGATGGGAGTGAGCGACAGTTCTTCCGTTCGGCTGCCGATGTCGTCGAGTCCACCGGCATGTCTCTGATGCCGGCTGGGCTCGAGGCTGGCTTTAGCGCTGGGCAGATGGCCGACCTACTGGCGTGGGTGCTGGAGGCCGAGTAGAGATCAAAAGCAAAAAGGCAGCGCCGGGATGGCGCTGCCTAGTTGTTGCACGGGAACGGGCTGGCTCCGAAGTTGGAGGGCCGCGTTCCCTGGTTTTTCCCTCCTTGGAAAATCAGGATCAGGTGATCAATTGAAGAGCCGCCTGCGTTAGGAGGTTTGCCTGAGTGAGCATTGCAGTTCCGCTCTGGACGAGAATATTGAACCGGGCATACTCGGTGGTTTCCTCGGCAACGTCGGTGTCGAGAATCCGGCTGTTGGTTTCAGCAAGTTTTTCATTGAGTAGACCGACCTGGTTGTGGGTGACGTTCAAGCGCTGGATGTTTGCGCCGATGTTCGCCCGCATATCGGCGAGGTTTTGGATGGCTGTCTGGATGTTACTCAATGCGGAGGAGGCACTGGTGGTGGTGTAGATCGCGGAGGTGGTGGCGTCGAAGGCTCGCGCCAGGCCGGTTGCCGCTGTGGTGGAGTTTATGTCCACCGCGTTCATCGTGAACGTGTTGGCATCGCTGTCTATGGTGACTTCGTTTCCGGCGCTCGAAAACAGAGGCACGCTGTTGAAACTTTTTGTCCCAATGTCACTGATGTAGTTCTGTAACTGGGAAAACTCGACCGAGTAGTTTGAGCGATCCGTGTCCGTCTTGGTGATGTCCTGGGCGAGCACGGTCAACTCACCCATCCGATCCAGGGCGGTCGACATCTTTTGCATGAAGCCGTCCTGTGTTTGGGAGTAGGAAACCGCGTTGGCGAGATTATTCATCGCCGCTGAGTTTCGGCTGATTTGGGCGGTGAACCGGCTGCTTACCGCCAGTCCGGCGGCGTCGTCCTGCGGATCGACGATCCGGGAACCGGTCGAGAGCCGTGCGAGGGATTTAGTTAAGTTTCGCTGGGAATCATCCAGCCTGTGGGCGCCAGTCATGGCGGCCATATTCGTATTTATTACCATGTCGACAAATCCGTTTGTCGTTTACAGCATTGGCATCCTTGCCGCTGATGAATCTTTATGAAGGGTGATTCAAAAACCGTTGAGGAACCGTTCCTCGTGCAACGCCATCAATATCGGCGGCGAACGGTTTTCCTTTAGGGATAAATTATTTCTGATGCCGATCCGGCCGGGATCACCTTGTTTTCGGGGGGCGTTTGCTCTTTTTGAGCAGCGAGCGGAGGGTGGCCAGGTTCGCGATGTCCTCGTGAAGATCGGGGGACTTGGGCGTCTCTAGGCAGCCGGGCGTGTCGGCGAAACGGGGGTCGTTGACGATGTGGCCGAACGCCTTTTTGCCGATCAACCCGTGGCCAATGTGGTCGTGCCGATCGACCCGCGAATTGAGATCTGTCTTCGAGTCGTTCAGGTGAAACGCCAGCACCTGCTTCAGGCCGATCATCTGCCCGACCTCGGCGATCGCGGCGTCCCAGCCCTTGGGCGTGCGGATGTCGTAGCCGGCGGCGAAGAAGTGCGCGGTGTCCAGGCAAACACCGAGCCGCTCCGGCTGCTTGACGCGCCCGAAAATATCGGCGAGGTGGCGGATGCGGTGGCCAAGGCAGGTGCCCTGCCCTGCGGTGTTCTCGAGCGCGATCCGCACTGGCGATTTTTTCGTCGCGCGAAAGATGCCATCGAGCGCCTTGGCGATGCGCTTCACGCCCCGGTCGTCGCCTTGGCCAAGGTGCGCGCCGGGATGCAGCACGAGGAACGGCACGCCGAGCGTTGTGGCAATCTCGATCTCCCGCGTGAGCGATTCGATCGACTTGTCGCGGTTGTCGCCGTCCGGCCCGGCGAGGTTGATGAGATAGCCGGCGTGGCCGAACACCGTTCCCACGTCGCCCTTGGCCAACTCCGTCCTGAATCGTTCCGCGTCGGCTGGCTTGGGTGGCTTGCCGAACCATTGCATGTTGCTTTTGATGAAAATCTGTGTGCTTTGGCAGTCAACAGAGCGGGCGCGCTCGATGGCCTTCCAGGCACCGCCGGCGGCGGACATGTGGGAACCAAGTTTCATACTCACGCCGGCAAACTTTGCCAAGCGGCCGCGCAGCATGATCGCCACCTCCCAAGCCGTAAAGCGCCGACCGCGTGCGCCGAATGCGCTTGGCCAAGCGTCGGGGAGTTTCTACTCTCGGCTGGCCAAGCGAGTGCCTCTGTTCATGACCGACCCGACCCACGACTCACCATCCGCCGGCCCACCCGGCAATCCTGAGGTTTTCAATGATGTCGTGGTGGGCATTTTTCGCACCACGGAGGATGGCCGGTATATTTATGCCAACCACAGGCTGGCGGAGCTTTACGGTTACGAGTCACCGGTGCGATTGATCGAGGCGATCGGCGACATTGAGGGGCAGCTGTACGTAGAGCCCGGGCAGCGGGATTTGTTCCTGACACTCATCCAGCAACAGGGGCGCATCGAGCAGTTTGAGTCGGAGATTTTCCGCAAGGATACCTCGCGGATCTGGATTTCCGAGACGGCGCGCATTGTCCGGGACGAGGCCGGCGAGGTGCTTTTTTACGAGGGCACGGTGCAGGATATTGCCGAACAGAAGGGAGCCGAGCTGGAGCTGCGCCGGTCGGAGATTTTGTTTCACTCGCTGGTGGAGAATTTGCCGCAGAACATTTTCCGCAAGGACTCCGCTGGGAGGTTCACCTTTGCCAACACCCGTTTCTGCGAGGAACTAGTGAAGCCGCGCCGGGAGATTATCGGCAAAACTGACTTTGATTTTTTCCCGGCCGACCTCGCGAGCAAGTACCGAGAGGACGACTTGGGCATCATGGAGAGCGGCGAGTCTCTGGACGCGGTCGAGGAACACGTCACGCCCGAAGGGGAGAAATCGTGGGTGCACGTCGTCAAGACACCTATCCGCGACGAGGCTGGGAGGTGCATCGGCGTGCAGGGGATCTTTTGGGATGTCACCCGGCAAAGGCACACCGAGATCGCGCTGGCTCATGAGCGGGATCTGTTGCGCACTTTGCTCGACAGCATCCCGGACCGGATTTATTTCAAGGATCGCGACAGCCGGTTCCTGATGATCAGCAGGGCCGTGGCCAGCGACTTCGGGCTCGGCGATCCCGGTGAGGCGGTGGGGAAAACGGACGCCGATTTTTTCAGCGAGGAACACGCGCGGCTCGCGCTCGAGGACGAGCAGGCCATCCTCGAGACGGGACAGGCGATCATTGGCAAGACGGAAAAGGAAACGTGGAACGACGACCGCGAAGGCTGGGTGCTCACTACCAAGATGCCGATGCGCAACGCCGACGGCGAGATCGTGGGGACGCTTGGGGTCTCCAAGGACATCACCGCGCTGAAGGAGGCAGAGGCTGAGCTGGCCGAGGCGCGTGACGGCGCGCTCGAGTCGGCCAAGGTCAAGTCGGAGTTCCTCGCCAACACTAGCCACGAGATTCGCACCCCGATGAATGCCATCGTCGGCATGACCGGGCTGCTGCTGGACACGCCGCTGAACGAGCAGCAGCGCGAATTCCTCGCCACCATCCGACAGAGCGCCGACGGCCTGCTGGGGGTCATCAATGACATTCTCGACTTCTCAAAAATCGAGGCGCGAAAGCTGGAGATTGAGGAGATTCCGTTCGACCTGCGCGAGACGGTGGAGAGCGCCGTGGATCTCCTGGCCGAGCGCGCCCAGAGCAAGGGACTGCACCTTGCCTGCCTTGTTTATGAGGAGGTGTGGACGAGTGTCATCGGCGACTCCGGGCGGTTGCGCCAGATCCTGACCAACCTCGTCGGGAACGCCATCAAGTTTACCGAGCAGGGCGATGTGCTGGTGCGGCTCAACACTGTCCGGGAGACGGGGAGGGACATGGAGATTCGCTGCGAGATTGTTGACACCGGCATTGGCATTCCCAGTGAGGCGCAAAAAAAATTGTTCCAGCCGTTCACCCAGGGGGACGGATCGCTGACGCGCCGATATGGCGGCACGGGCCTTGGCTTAACGATCTCGAAGCAGTTGACAGAGATCATGGGCGGCCGGATCGGGTTCGAGAGCAAGCTGGGACAGGGCTCGAGTTTCTGGTTCGAGCTGCCACTGCGGAAACAGCTCGAGCCCGGTACGGCGGAGACACAGCATCAACTTTTGGCCGGCCTGAATGTGCTGGTCGTCGATGACGACGAGACCACCCGCCAGATTCTGCGGCATCAACTGCGCTCGCGCCGGATCAAGACCACCGAGGCGGGTGAAGCCGCCGAGGCGCTGAAGTTGCTCCAGCAAACCGTCGCCACCGACTCTCCTTTTCAAGTCGTCATTCTGGACAGCGAAATGCCGGAGAAGGACTGCCTTGGCCTGGCCGGGGCCATCAAGGACGATCTGCTTTTCACTGACTTAAAACTGATCCTGCTGACCCCCATGGGGAAGGTGCTGGAGCCCGGCGCCTGGCGGGCAGCCGGCATCGACGCCTGCCTCGCGAAGCCGGTCAAGCAAACCCGGCTGCTCGAGTGCATCACCCGGCTGCTCACCGGCGAAAGCGCTGCACCCGCCCGGGATGCGGGGGGCGAGGCCAAGCCGCTCAGGATTCTGGTGGCGGAAGACAATCAAGTGAACCGGAAAGTCACGTTGCTGCAACTCGGCAGCCTCGACTACACGGCGGACGCAGTGGCCAACGGACTTGAGGCCGTCCAGGCGGTTCGCAAGATGCCCTACGATGTCGTGCTGATGGACTGCCACATGCCGGAGATGGACGGCTACGAAGCCACTCGCGCCATTCGCCAACTCCCCGGCCGGGCGCGGCTCATCCGCATTCTGGCAGTCACCGCCAACGCCAACCCGGAGGAAAAACGCAATTGCCTCGATGCCGGCATGGACGACTATCTCATCAAGCCGATCGACCTCAAGCAGCTTGGCCAAGCGCTGGGAAAGATCGCCAGCGAAGTCGGTGCCGCGTCGGGGGAGGGCGATCGCGGCGACGCAGACTCCATCGCCGAGGGGCTTCGTTCCTTTGGTGATGCCGCTGTGATCGCGGAACTGATCGATCTTTTTTTGCAGGATGCCCCGGCCCGGCTGGCGCAGGCCCGGGAAGCCCTGACCGCCGGCAACGCCGCCGGGATTGTCGAAGCCGCCCATTCACTCAAGGGCAGCGCCCGCAACCTCCGAGCCGAGCGGCTGGCCCAAGCCTGCGAGGCTCTGGAGCAAGTTGGAAAATCAGAAAAAATTGATGCTGCAGCGAGTCCGCTTGGCCAAGCGGAGGCTGAGTTGAAAAAAGTCACCACCCTGCTCAAGCAGCAAAAAAAGTCACTTGGCCAAACCAGCTAAACCACCTGCCTTCGCTGGAGTATAAACCAGCCGCCCAACCCTAACACGGCGGCCCATCCGGCGACTTGGCCCCACGGCGACCCGAAGACCACCGTAGCATTAAACCACATCAGCGCCATGAAACTGTGCAGCGTTGCGTCCATCCACCCCGGCCGGCTTTGGTGATTCCGCTTGGCTAGGTGCCACCAGGCAGCGTCCGCCAGCCAAGCCAAGGCGAAGGCGTAATTCAGGTAAAGCCCGAAGCCGGTGTCGAAGCCGGTGGCTTCCCCAGTCTGCGCGGCCGTGGCTGCCAGCGCCCTGGCATGGCTCCAGCCGTGCTCGAAGTGGAAGGCGCAGAAGAAGTGAGCGAGGAACGCCACCAAGCCAAGTGACCACCAGCCGCTGGTGCTTGGCCCGGTGCGGTGCGGCCACCGCTGGCAACTTGCCAGCGCGAGGATGTATCCGGCAAAGGACAGGAAAGCTGTCAACCGAATCGCCCATTCGCCTCCGCTCATGCCGTTGGGGAATAGTCGACCTGGACACATTCGGCGAGATTTTTTGTTTCAAACGGATTTAACCCCTTGACGAGCAAAAAAATTAGTTTCACTAATGGGCGTTCGCGAGGAAGTTTAGTCTGATTCAACTCAATAAATCATGATATCAGGCACCGATTTAGGGTTAGCCATTTTACTATTTGAAGCCGTCCAACGGTCTCCCGTGTTATTGTCCAAGGTAAGTGCCCCTTCCCACATAGTTAACTTTTTCCAAAACTAAAAAACATGAATAATAATACCATGTATCTCATCCCGCTCGCTGGATTACTGGCCCTACTCTTCACCTATTGGCGTGCCCAATGGGTGGCCCAGCAGGATCCGGGAACTGACCGGATGAAACGCATCGCCGGTTACATCACCGATGGTGCGATGGCATTTCTGCGTGCTGAATACTCAAAATTGGTGTGGTTCGTCGTGGCCGTGGCCGTGCTGCTGGCTTATCAAGGCTATAGCGGTGACACGGCAAAAACCAGCGCCTTGATAGGGCTATCCTTCGCCGTGGGCGCTTTGTGCTCTGCGCTGGCTGGTTTTATAGGAATGAAAGTGGCCACTAAGGCCAATGTCCGCACTGCTCACGCCGCCCGCACGAGTCTTGCTTCCGCGCTGACCGTCGCCTTCCGCGGCGGTTCGGTGATGGGCATGGGCGTGGTGGGCCTCGGCGTGCTGGGGCTTTCCAGTTTGTTTTTCATTTATCAAGGGCAAGATGGGTGGTCTATGAGCAAGACAATCACTGTACTGACAGGCTTCAGCTTTGGCGCTTCGTCGATCGCGCTCTTTGCCCGTGTGGGCGGTGGCATTTACACCAAGGCCGCCGACGTGGGCGCGGATCTCGTGGGCAAGGTGGAAGCGGGCATCCCGGAGGATCATCCGCTCAACCCCGCCACCATCGCCGACAACGTGGGAGACAACGTGGGCGACGTCGCCGGGATGGGCGCGGATCTGTTCGAAAGCTACGTGGGCTCGATGATCAGCGCGATGGTACTCGGCGCAGTGCTGATGGGGTTGCCGGAATTCAAGGATTTTGCGGACGGCATTGGCACCATCGGCGTGGTGATGCTGCCCTTGTGCCTCGCGGCCATCGGCATCGTTGCCTCGATGATTGGTACGATGTTCGTGTCTGTCGAAGAAGGCGGTGATCCCAAGTCCGGCCTTACGCGCGGCGAACTCACCGCGGCAGTCATTATGCTCGTGGGTGGTTATTTTCTCATCACCAACCTGCTGCCCGACGAGTGGGTGATGGGCGATGCGACCTACACCGCCATGGGAGTTTTCTATGCCAGTTTGATCGGCCTCCTTTGTGGTCTGGGCATTGGATTTGTCACCGAATATTACACCGGCTTTAACAAAGCACCGGTCAGGGAAATTTCCCGACAATCAGCCAAGGGCGGCGCGGCCACCAACATCATTGCCGGCCTCGGAGTGGGCATGCGCTCGACGATGTTGCCAATCCTGTTTCTCGCCGCGGCCATCCTCGGCGCGTATCACTTTGCCGGTCTGTACGGCATCGCAATCGCCGCCGTCGGCATGTTGGCCAACACCGGCATCCAACTCGCCGTGGACGCCTACGGCCCTGTCGCAGACAACGCCGGCGGCATCGCCCAAATGAGCGAGCTGCCCGAGGAGGTCCGCGCCCGCACCGACAGCCTCGACGCCGTGGGCAACACCACCGCCGCCATCGGCAAAGGCTTCGCGATTGGCTCCGCCGCGCTCACCGCCCTCGCGCTGTTCGCCGCCTACATGGGCGTGGCCGGTATCGATAACATCAACATTGCCAACCCCAACGTCATGGCCTGCCTTTTCGTGGGCGCGATGTTGCCCTTCCTGTTCTCCGCCATGGCCATCGACGCCGTAGGTCGCGCGGCCGGCGACATGATTATCGAAGTGCAGCGGCAGTTCAGGGACATACCCGAGTTGAATGCCGCGCTCGCCAAGATGAAGGAACACGGCGACAAGCCGGTGGACGAATGGTCCGAGGAGGACCGCAAGATTTATGAAGCCGCCGACGGCAAGGCCGAGTACGCCAACTGCGTTTCCATCTCCACAGCGGCGGCCATCCGCGAGATGATCAAGCCCGGCTTGCTGGCCGTGCTCACGCCCGTGGTGGTTGGGTTCGGTTTCAAATGGGCCATGGACGGAGATGGCCAAGAGGCCGCGAAAGCTCTCGGTGGCCTGCTTGCGGGCGTGACGGTTAGCGGCGTGTTACTCGCGCTCTTCCAGGCCAACGCCGGTGGCGCGTGGGATAACGCCAAGAAAATGTTCGAGGAAGGCAAAGGCGTGGAGGTCGATGGCGTGTACCACAAAAAAGGCAGTGACGCCCACAAAGCCGGCGTGGTCGGCGACACCGTGGGCGATCCGCTCAAGGACACCTCCGGCCCGTCGTTGAACATCCTGCTGAAACTCATGACCGTCATCGCACTGGTGATCGCGCCATTGCTGATTCAATAAAAGACGCGATCACCTGATCGTCCTGACCAAGCCGTGACCGACGCAAGTGAACACGCATTTAGCACGGAAGTGCAAGAGGCGGACGCGCCCGGCGCACTTGGCCAAGCGGCTGAACTGCTGGCACAGGGGCAACTCGTCGCGCTGCCGACCGAGACTGTTTACGGATTGGCCGCCGATGCGCGATCGCCCAAGGCCGTCGCTCGCATCTTCGAGGCCAAGGGCCGACCCGCCGGCAACCCGCTCATCGTCCACATCGATTCCGTCGAGATGGCCGAGGGCTGCGTCGCCGCCTGGCCAAGGGCCGCCGCTCAACTGGCCGGGGCATTCTGGCCCGGCCCGTTGTCGCTCGTGCTGCCCAAGGCCGACTCGATCCCGGACATCGTCACCGCCGGTGGCAAGACCGTCGCCGTTCGCTGCCCCGCGCATCCGGTATTCAGAGCCGTGCTGGCCAAGTGTGGCTTTCCGCTCGCGGCACCTAGCGCGAACCGCTCGAACCGCGTGTCACCGACCCGGGCGGAGCACGTCGTCGATCAACTCGGTGGCCTCATCCCGTTGGTGCTCAACGGCGGCGCGTGCGACCTCGGCATCGAGTCCACCGTGCTCGACCTCACCGGCGACACGCCGACCCTACTACGCCCGGGGATGATCTCGCTTGGCCAACTGCAAGCCGTCCTCGGCCCGGTGGCCACCTCGAAGCATCCCGCCGCCGCCGAGCCGTTGAAAAGCCCCGGCCAACTCCAGCGACACTACTCGCCGCGGGCAAAGTTAATCATCGTGGAGGGAGACATGGCCGCCGCGCTTGGCCAAGCTGACGAGACGACCCACGTCATCGCTCGCACAGCCGAGCCCGCAGCTTGGCCAAGCGAGCGTTGGCATGAATTGCCGGCCGTCGTCAGCGACTTTGCGAGGGAACTTTACAGCACACTGCACCGCTGTGACCAACTCGGCGCCGAAACCATTCTGGTGCAGTCACTTCCCTCCGGCGACGAATGGGCTGCCCTCCGGGACCGCCTAAACCGTGCCGCTGGGGCTTAAAGTGTTGAGTGGAAAAAAAATGCGGGCGCCCCTGTCGGGACGCCCGTCAACCCAAACAACCAAACCAACCTTCTTCGGCTGAAACAGCCATCTCACAGCGGAAAGCCCGCTGCGGATACCCACAAGCGTGGACATCGAGGGTTCAGACGCCTGATTAAAGCGTAATGTTCATTATATCTAAAAAAAGAATCGCCGTTACTGCCGCTCGTATTCCCCTTTTCCAAGTTTTTTATAAACGGTGAAGCCGGCTTTTTTCGCGTCGGTGATCGAGAGCGGCTTAAGGTGGGTGGGGGTGCTGAAGCTGGAGATGATTTTTCGTACCGGCCGTTTGCAGGCCGGACATTTCTCAAGCGGCTTGGCTGAGACGGGCCGACGTAGCGTGAAGCCGGGGCCGCCGCATGGCCTACAGTCACCCTTATCGTCGCACAGTTCGTATTCGTAAATAGGCATTGCGTCCGATGCGGCATGCTACCACCAAACCAAGTGCTTGGCCAAGCGCGGCCGCGGCCGTAGCGTCGGGCGCATGGGGATCGTTCGAATCTTGGTGGATGGGTACAGCCTGCTGCATCACTGGCCTGAACTGGCGCCGGACAAGCCGCGCCACTCGTTCCATGCGCGGGACGCGCTGGTGGCGGCGCTGACGCAGTATCAGGATTCGTCCGGCACGCCGGTCTCGGTGATTTTCGACGGCGGCGGCGCGCCGCCCGACACGCCAAAAAACGAGACGGCCAAGGGGGGCATCGAGGTGCTTTTTTCCAAAAAAGGCCAGACGGCCGACCAGATCATCGAGCGGGTTGCGCACTTGATGAAACCGTACGGCGAGGTGATGGCGGTGACCAACGACTTCGCCGAGCGTGAGACGGTGATCAGCCTCGGAAGCGTGGCGTGTAGTTGCGAAAATTTTGTTCAAATCATGGGCGACACGGTCGGGGACATGCAGGGAGACATGGCGGCGCGCAACAAACGCGAACGCAAGGGATTCAAGCGCGGTGGTTGAGCGATCATTGACGTAGGGGACTTCTGCGCCTATGTTGACTGGGTAATGAGCAGGCTCAGGGAGTCATTGATTGAATTGATCCGGCGCACCTCGGCGGAGATCCCCGACGACGTGCAGACGGCGATCCTTCGCGGGCTGGAACAGGAGAAGGAAGGCACCATCGCCAAGTCGGCGCTGGAGATCATCGAGCGCAACATTGGCTTGGCCAAGAGCAAGTCGCAACCGATTTGCCAGGACACTGGCAGCATTTTGTTTTACATCGACTGCCCCGTTGGTCTGAACCAAATCGAGTTTGGGCGGGAGGCTCGCGAAGCGGTGAAAGAGGCAACCAAGCTTGGCTACTTGCGGCAAAATTCGGTGGACTCGATCACCGGCAAAAACGACGGCACCAACCTTGGCCCCGGCGCGCCGAGCTTGCATTTTCACCAACACACATCGGAGGACACCTCTGTGCGGCTCGTGCTGAAGGGCGGCGGTTGCGAGAATGTTGGCGCGCAATTCTCCCTGCCCAACACCAAGCTCGACGCCAATCGCGACCTCGACGGCTGCCGCAAAGTGATCCTTGAGGCGGTGCACCAGGCGCAGGGCAGGGGCTGCGGCCCGGGCGTTCTCGGCGTGTGCATCGGCGGCGACCGGGCGTCCGGCTACGAGTTTTCCAAGCGCGAATTTCTCCGAGACCTCGACGATCGCAACCCCGACCCAAAGCTGGACGAACTCGAGCAGGACATCCTCAAGACCGCCAACGAGCTGGGCATCGGCCCGATGGGGTTCGGCGGCAAAACAACCCTGCTCGGTGTGAAGATCGGCGCGGCCAACCGCGTGCCGGCGTCGTATTTTGTGAGTGTCAGCTACATGTGCTGGGCCTTCCGGCGCGACGGCGCGACGCTGGCCAACGACGGCGAAATCACCGGCTGGCTTTATTGAAAGAAACACATAATGACTCACAGTCTTTCCAGCCCGATTTCAGAGGAGGCGATTCGCGAATTGAAGGTCGGCGATCAGGTTTTGATCTCCGGCACGGTGTTCACCGGGCGCGATGCGGTGCACAAGTATCTGCACGATGGCGGCGAGTTGCCGGACGGCGTGAATCTCGACGGCGGCATACTGTATCACTGCGGGCCGGTCGTGTTGAAGGACGACAACGGCGAATGGAAGGTGACCGCCGCCGGGCCGACGACATCCATCCGCGAAGAGCCGTATCAGGGCGACATCATGAAGCAGTTCGGCATTCGGGGTGTGATCGGCAAGGGCGGCATGGCCGACAAGACGCTTGCCGCATGCAAGGAGCACGGAGCGGTGTATCTGCACGCCATCGGCGGTGCGGCGCAGGTGTTGGCCGAGTGTATCATCAGGGTGCGCAACGTTTACATGCTCGATGAGTTCGGCTCACCGGAGGCGATCTGGGAATTCGAGGTGCGCGACTTCCCCGCCGTGGTCACGATGGATTCGCACGGCGAGTCGCTGCATAAGGACATCTTCGCGCGCAGCGAAGATGCCTTGGCTCAACGGCGTTAAACTGGCGTCCGTCCACCTCTACTCCACCACCGCCCGGAAGAAGCCGGCAGCGTCGAGTTCGTTGAGGTTCAACTGCAGCGGGGTGTCGACGTTTTTCCATGGGCCAATCACGCTTGGCGCGGATTGCAACGTGCCACCGGTCGTGCCCATGATCAGCACACCGGCGCTTTCCGTAATCATGACAACCGGCGGTTCCACAGAGCCGCCTTCCTGTACCACCGGGACGACTAAAATCGTGTCAGCCGCGATCTCGTTATTGCCGGCATCGCGGATTCCGTTGATGGTTACTTTGGCCTCCTTCGACTCGATGCCGTAGGCGACGATCTGGACTGAGCGATTGTCGCCGAGGTATTTGACCGACTCGAAATCAGCGCCCTCGATGCCGAATGTGCCCGGAGCCAACTGGCCCTTGGGGCCGACGACTGTGAAGGCTTCGCCTGCTCCCGGTGCCCAGTTGGCATCAGTCATGTTCTTGAGCGTGCCCTGAAACTCGTTGCCGGAGGCATCGGGGAGCTCGTCTCCACTCGACTCATCGAATTGATAGTAGGCGAGCAGGCCATCGGCGTTGTCGCCGAGCGGTTTATTCATCCATTCCTTCAATTGTTGCTGGGAGCGGACGGTTTCCCAGAGGCGCACTTCGTCGAGTTGGCCCTTGGTGAACTCGGATGTACCCTGATACGCACCGAGATAGGCCTGCCCGTTGATCAATGGCAGCAGTTCAGGCCCGGAGTCGCGTTGGGCCACCAGCTCTCCGTCGAGGTAGCTCTTGAAGCCATCCACCATGTCCACCTCCCATGTCATCGCGACGTGGTGCCATTTGCCGTCGATCGCCGGGCCGACCGAGATGCCCGCGCCGGTGCCGCCATCGGTGGAGATGATGTGCAAACCGTTCCAGCCGGCGACGAAGTATTGGCTGTCCTGCCAGCGGACAGCCGACTGCAACGACTCGCCTTTGAACCAATACTCGACCGTGATGGCCTCGCCGTCGCTGAAAATCTGCGGGATGTCATCCGGCAGCGCTACGTGGGCCCGCGTGCCGTCGAACATCAGCGACCCAGTGCTACCGACGTCGGGGTTGCGGATGATGTCGTCGAACGTGATGTCAATTGTGGTTGGCAACTGGATGCCCTCGATCGGCGCTTGGCCAAGCGGCGCATCGGACATGGCCCAGTTGCGATCTCCCATCCCCACTAGCACACCGTCGTACGCTCCCGTAGTGTCGGGCAGCACTGCGCCGCTGGTTTCGTCGAACTGGTAGTAGATGATCAGGTCGTCCTCGTCGCCGTTGAGCTGTTTGTTTCGGTTGGCGTTGATTTCCTCCTCTGTACGAACGACACTCCAGACACGAAGTTCATCCATCTCTCCCACGAGGAATTGAGAGGCAGCGTCGTTGGAGAAACCGATGTTAATGTGCTTCTGCCAGTCGAAGTTGGACATGTCCTTTGCGCCTTGGACGACCAGATTACCGTCGATGAAAATCTGTTGCCCGTTGGTATCGGCGCCCAGGGTGTGGGCGAGGTGATGCCATTGACCGTCGGCTAGGTTCAACCCGGAAGACATCTCCACGCCGGGGCCGCTCCAGGTCCGGCCGCGGATGTTGCCCCCGCTCAGGTGCAAGTGGCGGTCGTGGCCGCCTCCACCAAGATTGGCGTCCACCACGCAGTACAGGCCGGCGTTGGGATCCTTGGTGCGGAACCAGAATTCCACCGTGTAATCCGTCTCCGGCACGTCGATCTCCACCGAGACGTATTGGCCGCCGCCGTAAATCACCGCCGGCTTGGAGGCCAAGGCCACGCCAGGCGCGGTGCTGTCCTTAGCCACGGACAACACCGCCGCGCCGGAGGTCGCGGCCACGTCGCCCATGCTGACAGTGACCGAGTAACGGCTGCCGTCGTCATCCGCGCTCAACACGCCCGGTGTCGTGTAGGTCGGGTCGTTGGCATCGGCGATCGCCTGGCCATTCTTGAGCCATTGAAACGCCAATTCCCCCTCGGCGAGCGGCTTGCCCGCAGTGGTCGCCGTGTAGCCGACACCGAACGTGTGATCCCAGCCAAGCGTTGCCGTGGCGCTTTGCGGCGACTCAGTGATGGCGATCTCCGTGCCGGTGTACACGAACGGCCCGTAGTTGGCGTACCGGGTAGTGCCCGGGGAGGACTGGCAGATGCCAAAGTAAACCGTGTCCGAAAACTCGAGGTTATTCACGCCCATCTCGATCCAGTCCCCGCCGTTGGCACTGCGGAAGGCGCTGAACCGGTTGCCGGAATGCTTCATCCGGATCCACAGGTTGGGCAGACCGGGCACGGTGTACGTGTCGTATTTTATCCCGCCTTGCTTAACCGCGCTGCCAAGGGTGCCGTCGTTGTTCCACCAGAAACACGCAGCAGCCAGCCTCGCGGCGCTCGAGGGCGAAGTAGCCCTGTCCACTGGATGGCGTGGCGAACGCGCCGAGCATCATACTGTTGTCGTCCAGCGTTTCGCTCACCATCAGACCGTTGCGAGACCAACCGTTGGGATTGTCGATCGAGCGCACCTGCACCGCCATGTCGAAGTCGCCGGTTTTTTCTTCTAACAGAAAGGTGAAATCGTCGGCGTTGGACCAAATGTCCGAGCCGCTGGAGATCAGCTCGATTTCGTCGCCGAAATTGTGGGCCGCACCAGACGGGTCGATGTCGCCGATGTTCAGCGGCTGCAAAGTGAGGAAGCCACCGCCGGTCTCGGAGGATGCCATTTTATTCCCGGCGATATCGGTTACGCCCGAGACGTTGAGTTGGTAGTCGCCGGTGTCGAGTCCCTCGATCTCGAGCAACACCCCGTCGCCGCTGTCCTGCACGATCACGTCCACTATCTCGGCCCCGGCGATCAAGTAGTTTGCGGCGTCGCCGGCCGTGTCCGGATTCAGCGCCTCGTTGAACCGTACAGCCGCCTCCGTAAAGTCATCCTCGGTGATCAACGCCCCGTGGGAAATTAAGGTCGGGGGGACGGTCTCAGCGGTGACCGTCAGCTTGGCTTTGTCACTGTACGCACTGCCGTCGGGGTTGCTGATGTGGAGGAAGTACATGTCCTCGTCGGCCTTGGCCAAGGGGGCGAACTTCAGCTTTGTCGAGTCGGTGCCGGTGATGCCACCGCCGTCGCTCATGGCCGACTCCACGCCGAGCCGAGCCGATGACGAGGTCCAGCCGCTCTCCGCAAAGTTCACCAGCGTGCCATCGTACTCGTTGCCGCTCAGGTCGGTCAGCGTGTCACCGTCGGCTTGGTCAAAGTTGTAATAAGCCAGCAGCCACTCCTCGTCGCCGCTGAGTGGCTTGTTCATCCGTGCCTGGATTTCTTCCTCCTCAAGGGCGTAATCCCAAATGCGAAGCTAATCGATCTGCCCGTTTAGATACTGGTTGACGGCATCGTTGGAGAAACCGATGTTGATGTGCTGCTGCCAGTCGAAGTCGGACATGTCCTTGACGCCCTCGATCACCAGTTCGCCATCCACGTAGACGAACTGCCCGCCAAGCTCGTAGCTGATTACGTGTGCGATGTGGTGCCACTTGCCGTCGGCCAAGTTCAGTCCTTCAGATACCTCCACGCCGTGGCCGCTATAGGTGCGGACACGGATGTTGCCTCCGGTCAGGTGCAAATGGCGGTCGTGGCCACCTCCACCAAGATTGGCATCCACCACGCAGAACAAACCCGCGTTCGGATCCTCCGTGCGAAACCAGAACTCAACCGTGCACTCCGTTTCCGGCGCGTCGATCGGCACTGAGACGTACTGGTTGCCGCCCGCCAAACTCGTCGCGCTTCCTGCTTCCGCCGAGACATCGCTTGGCTGGGAGGTGATCTTGGCTGGATCGGTGACGCCGTTGGCTGCCATGGCCAAGCCGAGACTCAAACCTGTCGCCTTGGCCAAGCGACGGGTAGAACGGATACAAGGAGTGAAGTGCATGAACATTTTCATAGTGAATTCAAGTTTGGAACGACAGGGATGATACCTTTCGCAAAGGTCCATGCTAGTTTTGTCATCCGCTTGGCCAAGCGGAAATCGTTGTTATTTGCTGGTTCTGCGGTTATACAGTCGCCAGCGATGAATCGCTTGGCCAAGCTCCTGTTCGCGAGTTGCGTTCTGCTGACAGTTGCCCTGCCGTTGGCAAGGGCCGACCGTGTTTGCCTGATCAATGGCCCGGCGGACGCTGCGCAATCCCGATACGATCTCGCCATCGCGGCCCAGCGCGAGCTGAATATCTCCTACTTTTACGTGGGCGGAGAGGAGGACGAATTCACGATGCGCGGCTTCGCTCTATTGCGCGAAACGGCGCGGCGCGGCGTCAAGGTGCGACTGATGGTTGACGCTCTTTTTAACAGTATTCCCGCGCACCTCGGCGCGTATCTGGTTCGGGAGGGCGTGGAGGTTCGGGTGTTTCACCCGTTCAACCCGCTGAAGCCATTTCGATTTAACCGGCGTTTGCACGACAAACTTTTCATTGCGGACGGCCAACGGTTGATCACCGGCGGGCGCAATATCGACAACTCCTATTTCGGGCAGAGCCGGTTTCGGAAGGAGGGTGACACGGTGTACCGCAACCGGATCGACCGCGACATCCTCGTCGAGGGCGGTAGCGCTGCAGAGGCGAATACGCACTTCATGACGCTCTGGAACGGGTCGAAGGTGAAGCCGATGCACGTCGGCAAATATCGCTGTCTCATTCGGCCCGACGATTCGCCTAGGCGCCTCATGGCGAGCCGCCGCCGGGCCATCACGCCGGTGCACCGGGCCATCCTTCATCGAGACATCGACAAGGCCAAAGCTGCGCTCGACAGGGCTTGGGCAGAGTTTCAGTCGAAGCCGAGAGTCGTGCAGTTGCCAAGCCACACCGACTGGAATCAGCGACTGAGGCCGGTGGATAAAATCCGTTTTTTTGCCGATCTCAAGGGCAGAAAAACACGCGGCCAAAACACGGGATTCTACATCGCCGAGTTGGTGAACAACGCCGCGTCGGGCGAGACAATCTGGATCGAGTCGCCGTATCTCATTCTGACGCGGAAGACCCGAACCGTTCTGGGCGATGCCCTCCGGCGTGGCGTCCGCGTGGTAGTTTTTACCAACTCTCTAAACTCGAGCAGCAACCTTCTCGTCCAGGCAGTTTACCAGAGAAAAAAGGTAGACCACCTTGCCCTTGGGCTGGAGATTTATGAACTGGCCGGCGAACCGGGCAAAGAGGGAATGGAGACGTTGCATGCCAAGAGCATGGTTCTTGAGCAGGCTGGCATCGGCCTCGTCGGCTCGTTCAACATCGACCCTCGCTCCGAGCGGTTGAATACGGAAGTCGCCATCGAGTTCCACTCAGAGGTGATGGCTGGTGAATTGCTTCGCTCGATCAGGGATCGTATCGAAAAGAAGGGCGTCCGCATCGGGCCGGACGGAATGCCGGTGGACGGCCGCCCGCGCTACCTCGGCGCGTCACCAAAAAAAATCCGACGCATGAAACGCCACACCCTCCCCGCGCTGATCTTCAAGGGCTGGCTGTAGAGTTTTTGACTTTAGGAAAGTCGCCGGGCAGCGAGATGGTCTGCACGAGTGATTGCTGTCCAAACTTTGACACGAGCGATTGGCTGAGCGACTGTGCAGTCGCGGTGTCCGGGAAAATTGCGAAAACGGTTGAGCCGCTGCCACACAGGAGTGCGCCCTCCGCGCCGTTGGCCAAGGCGTGTTGCTTGATGAGCTTGAGCAGCGGGAACTTGTCGAAGACCGGCGCTTCGAGTGAGTTGTAAAAGGCGTCGCCGACCTCAGCCAGCAAACTGTTGGCCAACTCGTCCGCTTGGCCAAGCGGGCGGTTTTTCGCCCAGGGAAACTTGGCCAAGCTTTGGTACGCCCAGGGCGTGGGTACGCCGAAGCCAGGCCGGACGAGCAGCAGCGCCTTGCCGTCGAGCGCCGCGAGAGGGGCGACCGGCTCGATGATTTCGCCGCGACCCTTGGCCACGGCGGCTTGGTTTTGCAGGAAGAAAGGGACGTCGCTTCCGAGCGCGGTGGCGAGTTCGTGCAGTGCCGCTTGGCCAAGTGCTTGGCCGTGGAGTTCGTTGAGCGCGAGGAGGGTTGCCGCCGCGTTGCCGCTGCCGCCGCCGAGACCGCCCTCGGCGGGGATGGTTTTTTCGAGGTGAATGCGGACGCCGCCCGTGACTTCGGCCTTCGCTGTGAACGACTCGGCGGCTTGGCAAACCAAGTTACTGGAATCGGTGGGGATGCCGGGCTGGTTGCAGGTCAACTCGATGCCGTGGCCGAGCAACTCGAAGTCGAGTCGGTCAAAAATCGGCACGGGCAGCATTAGCATTTCCAACTCGTGAAAGCCGTCGGCGCGCTGGCCGACGACGTTGAGCAGCAGGTTGATTTTGCAGTGCGATTTGCGGCTGAGTTTCACGACACAAAAAAGGCGTCAACCGTAGGGTTGACGCCGGGAAAATTGCTGAACTGCGGCTCAGTGGTCAAATACCCTGAAGCGGCTGCCGGGGAAGAACGGGGCCACGTCGCCGCCGCCAAATCCGATGGCGGTGTTCGGGTGAAAGACCCCGTCATCCCAAAGGCCAGGTGTGTAGCTGGAGGGGAACAGGGCGTCGTCCGGCATCACCATGCCGCCCCACGGGTACTGCAGTGTGGCCATAGAGGGATCCGGAAATACGGTGGCTCCTTGGAGCCACGGCTCGTAGTCTGGGGTGGGGATTGGAAATGTGACGATCTCGGCGAAGCCGATCGCGGTGCGGGCAACGGTGCGGCTCAAGCCGCGAATGACGCCGGTGGTGTAGGCGTGCTGCGGGCCGTCCCAGAGGGCGGTTTGCTCGACGGAACGGCTGAATTCGCCCATGCGGGTGAACTCGCTGAAGTTGCGGATACCGCGCCCGAGCTTGTTTTCCGGGCCGGCACAGCCCACCGAGAAGAGTGCGACGAGGGCGGCAACGGCGGTGGTTTTTGCGAAATATCTCATTGGATTAGTTAAAAAGCGACAGGCAGCATAGCTAAAAAGCCGCCAGTGTAAAGTCTTTTGGCGCTATTTTTCAGGCTCGTCCGGGGGCGTTTTATTGGCCTCGGCCTCTTCTTTTGCGAGTTGTGCCTCTTTCTTCTTGTCCCGGCGATACCAAATCCAGGCGATGAGAATGCTGCATTCGTAGAAAATCTGCATAGGCAGAGCCATGAGCACTTGGGTGACGATATCCGGCGGGGTGAGAATCGATGCAAGGATAAGATTGATGATCACCCAATACATTCTGAATTTGGAGAGTTTCTTGTAATCGAGCACCCCAATCTTCACGAGAAGCAGGATGACAACCGGGAGTTCGAAGGCGATGCCCATGCCGATCATGAACTTGCAGACAAAGGTTATGTAATCTTCAGCCCGCCAAATGTCGGCCCCGAAGTTCAGCCAGTTCGCAAACAGCGCCGCCGTGCTCAACGCTATTTTCATCAGCAAAAAGTAACAAAAAGCTGCGCCGCAAAAGAAAAGTCCGCCGCCGATGATGACGGCAGTGACAAGATATTTTCTCTCCTTCTTCCGCAGGGCCGGGAAGGTGAATTCGCCTAGAAAATACAGGATGAAAGGCAACGAAATCATGATGCCGCCGTAGAAGGCCATTTGCAGGGCAACCAGGAATCCACTAAGCGGTCCCATGGATTTTAGCTCCGGCCCGGCTTGGGTGAGGTCGTCATCGGCGGCTTGGGTGTTTGTGCTGGGCTGCAGGAGCAACTGCAGTTTGCCATCCTCCACCGCTGGGATGAGGTTGAATGTGGTGACCTCGTTGGTCAGGTCGAGCAGCTTGTAGGCCTCGACGAGTAGGTTTGTCTCGACCGGGATGCGAAAGACCTCCTCCTGAGTGAGCCGGAGGTGGATTTCGCTTTTACCCTCCTCGTTCAAGGTTTCCATTCGGTTTTCCGTGAGGAACTCCTTGGCCTGTCCAAGCGGCTGGGCCAGCATATTGACTAGCACCGGCGCAGCGGCGAGGCAGGAAACCATGGCCACGGCCAAGGCGGCGACGCAGCGGATGAGCACCCAGCGCAAATCCTCCATGTGCTCGAGGAACGACTTGACCGGGCCGCCGAATTCTTCGCCGTTTTCGTCCAGCTCGGGCATCGTGTCGTCGCCGTCGGGGCCACCGCTGCGTGGAACCGGTAGGGGCGCACTCAGTGCTGGCTCGGTGTGGTCTGCCTCCTGGTGTTCCTCATTCCCGTGTTGGTAGTGCTCGTCGTGATGGGCGTCGTAGGAATCGTGATCGTCGTATTCGTAGTCGTGATGATACGGGTCATCATGCTGCGAAGTATCGTGCACGGAATCGAGGGCACTCCCATCCGCTTGGTCAAGCGCTTGGCTTGAAGCATCGCTCGTTTCGGGAGCAGTTTCCTGCTCCGGAGTTTTCTGTGCTGGGGGGGGCTTGGGGTGCTTCTTCTTGGCCACCTTCTTCTTCACAGCTTTGCGCCCAGGAGCTGCTTTCTTCTTGGCTGCCTTCTTCTTCACAGCTTTACGCCCAGGAGCTGCCTTCTTCTTGGCTGCCTTCTTCTTCACAGCTTTACGCTTTGGCTTGGCTGTCGGGGGAGGGTTGATCCATCACCGGAGGCCGGTCGGGTTCCTTGGACATCGTTCAAACCCAAGTCGATCTGAACGCCAGCGGATCAGGCGTCTTTTTTAGGCTCATCTCCGCTAGCTTGCTCGGAGATTTTCGGGGTGGGCGGAGGGGTATAAGGGGGAGGATCCATGGCGCGTTCCATCTCGTCGGTGGCGTCGCGCGTGGCTTTCTTAAATTCCTTGATGCCCTGTCCCATGCCCTTGGCCAGTTCGGGCAGTTTCTTCGCCCCGAAAAAAATCAGGATTACAGCCAAAACCAAGAGGATTTCGGGCATTCCAGGTGAAAAAGCTAAATTCAGATAAGTCATCATAATTCGTCAAAAAGGCCCATCAACCTAGCCTTTTTTTACGGAATGTAAAGGGCTAACTCAAAGCCGGAATGTTGTCTCTCAAAAAATCAGTTGCCCGGCTTGGGCTTGAGCAGCACGAATTCCCCCCGGCGGTTGCGGGCGAAGGCGGCGTCATCGATGCCCGTGTCGGCTGGTCGATCCTCGCCCATGCTCATCGTGCGCACCCGGTCGGCGCTCACTCCCAAGCCAACCAGCGCGTCGCGGACGCTCAACGCCCGGCGCTCGCCTAGGGCGCGATTGTATTCCTCGGTACCGCGCTCATCGCAGTGGCCCTCGATCAGCACCTTGTTCTGTGCGTCTTGAGCCAAGATGCCGGCCACTGCCTCCACCTTGCTAAGGTCGTCCGGGTGGATCTCAGAGCGATCCAGGTCAAAGTAAACGGTTTGGGCAGCCAAGGCTTCGCGATCCATCAGCATGTCCTCGAAATCCTCGAGACCGGACAGGCCGATGTTGCCGGAATCGTCAATCGTGACGACATCCCCGCCGTTGCCAAGAGTGCCGCTGGTGTCTCGGCCGATAAGGCCCCCTGCACCCGCCACGCTGGCGTTTCCGCCGGGGATGGGGGTGATGTTCTTGGGCTTGGTTTTGCACCCGGCCGAGGTGGCTGCCATGAGGGCTACCAGAATTAAACCAACTTGTTTCACTGTGGTCATGGTTTTGAGGTTAGCTGCCTTGCTTTATTTGCTCCAAGCCGCTTGGGTACAGTTGCCCGGAAAGCTGCGCGGCAGAGTCTTAACTCGTTTGGTGGGGACGTCAAGTACCGATAAAACACGTTTTCTGCCGGAGCGTCTGGTGAACATGAGCGTGCGCGAGTTGGGCGCCCAAGAGGGATCCTCCCCGGTGGCGAGTACTTCCACGTTTCCTCCGCCGGGCGGGACGATGCAAATATCGAACACTCCGCCCCCCCGCATGGTGGTGAAAACGATCGCCTTGCCGTCGGGCGACCAGTCCGGCTCGGTGACATTTGAGGCGCCGACCGTGCGAATCCACGACATCGCGCCGCCGTTGGCCGGTATTTTGTACAGTCGCGCTCGTCCGCTGGCGCGGGAAACGAAGCAGATCCAGCGTCCATCCGGCGACCAGCAGGGCGACGACTCGGTCTCCTTGGTGGTGGTAAGCCGCCGCAGGCCGGAGCCGTCGGCGCTGGCCGTCCAGATGTCTGGGCTGCCGGCTTTGCTGAGAACCATCGCCACGCGGCGTCCATCCGGCGACACCGCCGGGCTGATGTTCGAGCCGGAATAACGGGCGACGATCCGGCGCACACCGGTGTGGGTGTTGTGCGAGTAAATGTCCGGGTTGTTCCGGCGGTAGGAGTAGTAATAGAGTGAGTCATTATTCGGCGTCCATTCCGGCCCAGCGGCGATGGAGTTGTCGTGGGTCAAGCGCTTGGAGTTGTGCCCGTCAAAGTCGGCGACGTGAATCTCGGTGTCGCGCCCGTGGAACTGCCGGAAGGCGATCTTGGTCAGGCCAATGCCGGGAGAGCCGGTGATCGCCTCAACAGCGTTGTTCGCGAATGTGTGCGCCTGCCGCCGCAGACTGCCTCCCTGATATCGCTTGTTCAGGATGAACCCGCGCTTCACATGGTCGTACACCGCGCCGTTGATGCTGCCGACGTTGCTGCCCTTGATAGTGAACTGCGCCTTGGCTTTGTCCACGAACTCGAAGCCCTGCACGAACAGGTCGAACTTCAGCAGGGCTAATGTTTCGCCGGTGAAGCCCTCGAGTGCCACGGGGATGGCCTTGACCTCGCCGGCGTCAAACACGTCGACATCGATTGAGCGCTGCGCCTGGCCAAGTGCGAGACCGGCCCAAAATAGGCCGACTAGAATAGGGAATTGGATGAGGGTTGCTTTCTTCATGAAAAACTTCTTGAGTTAAAATTTAGGTTGAATGTCTGTTGCGAGCCTTTCATCGCTTCGGGGAACGGCTTGATGAATTTCACGCGGTCGAGCGCTTTTTGCACTGAGCGATCCCAACTCGCCACGCCGGATTTCCCCGTGACCCGCGCCGAGAGAACCGTGCCGTTCCGGGCGATGACCAAGCGCACTTTCACGACCGGGTCGCCGCTTGTCGATCCGGGGTGGATGGTGGCATCCATGTATTTTTTGCGGATGAGCGACTCGTAATTGGCTGAGGCATAGCGGCCAATCGGGACGTTCACCGACGTGCGGCCGGAGAGCTTGGCTTGGAGTTTGTTGAGTGCGGCTTGCCGCTTGGCAGCTTTCTTTTGCGACTCATTTTTTTGAGCGTCCGGTTTCCGGACATTCGAGTTCAGGTTAACTTTTATTTTCGGCTTGGGGGGGGTGGGTTTTGGTTTTGGCTTGGGTTTCGGAGTAATTTTTTTCGGCTTGGCGGGGATGGGCTTTGGTTTCGGCTTGGTCTGGACTTTTTTTGGCTCGGGCTGCTTGGGTTTGGGCGGCGCGGGGGCTGGCGGAGGAGCCGACGGGACGGCCGGGGCCAGCAGTTTGTCGATCACCGCCGACGGGACCAAGTCGATGACCCGAACCTTTTCCTCGCGCTTGGCAAGGAGCATAGGGCCGAGCACGAGCATGGCTAGAATCAGCGCATGAAACACGACTGACCCAACCACGCAACTGCGTTTTAACCTACTCATTCTTCCTGCCTCCTTGCTTATTCCGGCTCTGTCCGCAGGGAAACCCGCGTGATGCCGTTTTGCTCGCAGCGGTTCAGCACCGCGGCGACTGCGCCGTACGTCCCGCGGTGATCCGCCCGGACGTACACCAAAATATTCGGATTGTTTTGATGATCCGCAATCAGTTTTTGTTCAATCTGCCCGAGCGACAACAACTCGTTGTCGAGCATGTAGCCGCCCGACTGATTCACCTCGACGGTGCGAATGTCATTCCTGTCCAGGGGCCTGTCCGGCTGTCCGCCGCCGGGGAGGTCGAGCGACAAGCCCTGCTCGAGCAGAGGCGTCGTGATCATGAAAATAACCAGTAACACGAACGCAAGGTCGATGAGCGGCGTGACGTTGAGGTCGCTCAGCGTGACCAGCGGGTTGCGTTGTGAGAACCGGCGCATGACGACTAAAATTTACTCGCTGCTATCGTGATAACCTTGAATGCGCCGTACGCCACGATCATCATGATCACCGTCTGGGCAAGCGTGATCTTTTGCGATTTGCCGAACAACCGCTTCTTGAGTTCCCGGAACGGGCTCTTGTGCACCCGGTGACGGCACTCCGGACACTTGGAGATCACCCGCTGCACCTTGGCCCCGCATTTCTTGCACTTGACGAAAAGCTGCGAGTTGCAGTACTCGCACTGCTTGAGGTCGCCGGGGTTCAGGTGGCTGCACTTCGGGCAGAGCAACCCTTTTTCTCCCTGCACTAAATTTTTCGAGGGCATGCCGTTTATTCGTCCTTGAGGAACTCGGTTTCCATGCACGAGGCCAGTTCCTGCGCGAAGTTGTCCAACTCCACCGTGAACACCCGTAGGTTGTGCACCAGCCAGTTGTAGCCGACCATCGACGGGATCGCCACCAGCAGTCCGGCCACCGTTGTGCCCAGCGCCGCCGCCACGCCCGGCGCCATCGCCGGCAGGCTGGCGGTTTGCAGCATCGCGACGTTGGTGAAGGTACTCATGACTCCCCAGACCGTGCCCAGCAGCCCGACGAATGGCGCGCCGCTCACGGCGCTCGCAAGCTGGATCAGCCCGCTCTCGAGCTTCAGCGACTCCTTGGCCACGTCGCTCTCGATGGTGCGCTTGACGTGTTCCATCGACTTGACGGTGGCGTATTGCTCCGAGCCAAGCTCGCCCTCGGTGCCATTGGTCTTGAGCCGGCTCAGCAGATCCTTGCAGCCGTTGTCGTACACGTTGAACAGCGGGCAGCCCTCAATGTGGATGTTGCGGTCATGGATCACGAGCACGCCTTCGTGTTGGTGAAACTCATCGACAAACAGTTTGTTGAGCTTGCGCGCCTGCCGGGTCTGAAGCACTTTTTGCAACATCACCGACCAGACAAACATCGATAACACCCCGAGGAAAACGATGATGGATTTGCCTGCCAGCGTGGACGCACTCCACACGTAAATAAGCTCATTCGGGGCTGCCACCGGCGCCCCAGCCTGTAAAAGCATAATCATCTCTACGGTGTTCGCGAACGAACCCACTCCTTGGGGGCAATATCATTAGCCCTTGGCCAAGGGCTGGTCAAAGGCAAACCGGCGATTTTTAGTGATTTTTTTTGACCCAAGCCTTGGCCAAGCGGGGTTGGAAATGTTAAGTCACACGCTGGTTGACAACACAACCAGCAACTCGATGAAAATAGCCATCCCCAAGGAGATCAAAAAACAGGAATAACGGGTCGGACTGCTCCCCTCGGTCGCCTATCAACTGGTGCAGCAGGGACACACCGTGCTGGTGGAGCGCGGCGCCGGCGAGGGCACCGGCTATCCCGATGCCGATTACGAGCTGGCCGGCGCCAAGTTGATAGACGACCCGGCCGCCTTTTTCGTCGAGGGCGATTTGGTGGTGCCGGTCAAAGAACCGTTGCCAGAGGAGTACGGCTTGCTGCGGCCTGGCTAGGTGCTGTTCACCTACTTCCACCTCGCCGCCGACCGCGAACTCACCGAGGCCGTGTGCCGCTCCGGCGTCACCGCGCTGGCCTACGAGACGATCGAGGTCAACAGCCGCCTGCCGCTGCTCGAGCCGATGAGCGAGATCGCCGGGCGCATGTCAATGCTGGTCGGCGTGGCGGGGGTGCTGCCGGGCCGAGTGATGGTGCTGGTCGGCGGCGTGGCGGGCGTCAACGCCGCGCGAATGGCCACCGGCCTGAATGCGGACGTCACCATTCTCGAGGTGGATGTCGAACGGATGCGCTTTCTAGACATCACGCTTCACACCGCGCACACGCTGTACTCGAGCGAAGCACACATTCTCGAGCAGTTGCCGCGCGTGGACCTGTTGATCGGCGCGGTGCTGGTGCCCGGGGCCAAGGCACCGAAACTAATCAGCCACGACATGCTGCGCTGTATGCGCCCCGGCAGCGTGCTTGTAGACATCGCCATCGACCAGGGCGGCTACGCCGAGACCTCGCGCCCGACCAACCATCATGACCCGGTGTTCGTCGAGGAGAGCGTGACCCACTACTGCGTGGCGAACATGCCGGCCGCCTACTCACGCACCGTCACCCAGGCGCTGACCAACGTCACCCATCGCTACGTCGAGATGCTCGCCAATCACGGCCTCGCCGGAGCCTGCGCTCTGGCGCTTGAGCTGGTCGGGGGGCACCAACACCCACAACGGCCAACTGACCTGCCCAGCCGTTGGCCAAGCGCTTGGCCTAGAGTGGCAGGAGCCCAAGCTGTAAACCGAGCGCGCTTAAAAGTCGCGCAAGCGTCTTAGAGTGCGGTCGTCCCTACCGCTTTTCGAAGCAACCCAAAGCGGTGCAGAGAACCGCACTCCACGACGTTGTCGCGACAATAAATGCCCCGTTGTTATGTCACTCGTATTCAGCCAAACGGATTGATCGGCCTTTGCCACCGCTTCCGGCCGTGATTAACTCGCCCGATGCAAAAGGACGAGATTGCGGATATCCTCAAGGAGATCGGGGTGTTCCTCGAGTTGAAGGGCGAGAACCCGTTCAAGACGCGTGCCTACCAAAATGGTGCTCGAACACTAGAGAACCTCGCCGAGCCGCTGGAGTCGCTGATCGCGGAGGAGCGCTTGGGCAGCATCAATGGCATCGGCAAGGCCTTGGCGGAGAAGATCACCGAGTTGGCCACCACCGGCCGCCTCGCCTATTACGACGAGCTCAAGGCCTCGATCCCCGACGGCCTGATTGCCATGCTCAACATCCCCGGCTTGGGGCCGAAAAAGGTCAAGACCGTTTACAGCAAACTTGGCATCGAGACTGTCGAGGCACTCGAGCAGGCATGCAAAGGCAGCCAACTCGCCGAGCTGCCCGGCTTCGGCAAAAAGACCGAGTCGAAAATCCTTGAGGGTATTGAGTTCCGTCGCAACTACGCCTCGCACCACCACGTTAGCGCCGCCCTCAATCTCGCCGAACCCATCCTCGAACAACTCCGCGCCCATCCCGACGTCATCCGCTGCAGCACCGCCGGCAGCCTCCGCCGTCACAAGGAAATCGTCCGCGACATCGACTTCCTTGTTTCGTCGAAAAAGCCAGAGTCGATCATCGGGTTTTTCACCGATCAAGCCGGCATCCTCTCCGTCTCGGCCAAGGGTGACACCAAGGCCAGCGTCATACTCGAGGGCGGCATACAGGGCGATCTGCGCGTCGTCAGCGATGCCGAGTATCCGTTCGCGCAGGCCTACTTCACCGGCAGCAAGGAGCACAATATCGCCATGCGCCAACGTGCCATCGCCCGCGGCCTGCGCCTCAACGAGTACGGCCTTTTCAAGAGCACCGAGGAAACCCGCGACCCCAAGCTGCGGCTCGACTGCAAAACCGAGGAGGACATCTTCGCCGCACTCGACCTAGCCTACATTCCGCCGGAGCTGCGGGAGGACAAGGGTGAGTTCGAGGCCGGCGAGGCGGGCAAAATCCCGCGCCTCATCGAGTGGACCAATCTCAAGGGCTCGCTGCACAACCACTCCAACTGGAGCGACGGCGCCGAGTCGCTCGACGAGATCGCGAACTACATGAGCGAACTGGGCTGCGACTACTGGGCTATCACCGACCACTCGCGCGCCTCATTCCAAGCCAACGGTCTCGACGAGGCGCGGATCCGCAAACAGATCGACGAGGTCGCGCGCGTCAACGAACGACTTGAAGCCGACGGCAACAACTTCCGCCTGCTCAGCGGCACCGAGGTGGACATCCTCAAAACCAAGCTTGATTTCGACGACACCCTGCTCGCCGAACTCGACGTCGTTGTTGCCAGCCTGCACGTCGCCGGTAGCAACGAGGCCGACAACACCGGCCGCCTCATCGCCGCCGCCGAGAACCCCAACGTCCACATACTAGGCCACCTCACCGGCCGGTTGCTACTCCGTCGCGAAGCCTACCCCGTCAACCAGCACGCCGTCATCGACGTCTGCGCCGCGACCGGCACCTGGCTCGAGCTCAACGCCAACCCGTACCGTTTCGACCTAGACTGGCGCCTGTGGCAGCACGCCAAGGCTAAGGGGGTGAAATGCGTCATCAACACCGACGCCCACCGCAACGAGCACGCCGGTTTTTTACGCTTGGGCACCGGTATCGCCCGTAAAGGCTGGCTCACCTCCAACGACGTCATCAACACCCTCCCCCTGCCCAAGCTCCGCAAGGAACTAGCCAAAAAACGAAACAAGAAATAACTGCTTGGCCAAGCGCTTGGGTTTTAGTCGAGGGAGTGGCGGCTGCGGAAAGCGAGGTACACCGCGCCGCCGATGAGGCTCCACAACAGGCTGCCTGTGAAGGCCAGCAGCGAGAGTGACAACGCCGTCTTGGCCTCGATGCCGATCGCGGTGGCGCTTAGCAGCAACACGTAGAGGTTTTCGCGGACACCGATGCCGCTGGGTGTGATTGGCAGTGCGCTGATGCAAATGATCGCCGGGACGATGAGCAGCAGCACGCGGAAGTGCTCGCCTATCGGCAGGCCAAGCCCCAAGCCAAGCGCAACGATCTGCAACACGCAGGCCAAGCTGAGCAGCATCGACCAGCCGAGCACGCGCGGGAGGAAACCGGGCTTTTCGCCAAAGGCGTGGCACGCCTCGATGCAGCGCACCAACACGTCGCCCTTGGGCAGCTTGGCCAGGAGCGCCTCGACCTTTAGGCGCGTGCCCGTTGGCTCGGCCCAAAATGCCAGCACGATGATCAACCCGCTGATGAAGAGCATGCCGAGGACGACGAGCATCACCATCATGAAGCCTTGCTTCAGCTCATCCAGCAGGCTCATCACGGCGCTCCAGTTGGCCAAGGCCATCAGCGAAACAAACAGCAGCATCGCGAACAGGCCAAGCAACCGGTCGACGACGACGGTGGTGACGGCCTCGGCTTTTTTGTGATTCGTCTCCGCGGCGGCATAGTATGCCTTGAGCAGGTCGCCGCCGGTCGAGCCAAGCAGGAAGGAGTTGAAAAAATGGGCGACCAACGAAATGCCGGTGGCGCGGCCAAGCGACAGGTGCAACCCCTGCACCGCCAGCACCAAACGCCAGCGGATGACGCCGATGAAAATCGTCGCGCCCATGAAAACAAACGAGGCCAGCAGCCATACAATGCTTACGCCGGATATGGTCTCCCACAAGCCGACTGGCCCGATCGTCCAGCTTGCACGAACCTGTTCGCCGAACGTCAGGCTGGCCCAGTCTTTGGTCTGTTGCTCGGCTTCACCGGCGAAAATGCCGTGCAGAATCCACGCTACCAAGACAAGGCTGATGGCCAGTTTCAGCGTGAGGCGCAGGGCGTTGGAAGCGGATTTCAATCCTCTCCCCAGATGGATTTCAGGTGGGCGACGCCCTCCCTCGCGGCGTCCGGCTTGAGGCTCGGGCTCAGTTCGAAGACCTTGATGTGTTCCGGCTTCACGAGGTGCTTGAGCCCCTCGTAATCAATCATCCCCTGGCCCGGCGGGCGGTGATCTCGGGCAGGGAACTGCACGTCGTGAAGGTGAAAACCGCCCAAGCGCCCGGTCATCGACTCGAGATGCAGCCGGTGGTGGATGAAGCCGAGGTTCTCCTTGATTTGCGCGTGGCCGATATCGTGCCAGTAACAAATGTTCGGATCTTCGAAGCGCTGAAAGAAAAAGTCCCAGTCGGTGTCGATGGGGATTTCCTCGAGCGACTCGCGGATCTCGATGCCGAGTTTGATGTTTCTCAAGCTCGACTGCTCGGCGATGCGTTCGAGCATTTCGTAGGCAAGGTCGCAGTACTTGGTTTTCTTTTTCTCGCGCTTGATCTCGGCAGCCTGACAGAGTTTTTGGTATTTCGGCGTGTCCTGTTTTCCGGCCTCGAGCAGATCGATGAGCTTGTCGGTGTAGTTGCGCATGTCGATCTCGCCCATGTGCAGCACGATCAGCTTGGCCCCCAGCCGATCCGCCATCTCGATGGTTTTCATCGTGTGCTTGTAGGCGTTGTCGCGCTCGCGTGGGTTGGTGGAGGAAAACTTGAAGACGTTCGGGTTTGCGTGGTTGCACCCGATGGGCAGCGGACAGAAATTGTGCAGCGTGGAGATCTTGATCACGCCGGCCTCGAACGCCTCAAAAATACCGGGCACGAGACTCAGGCGAATCCCGTGGCTGAGTTCTGCGTACTCGAAGCCGAGGTCACGGATTTCCTCGAGCATGGCACGGCCATCGGTGTGGCGGTGAGAGTTCCAACAAGTGGAGAAGGAATACATAGTGCGGCAAAAAAATAGCCGGAAGCTGCCTGCCCGGCAACTTCCGGCAAAAAAAAGACAGGCGGATCAGTCGTCCGCGTGGCGAGTCTTCAACATCTGCGTGAACTTGGCCACTTTCATTTTGCGGCGTTTGCGCATGCTTGGCTTTTCGTAATAACGATTGTTGCGTGCGTCCTTAATCACGTTTTCGCGATCGAGCCGTTTTTTCAGTCGGCGCAATGCTCTGTCAAGCGGTTCGCCTTTTCTGATTCGTATTTCAGTCAAATGAGATTCACTTCCTTTCCTCAAGCTAAATGGGAGATATTTTTGCGCTTTCCCCCGAAAGCAGGGCGGAGGCTAGTGTCAGTTTGAGTGGCTGTCAACTTGGAATTCCGGGACAATATGTCACACTACCAGAGTTGTTGGGGGTAATTGTGGAAAACTGGTGAAAAACTATTCAACACATCCTCAAAAAAACCATTTTCAACTTAAAAACTGGCTGTTTTAAGACTTTTTTAACCGGTGCATAAACAAACAAAAAAGCGGCTTAAATGGCTAACATTGCTCAAGTTACGGTGAGAAAACAGGGCTTCAGCGTCCGAGGAACTGGTCGCGGCCGGCGACCAGCGCGGCCATTTTTCGATCGGCCACGCTACGAGGCAACATCCAAAAGCCGCAATCGGGATGTACCCACTTGATCCGCTCCATACCCAAGACGTTTACGGCGTGCTCGATTCTGCCGGCGATCACGTCGGTCGGCTCGACTTCGTTGCCTTTTATGTCCACCACGCCGACGCCGAGTTTGGTTTCCGTTTTCAATTCTTTGAACGCCTCCAGTTCATCATAGCCGCGCCGCGCGAACTCGAGTACGAGATGATCGACGTCCAGCTTGTTGAGGAACGGCATCAGGTCTTTCCAATACCCTTTTTGGATCGACTGCCCGCCGTAGTTGCCGAAGCAGAGGTGCAGTGCTTTCTCGCCTTGGACGCCGCCCAGCGCGAGGTTGAACGGCTCGTGCGCCCACTCGGCATCCTCGGCGTGGCCGGTCAAGTGGGCCTCGTCCATTTGGATCACCGGCGCGTCGATCGACTCAACCTGTTTGCGCAGCACCTCGGCGAGCGCCATCGTCAGCGCGCGAATGTCTCCGTGCTGCCGGTCGACCAATGTGCGGGCCAGCATGTACGGCGCGGTGAAGGTGAACATTGTGTCCGCGCTGGACAGCCCCCGGAAGAGCTGCCAATCGCGCGGCAGATTCAGAGTGCCCTCGGTGAGTGGCCCCTCGACGACGCCGGCCGGTTGGGCACGAAAGCCCATCCGCTGCTCGGCGGCAAACTGGGCCAAGTCCTTCCGCGAGAGAGCCGACGCGATGCCGCCCATCGGCCGGATGAAATAGTCGATCATGCCGTTGGTCTCCGGGTGGCTCACGTCGAAGCGCGACAACTCACCGTCGGAGACCAAGTCGATCCCGGCCAGTTCCTGCGTCTTGAGCACGACGAGGATGGCATCGCGCAGGGCGGGTGCGGAGGGGTTGGCGGCGAGCCACGACGGAACGGGGTAGCTGCCCACGACCTTGGTTTTGATTTCAGGTTTGGCCATTGTTTATAAGGTAAAAGGCTCGCGAATAATGCTGGCCAAGCGCTTGGCTGTCGAGTGCGCGCTTGCCCAAGCACTCAAGGTAGGGCGTGCTGTCCCCAGCGCGCCGCCCCGATACGAGTACGAATTGGTTGCAACGGACGGCTGGGACAGCCATCCCCACCTTGGCCAAGTGCGTCAAACGGTACGGGCCAACTCGGCGCGCAGCTTGGCCAAGGGGTCGCTCCAGTCGCCGAGCTTGGCTTGGCGGAATAGGCGCATCGACGGGTACCATGGGCTGTCGCTGCGGCCGAGCATCCAGCGCCAATCGGGGGCGGCGGAGAGGAGCAGCCAAGTCGGTTTGCCCAGCGCACCGGCCAAGTGGGCCACGGCGGTGTCGATGGTGATGACGAGGTCGAGTTGCTCGATGAGCGCCGCCGTCGAGGCGAAGTCGTCCATCAACGGCGACAGGTCAGCGAGCTTGTTTTCGGCGTCGGCGCGGGCGGGATCGTGGGAGGCATCACCGAGTTGGAGGGAGAAAAACATGGTGCGTTCCTGCTCGAGCAGCGGCAGCAGTTGCTCGAACGGTACGCTGCGGCGGTCGGGGTTGTGGCTGCCGGACCCGTGCCAAGTCAGCCCGATACGGAAGACGCCTTTTGTGGCCGGCAACTCGACGCCGCTTTGGCTTGGCGCGGTGAGGTACGGCACCGTGCCGGGAATGTTGTCCAGCGTGGTGCCGAGGATTCGAGGCAGGCTGAACAGCGCCTGATGGCTGTTGAAGATCACCCTCCCGGCATTGCCGGTGATGACTTCGCTGACGCCGGGCGCGTTGGTGAGAAGCCGCGCGAGCGCCGGGGGACAACCGACTTTCACGGTCGCGCCCATTTCGGCGAGGATCGGTGCGTAGCGGATGGTTTGGATCGTGTCGCCATAGCCCTGCTCGGCGCGCAGGAAAAATGTTTGCCCGGAGAGATCGCCACCCTCCCAAAGCGGGGCGGAATCGTCCAGCTCCGGCGTGGTGCGCTCTCTGAGTTTCCATCGCCATTCGTAGTCTTCCCACGCCTTCGGGAAATCGCCACGGAGGGCGCTCACCCAGAATCGGCCCCAGTGAGCTTCGGCGTTTTCGGGGTCCGCCTTGATGGCTTGGCCGAACGCATCGAGTGCCTTGTCGAGTTGGCCGGCGTCCTGCAGGGCCGAGCCGAGGTAGCGATGGTTTTCGGAGTTGGCCGGAGCGGCTTGGGCGGCCTGGCGATAGGCGTCCACCGCCTCGTCGATCCGGTCGAGATGCTCGAGGCCGAAGCCAAGGTTGCGCCACGAATCATCCCACTTCGGCTCCTTGGCCAAGCCGTTGCGCCACTGCAGGATCGCCTCGTCGATCCGGTCGTATTTGCCGAGAAAATTGGCCAGCGTGAGCGGTACCCGGGCGGAGTCGGGCCGGGCCTTGGCCAAGCGCTCGAGCCGGGAGATGACTTCGTCGAACTCTCCCTCGTAGTCGAGCCGCTCCGCGAGTGCGAAGGTGGCCGCCTCGTGGTCGGGCTCGATCTCGAGCGCTTTCTCAAACTCAGCACGCGCGGCTCGGCCATCGTCGTTATGCCTGAGCCGGCAGAGGCCAATTCTGAGGTGGATGTTCGCGTTCGGTTTTGTGATCTCGCAAAGATGAACCCAAAAGTCAGCGGCCTCGTCCCAGCGCAACTCGTGCTCCAGCAGATCGGCGATTTTCTTGAGCAGACGGGGGTGCCGGCCGTTCACCAGCAGCCCTCGGTGGCAGGCGTCGATGGCAGACTCAACCAGGTGCTCGTCCGCCTCCATCTCCTCGGCGAGTTTTAGCTGGCCCTCGGTGTAGGCGGGGAACCGTTCGAGGACGACCTCGAAACTCTCGGCGGCTTCGGCTTCGCGGCCCAGCGTGTTGAGCGCCATGCCTAGCTCGACAAAACTGTCGGGTGCGAGCCATTGCGCGGTCTCGAGCGCGGCGGTGCTGGCGGTCTTCAGATGGGCTGCCCCGGCCTCGGAATTGCCCTCGCGGCATTCGAGGTAGCCGAGCCAGTAGTTGGCCACGGCATGCCTGGGGTCGAGCGAGAGCACCTCGCCGTATAGCTGCCGAACCTCGGCAAGGTTGGACTTGGAAAAGGCCGACGATGCACGCTTGGCAAATTCGTTGAGGCGCGCTTGGTCGGCTTCGGAGAGGGGCATGATCTAGGGAAAACCGGTCAGCAATAAACGAGCACGTAGGGGTCGAGTGGCGAGATTCGGTCGATGTTGAATAGCTTGTCGCACATCGATTGGGAGAGCGTTTTGCCTTTGGGAAACAGCAGGAATCCGTTGGCATTGCTGATGTCGCGGCCCAGCGTCATGCCTTCCTTCAGCTCAATGAGCAGGATTTCGCGCTCGCCTATGGGCATCTCGGTGAGGGGCACCGCCTTGGCTATGGCTCGAACGGCGTCCGGGTCGTACAGATCGCCGGAGAGTTCCTCGATGTCCAGCATGGTCTGGATGGGATCAGCGTGTTTGCTGCAGAAGTCCAGCGCCACGCGCAGCAACCGGGCCTCGAACGGGATGGTTTCGCCCTTGAGCCGGTTGGGGTAGCCCTTGCCGTTCCAATCCTCATGGTGGGCTCGGATGAGGGGCTCGGCTTCCTTGAACATCGGGTATGGCTTGAGCATCTCGATGGCATGGTTCGGATGATGCTCGATGATTTTCATCTCGTCCTTGTTGCACTTCTCCGGGTCGCGCAGCCAGCGCCGGATGATCGGGCGGTCCACCCCGAGGATCGCGATGTCGTGCAGCGCCGCCGCCTGATAAAGCGCCTCGGCGGCAATTTTTTCCAACTGCAAACTTTCAGCCACGGTCTTGACGAGTGCCATGGTGCGGATGGCGTTGCTTTTCAGGTTCGGGTGGAATACGTAAAGCATCTCGATCATCGCCTGCATGATCGTTCCCGCGTCGCCATCCCCTGCAACGACCGCTGCTTGCGTCGCCTGGACGACCGCTGCGCCTCCGCCTTCTTTGCCCCCTCCGGATGCGACCATTTTCTCCAAGTCTCGAACCGTCCTCTCCAAGTCGTTCTTTTCCAAGGTGAGGGAAGTGTTTTTCTCCGCGAGCTGGAAGGTGTCCGCAGCGGTCTTGAGGGTCAGGATCAAATCTTCAGTCAGCCACGGCTTGGTGATGTACCGGTAAACCAGCCGATCCTTGACGGCGGACTGGACGGCATCGTCGTTCACACGGCTGGTGAGCAGCAGGCGCGTGGCGGTGGGGACTTCCTTTTGGGCGATCTCGAGAATTTCTAGACCCTCCTTGCTGCCGCACTTGTCATCCGCGATCACCAGACCCACCGAGCCTCCCTTCATCATGTTGATGGCTTGGCTGGGATCCTTGTGGGTGATGACAATGTAACCCAGCGACCTCATGATCTCGCCGAGCGAGTCGATAATGATCTCGTTCTCCTCAACCAGCAGGGCGCGTATAGTCTGTTGTTTTTTCTTAACCGCCATTTCAAAAACCAAATGCGAGACTCGAACCAAAGTCCGAGAAAATCAAGCCAAGGAAAGCACGGTTTGTGCCGTGGGAGCCTGTGAGGGCTGATTTCCTCGCCGCTTGGCCAACGGGCCGGTAGGCTCCCGGCATGGCAACAAGGGTCAGGGTGGCTGTGCTGGGCGTGGGCTCGCTTGGCCAGCAGCATGCACGTATTTACGCCGAAATGCACCGACAAGACGCCGTCGAGCTCGTCGGCGTGTACGACACCGACCCCGCCCAAGCCAAGGCGATCGCCGAAAAACACGGCACCACCGCGCTTGGCTCAATCGAGGCCGCCGCCGCTGCTGCGGACGCCTTGAGCATCGTCACGCCCACCGTCACCCATCACACCTTGGCCAAGCCGCTGCTCGAGTTGGGCAAACATTTGCTCGTCGAAAAACCGATGACCGACAACGCCGCGCAGGCCGCCGAGCTGGTCAGCTTGGCCAAGCGGCACGACTGCGTGCTGCAAGTCGGCCACATCGAGCGGTTCAACCCGGTCTTCAACTATCTGCAGCAGGCCGCCCGCGAGCCGCGCTTCATTGAGTCGCACCGGCTCTCGCCCTTCCCGGCGCGCAGCATGGACATCGGCGTGGTGCTCGACCTGATGATCCACGACCTCGACATCGTGCTCGCCTTCGTGCGCTCGCCGGTCGAGCACGTCGATGCCGCCGGCGTGCGGGTGCTCAGTGCGTCGGAGGACATCGCCAACGCGCGGCTGCGTTTTTCCAACGGTTGCGTCGCCAACCTCACCGTCAGCCGCGTCAGCCCGGAGAGCCTGCGAAAAATCCGCGTCTTCAGCGGGGGCGATGAACCCGGCTACGTGTCGCTCGATTACCGCGAGCAAAAGGGCTACCACTACCGCCTCGCCCGCGACGACGAACAGGAATCGTCTATGCTCAAGAAAATCTTCGCCGGCAAGGACAGCGCCATCGTCAGCCAGTTCGGCGGCAGGCGAGTCGTCCGCGAGCCGGTGCCGATCCAGCGTGAGGAACCTCTCAAGGTCGAGCTGGAAAGTTTCATTCGGTGCGTCGCCGAAAAACAGGAGCCGCTCGTAAGCGGCGAGTCGGCGCGGCAAGCCATCGAGTTGGCGCTCGAAATCACCCGCCAAATTCAGGCACAAAACGACTAATTTTCTTCCCGGATGAAAAAACGGCGTTCGCTTAAAATCGGCTTGGCGGTGCTGGCCGTGCTGGCGCTATTGCTCATCGTGACTCAGCGCGACCGCGGGCCGGAGGTCGGCGGCCGGCCGCTCGAGGAGTGGGTGCAGGATTTGCTCGTCACCGCCGCCCCCGACCGCCGAGCCGCCGCGCATGCCGCTGTGGCGAAACTCGGCACCAATGCCCTCCCGTGGCTGCAACTGGCGGTGCGCCACACCGACACGGTCTGGAAACAGCCCCTGCTTGGCGCGGTCAAAAAAGTGCCGGGCATCGACCGGCGCGACCTCCTGCGCTGGGTGAATCTTTACGAGCGCTCGGAAATCCGCGCCGGCGGCGTGGCTGGCTTGGCCGCGCTTGGCCAAGCGGCGGTGCC
>ENA-OREN01000297-OREN01000297.1-marine-metagenome-genome-assembly--contig:-NODE-297-length-75171-cov-6.436373_pt1 | contig 75171 bp, 90 predicted proteins | sample MGYA00248624_ERZ508555 | MGnify/ENA primary metagenome ERZ508555 (study PRJEB26222, sample SAMN06267773) | marine metagenome | isolation source: Saanich Inlet, British Columbia, Canada | place...
AAGAATGTCGTACTGCTTGCTCCAACGGGAGTGGCTGCGTTGAATGTTGGTGGCCAGACTATTCATTCTTTTTGTGGGTTTAAACCAGATATTACGGTTGCTACGGTAAAAAGACTGTCTGGTAATTGGGCGAAGTCAAAATTAAAACTACTCGAAAAACTCGAAACCATGGTAATAGACGAAATTTCTATGGTACGAGCAGATTTGCTAGATTGTGTAGATAAATTTTTACGTATAAATAGTTCGTCGCCAGATAAACCCTTTGGAGGCGTGCAGGTAATATTTATTGGAGATTTATATCAGCTGCCGCCAGTAGAGAAAGATTTTGTATCTTCGACCGGATTGTTGCATACATACGAATCACCTTATTTTTTTGATGCTCTCTCTTTCCGTAATGCGAAATTTAATCATATTCGATTACAGCAAATGTATCGCCAGCAAGATCCAGTGTTTATAGATGTGTTAAATGCTGTTCGTAATAACGCAGCAACACAAAAGCATTTAGACATTTTAAACCAACGCAGCAAAGACGATGGCGAGAAATTTACTTTCGAACAATTTGCGATTTATCTTACACCTCATAACGCACAGGCTCGTAGAGTGAATACTTTTTTTCTAGAAAAACTATCTGCAATAGAGTATGTGTACTCGGGGGTATCGACAGGGAAATTTGAGGGCAAAGAACCTCCAACAGATATGCAGCTGAGTATTAAAGTTGGCGCGCAGGTTATGATGCTGAATAACGATATACAAAAACGTTGGGTAAATGGCACTATGGGTAAAGTTGTTGGTATTCGTGGTGTAAATGACTCAGAGCCCGAACCAGAAGATGAAGACGAGGTAGAGTATATTTCTGACGAAACCGAACCTGGTTTCGAACCGTACCGAAAGCCAGAAAGTGCTTATTCTTCTCATTCAGATGTTATTAGAATAGAATTAGAAACAGGCCAGGTTGTTCGTGTCTCGCCACATACCTGGGAAATGTTTAGATTTACTCTGAATAATGGAACCCAAAAGGTAGAAAGCAAATCAGCTGGCACGTTTACACAGTATCCATTTAAACTCGCGTGGGCGGTTACTATCCATAAAGCCCAAGGAAAGACATTTAATAAAGTATATTTAGATCTTTCAACCGGCACCTTTGCACATGGCCAGTTGTATGTGGCACTTTCGCGTTGCCGCACCCTGGAAGGCGTATTCCTTAAACGCCCTATCACTCAGTCTGATATTATTTTAGATAAGAGAGTGTTGGGGTTTTTAGAGACCGTGAGTTAGTTCTTATTATGAGGTTATGATAGTTTCTTTTTCGCTGCGAGAAAGTTTTTTTATTCTTGCTTCTTCTTTTTTTGCTTCGGATTCGGTGAATCCATCATTGGACCACAAAAGCTTAACCGGGCTATGTGCTCTGGTGTATTTAGCTCCTGTTCCATCGTTATGTTGTTGTATTCTCCGTTTGAGGTCGGTTGTAATTCCTGTATAAAGAGAACCGTCTTTGCAACGTAGAATATAGAGTATCCAATTATTCATGATATAATAATAGCATCTTTTGTCATTCTTCTTTCTGCTCGTCATCCTCAGCTCGACTGGGGATCTAGGCTTTAATTATAATTATACAATTTTTATTCGTAATACTATTGGTCTATGTCGAAAAAAGTTACATTAAAGCTTGCTGCTACTTTGCTTACATTTGCAGCTCTGCTCCATTTAGTTCGAGTGCTTGCAGGATGGGATATGGTTATTAATGGCTGGTTATTACCAGTATGGGTTAGTATACTGGTTGTTCTTCTAGCTGGGTATTTGGGATTTCGAGTGTGCACAATGGAGAAAAAATAAAAGATGAGTGTTTTTTAAACTTTTACAAAAGACTGGTCAGAGGGCCAGTTTTTTGATTAGATAAAGATATCAGCTATATGCCAAACCATAAAGACAAAACCAGAGATACCTACGATAAAATAGCTCCAAAGTTTGGTTCAACTCACTTTGAACATTTTTGGGTTGAGGAGTTTGAAATATATAAAAAATTAATAGATGGCAATAAAGTGTTAGATATTGGCTGTGGTGCTGGGAGAGATGCAGCTGTTTTTGTAGAAAATAATTTCAACTATACAGGGATAGACGCATCAGAAGGGATGTTAAAAGTAGCCGCTGAAAGAGTTCCGAAGGGGGTGTTTAAACAAATGGATTTTTATGATTTAGAATTTTCTGATGGCGAATTTGATGGTTTTTGGGCGGCAGCAAGTTTTCTTCATGTACCAAAAGAGGATGCTGGAAAAGTAGTACAAGAAGCAAAAAGAATTTTAAAGCCAGGTGGAGTTGGGTTTATTTCGGTAAAAGAAAAAACAGAAATGGACGAAGGCTTCATAGAGGAAGAAAAATATGGAGGTATTAGTAGGTATTTTGCTTTCTACACGCAAGAAGAGTTTAAGAATATTCTAGAAGAAAATGGGTTAGAGGTTGTTAAAACGTCGACTCATGTAGAAGACGACGAAAGAAAGACCAAGTGGCTGTGTTATTTTGTAAGAAAATAATGTAATATTCCTATATTAACTATATACATATGAGAGAAGGATTTAGACCCAACCCTGAAATGGGAGGCGATTCGCCTGAAGAACAATTAGACGTTCGTTGGTATGAAAGATTTGAACAATTTGGTTCTTTTGAGGCTTTTGAGTATTTGGGTGGAGATAAAGATCAAAGAGCTGGAGAGAAAGAAGATTTTTTGTCTGGAAATAAAGAAAATCCAAAACTTGATTATCCGTTGTTAGATTTAGATGTTTTAGATTCTAATGAAGCTGAGTTATTGAACTTAAAAAAAGATGTATTAGACCAAGAGACTAATGAGGTGGTAAAAAAGGCTTACCGTTGGAGAATTAATGAAAAACTAGCAGAGCTTCGAATGCTTAAAGCGGCGGCACATGGAGATATGCGGCGCTTTGGAAGATATACAGATTTTGTTTATGGTAAACCTTCTCCAGAAATTTTTCAGTATACTATTGGTCATTTAAAAGAACAAATTACAGAGACATCGAAACATGACAACGAAAATTTAATAGCAGCAGCTCAAGAGTTAGAGAAAGTGCTGCCTTCTGTTTCTGTGGAAGTCGAATTTTCTCAGCTACCAACAGCAGAAGAGTTTGGTGAAACAAGCGAAGCTGTGCTTGCTCAGTTTAAAGATTTAATTACTATTCCGATAGAGGGGGAAAGAGCTGATGCAGAACAAACAAAAGCTGCTTTTGAAGCTGCATTCAGCAAGCTAGGATTAGAAGGTACTGGTTGGGAAGTTGTTGTTGATACAGAATCAAGCAGAACAGGTATTAGTGTTAATCAAGAAAATAAAACAGTTCAAGTTCCGGAATCAACCGATAGACTTGTAACCCAATTAAAGAAACTTATAGTGCATGAGATTGGAACACATGTTGCTAAGAGAGAAAAAGGTGAAAGATCAAAGCTTCGGCTTCTTGGATTAGGTCTCGATCGTTACGATCCAGGCGAAGAAGGGATTGCGACTATGCGAGAGCAAGTGTTTTCTGATGAAATAACAGACTTTAGTGGTCTTGCGGGACATTTAGCAATTAGCTTAGCCAGAGGAGTAGATGGGGAACCCAGAGATTTTAGGCAGACATATGATATATTACAGAAATATTTTTATTGGAATAGTTTACGGCTAGGTGCCAGCAACGAAGTTGCTCAAAAAAATAGCACTACTTATGCTTGGAATAGAGCGGTAAGAACATTTAGAGGCTCGGATTCAAAAACTCCTGGAGCTTGTTTTACTAAAGATATTGTTTATCGGGAGGGGAATATTGGCGTGTGGGATGTTGTGAGTAAGAATAAAGATGAATTACAGCGTTTTCAGGTTGGGAAGTACGATCCTGCGAATGCTCGACATATTTGGATTCTTGAATCTCTTGGTATTACAGATGAAGAGTTGGTTGAAATGGAACAATAAGAAGGCCTTTTTATCTAAGGGTATAAATAAGCCAACCGGTTGGCTTATTTAGCTTAAATAGTGGAAATAGGACGCTGTTGACTTTTTGTTTATTTTAAGGTATTCTAGAGATGGTTTTACTTGAATCTCGCAATGTTGCGAGGTTTTTATATTTATATGTCGAACAATTCGGTTGTACTACGCTTTAGTGATGTTAACTTTGCATTCGATCGCAAGGTGATTTTTGATGAGGTTAATTTTTCTGTTCGAGATAACAGTAAAATAGCTCTTATGGGGCAGAATGGGGCGGGCAAGAGTACATTATTTAAAATGATTACAGGCGAACTTAAACCTAACGAAGGCGGGGTGTTTGTAACACCAGAAGATGCGACGGTAGCGGTTTCTAAGCAAGTGATGGATCCGAAGTATTTAGACGGAACAGTCCGTGAATATTTTGAAAGTGCATTTAACGAAAAAAAATACGAATTAGATAAATTAATTAAAGATATTTTTGAGGTAGTAAATATAGATATAGATGTAACTAAAAAAGTAAGAGAGTTATCTGGCGGTCAGCAGGCCCGTATGTTACTTGCTCATGCTTTAATCCAAGGCCCAGATATTTTATTGCTCGACGAACCGACAAATAATTTAGACCAAGAGGGAATAGGCCATTTAACGGCGTTTCTCGTAATGTATCCTAAAACCTGTATTGTTATTTCTCATGATGCAGAATTTTTAAATGTATTTACCGATGGAGTACTCTATTTAGATGCTTTTATGCGGAAGGTAGAGCAGTACACCGGAAATTATCACGACGTGGTAGAAGAAATAACCGCTCGAGTAAAAAAAGAACAACTGTTAAATGTTCGCGCAGAAAAAGATATTAAACGCCTTAAAGCTCAAGCTGGTGTGTTTGCTCATAAAGGTGGAAAGCTTCGGAGCGTAGCAAAAAAAATGAGAGAGGCAGCAGCAGAGGCAGAAGAAGGCAAGGTAGACGTTAGAAAAGAAGACAAAACTATTCCCAAATTTACTATCCCTGCCCAAGAGTTTGAACCAAGTTTTAATGGCAAGCTTGTTGAAATTAACGAGGTCTCGCTTATAAAAGACGGTGAGGTAAAAACCAAAAAGTTCGATTATGTATTAAGAAAAAATATTCATTTACTTATTGCCGGCCCAAATGGAATAGGGAAGAGCACTTTCTTGGAAACCTTAGCATCTGGAGATTCTAAAAGCGCAACAATAGCACCCGCAGTAACGGTTGGTTATTATCGCCAAGATTTCTCGACGTTAGATTTTAACCAAAAGGCCTACGACAGTTTAATGGATATGATGACAGACGAACAAGACGATCAGGTGTTACGAGCAACCGCTGCTCGGTTTTTGTTAGATGGTTCGTTACTAGACAAAGAAATTAAGTATTTGTCAGAAGGCCAGAAAGGGCTACTTTCGTTTGCTCGACTTGTTTTGCAGAAACCAGGATTAATTATTTTAGACGAGCCGACGAATCATATTAACTTCCGACATTTGCCGATGATAGCAGCAGCGTTAGATGAATATAAAGGCGCGATGATTTTAGTTAGCCATATTCCAGAATTTGTAGATCAAATCCGAATAAACGAGGTATTAGATTTAAATAGCATTTAAATTGCTCACAATTAGGATTAGAGGAGCTACGTTGAAGGATATAAGAGACTTTACAGCTCGTTTTTTTTGTGGTATATTCTATTTTCTTTGGTACTCTTTAATAGAAAGGATTTGCATGAATTTAGTTCATAAACGAAGATCATTTAATAACGGAGAGCGCTCATTGAATGACGTGGCCAACAGCACTCTTTTGCTTTTAAAAGAGGCTAAAAAACGTGGTATAAAATGTGAGAATATAGAATATACGAATGTATATAAACTTTCTTATAAGAATCGTGTTCAATATTTTTACGCCCAAATACCTTCTACGACTACAGCTGTTGCAGCACATTGTTGCAATAATAAAAATGTTACCAACAATATACTTATCAACAATAAAGTTTCGGTTAATAAAAGCCTACTTATAAAAAAGGATGATTCTAGAAGTTATAAAGAAAAAATATATAATTCTTTAAGAAAACCTATTGCAGTAAAACCTGCTAACAGCTTACGTGGAAATAATGTTTTTTTGAATGTTAGTAATAAAAACGATTTCTTCTCTTCGTTAAAGAAAATTTTTGATGCGTATGGAGACCAGCGAGTATCTGTTTTGGTTGAAGAGATGTTTGTTGGCGAAGAATATAGAATTCTTGCTACTCAAAATAAAATTTTGAGTGTTATTCATAGATTGCCGGCGAATGTTGTTGGTGACGGGGTTTCTTCTATAAAAAAGTTAGTAAAAATAAAAAACACAGATCCGCTGAGAAAAAGCGTCAATACATACAAAAAAATTAAGCTCGAGAAAACAGTAAAAGCATATCTTGCTCTTCAGGGTTTAACAATTGACTCTGTTTTAAAAAAAGACCAACAAGTTTATTTGCATCCTAGCACAGCCTCTGACATGGATTTAGGTGGAGATACAATTGATATTACCGCCAGTATTCACCCGAGTGTAAAAAAAGTTGCTTTACAAGTTATGAAAAGTATTCCGGGTTTATCACTGGCTGGTATAGACTATATGTCTCAAGATATTTTTTCTAATCAAACTCCAGCTCGATATCGGATTATAGAGGTGAATACCTCCCCTTCGCTTGATTGGAATGAATTTCCGCTGGTAGGGAAGCGCCGAAATGTTTCGTACGAAGTTTTAAAAATTATGTTTCCGGAGTTAAAAAAACAGTAAACAATAGTGTTGACCAATAAAAAAACAGGGTGTTATTTCCTTGTTTTTTTATTCAAACAAAGAAAGATATTTGCTGTATCCTTCCTTTTGCATGTCTTCTTTTGCTACAAATCTCATAGCTGCAGAATTCATACAATATCTAAGGCCCGTTGGATCTGGGCCGTCATCAAACACATGTCCAATGTGTGAATCCGAATATCGCGATCGAATTTCTGTACGCGGGAAAATTAAAAAGAAATCTTTTTTCTTTACAATAAACTGCTCGTCTATTGGTTGCCAGAATGAAGGCCAGCCAGTTCCAGATTCATATTTATGAGTAGAAGAAAACAGCGGCTCCCCAGAGAGAATATCTACATAAATACCTGTTGCTTTATTAGAATTATACTCGTTTTCAAACGGCGTTTCTGTGCCTTCTTCTTGGGTAACGTTGTATTGCAAAGGCTCTAACGTTCTTTTAAGTTCCTCTTGAGAGGGTTTGGTGTAACGTTGCCATCGGTTGTTTGTGGGCGATGAAGCCACTGGTTTAGTATTTTCGTCTTGTGGCATAGAATCAGTATTTCCCCAGATAGATTCAAGATACGAATCTCTGCCAGAGCCTGTTCTGTAGTGCTTGTATCGAAGGGGATTTTTTTTATAATAATCTTGGTGGTAATCTTCTGCTTGCCAGAATTCATCGGCTTTTTGTATATCTACCACAATCGGTTTTTTATATACCATTTGTTTTTGTAAGTTTTTAATAACTTTCTCTATTGCTGTTTTTTCTTCTGCGGTTTGGTAGTAAATAGCAGGTGCGTATTGGTTGCCTCTGTCGTAGAAAGAGCCTGAGTCGTCTGTAGGGTCGACATGCCTAAAGTAATAAAGAACAAGTTCTTCGTAAGAATGTTGTGTTGAATCGTACAGAACTTTTATAGATTCTCTGTGAGATGTTGAGCCAGCGGCAACTTGCTCGTAGCTTGGCTGTTGCTCGGTTCCTCCCATGTACCCAGAGATAGATTCTATTACTCCTGGGAGTTTTTCAAAATCGCTTTCTATACACCAAAAACATCCGCCAGCAAAATAAGCAATAGCAGTGTTTTCGCTTGTAACAGCGGTGTTTATTTTAGTGATAGTATTTCTGCCTTTATTTTCTATTTTATAAATAATGAATCCTGCTGCTATAAGCAGAATAAATGAAATGAGTGCTATTTTTTTATTATTGCTCATTTTACGATTATAACACACTCTAAAATACCTCCAAAACAGTAGTTGACATTGTTTGGTAATAGTGTTATTGTGTGTCCAGTCGAATTGAGCTTATTTGTGGCCTTGTGTGGTTGGTTTGGGAAGCTATGACGCGACCTACCAAACACAAAGGAGATACCATGAACTGGCTCAATGCATCAGACATCTCAGAAACTGGTTCAAGCGCCGAGGCTGCGGTCTTAGGCTTTATCCAAAAATGGGGTCTGATTGGCGAAATTGTGCTAGGGGCTTGGGATGCAGTGGATCCGCTCCGCTGCTTGTATGCTGCCGATGAATACCTTGGCTACGCCAAGAGATTCTTAGAGGCTGCAACCCAAGCTGCTGTCAGCATCGCCGACGAGTGGACGGATTTTCCAGGGTTTGTGGAGGAACTTGTGCGAAGGGCTTTCTCGCCTTCACAAGTAGTACCGAACACAAAACTTGGAAGACCGTTCGCCCGAGAAGAAGACATCCAGGCCATTGCTCGTAGCATCACAGAGCAAGTCGAGGCTTTGGGTGGAATGGATCGGCTCTTACCAAAGAGTTGATCTGTCTGCAGAGACCGCCAAGTAGCATCAGAGCGAACGGCGGCCTTTTTTGTTTTAGTAAAAAAAGAGACAGGTTTTATCATTTGTACACAAAGGAGTATACTAATAAGATTATTATTTTTGATTTATTCTATGGATAATGCAATTCATCCTTCCTCTTCTGGCGAACAGCCATCAGAAGAAAAAAATCTCGAAAAAAAAGAAATTTCAGGAAAAAAGAAAGGTTTATTAATTCTTGCAGTAGGGTTAACCGTAATAGCGGTTATAGGGACAATAGTATTTGTGTTGCTTAACAGAAAAGGCGGCGGTGGAAGTGGCGATGATAGTGGTTCATCTATAGCTACAATGATTCCTATTTGGGCGGCGGTGTTTATTCCAATTATTGCTAGTAAAAATAAAGATAAAAATGAATCAAGTTCCCACAAAAAAGCAATCTTAATTGGTGCGGTTGGTTTAACAGTGTTGCTTGTATTAGGCACCGTATTCTTTGTGTTTTTTAGAGGTTAGTGGTTATAGATAAAGCAATTCTGGATCTATCCATTGGTTAAGCTCTTCTTTTGATTCTACGTATCCGCGAATATTTTCTTTTGAAGTATTTGTTATCCCCAAGTGAAGGTGTTTTCTTTCGCCATCGGTCTCTTCTGTCCCTCCGGCTCCAAGAAAGCCTATCTCTTCTCCAGGAATGAGGAATTCGCCAGCTTCTTTAAGCACACTATCCAACGAAAGATGTCCATACAGTACGGTAATATCTTTGTCGTCTAATAAACAGTTCTGCGTAACTAGTCCGCCATATCCTTGGGCTATTTTTTTTGTCTTTAATGGTCCACCACAAATGGCAAAGACCGGAACATTGCTATCTGCCTCTCCAGAAAGAATTTCGTAATCTGTTCCTGTGTGATACCCACTAAACTTTTCTGGTTGAATTGGTGATGTTTCTGAGGTGATATGTATTCCGAAGGGTTTAGTTATTTCTCTTTTGTCTGTATCAACTAACGGATCGGTATAGCTTGCGGTGTCGGTATAATATACAATGTTGTTCACGAATTCTTCGAATTTTTCTTTTGGATAATCTGGATTGCGGGCTATTACATAAAAATAGGTCGGACTTGTGGTTGCGAGCCGAATATCTATTAAATCGTGGCGTTCGTTTCTCCACGAGGGCTGATAAGGAAAGTTTGCAACTCCTGGTTTTTTTTCTATGTCATACCTCGTGGCAGCATGATTATTGCTTGTGGTTTTTTCTTGTTCGAAAATGGTAACCGTAGACAGTGTAAGAAATCTGCTTGCTCTAAAATATCGAATAAATATTTGAGACTGCTCGCGCGCAGTAGCTGCCTCTACGGTTGGATCGTATATATTTATGCTTTCTATTTCTGGGATATATTCAATATTAAACGGCGATGGAATTTTTGCTTGAAATTGAAACACATTTAACATCTCCGCAAAATGCGCGGTGAGAGGGGTATTAATAATTTCTTCTGGAATATCTGCTAGCGGCAAAACTGGGTTATCTGGAGTTTGTTGAGATACAGGCAAAGATTCTTTTTGTGTGCAACCTGTTGTAAGAAGAACAATAACGACCGCGACACCTAAAAAGATAATACATTTTTTATTCATAGTAATTAAAAGTATAACATACTCTTTACAAAGAACATGGTTCCGGTAAGGTGAAGATACTATGAAAAAAAATTCTTTGATCGCTGGAGTGCTGTTGCTTCCATTTGTTCTTGCCGGGTGTATTAATTTAACCGCTACTGGTTTTTTAAATTGTTTAGATGGCTCTGGGAATATTTTAACTGAATCGAAAGAATTGCAGAATTTTAATAGCGTTACACTTCGAGGCCAAGGAGATTTATTCTTAACCCAAGCAGATGAATTTTCGGTGCGGGTAGAGACAGACGATAATATTTTGCAGCAATTAGAAGTAACAGTGAAAGGGAATGTTTTAGAGATAGGCCCAAAGGCTGGTGTGCCGTGTTTAGATCCTACAGAGGCAATAAACGTGTGGGTAACAATGAAAGAAGTAAAAGCTATTTCGATAAACGGCTCAGGGTCTATTATAGGACAGTCTAAAATTACCTCCGACAACTTATCGTTTAATATTAGTGGTTCTGGAAATGTAAATGCCGATATTGCAGTAAGTAATATAAGTACTACCATTTCGGGGTCTGGAAAAGTTGTGCTTAGTGGAACAGCACGCTCTCAAAGTTTTGTTGCAAGCGGGTCTGGAAAACTTCAATCTTTTAATTTAGACACCAAAATATCTACCGTCACTATTAGCGGATCTGGAAAAGCAGAGGTAAAAGCTCAAGAGTCTTTAAACGCTACCATCAGCGGAAGCGGAACAGTGTTTTACAAGGGAGATGCTCATATAAACCAGAAAGTTTCTGGTTCTGGGACAATAAAGCATATTTTGTGATATAATATAAACGTAATTTTATTCGTTTTATATTTTATACACTATGGAGCTTTCCATATTTCTTGGTAAAGTTGTAGCTTGGTATTTGGTTATTGCTGGTGCTTCGATTTTAATCAACAGAAATTTCATTAAGGAGTACACAAAGGGGTTTTCAAAAAACGCAGCTTTGTTGTATTTTGCCGGTGTTATTTCTCTTATTATTGGTTTAATGATGGTGATAAGCCATAATATCTGGGCTAGCGACTGGCGAGTTGTTGTAACAATCGTCGGTTGGCTCGCACTCTTGAAGGGGATTGTATTGCTTGTGTCTCCTTCGAGTATGATAAAAGTTGCACGTGCATGGCGGGATTCGATATTCCTTTCTATAAGTACTATTATTCTTGTTTTGGCTGGAATCTATATGCTCTACGGGCTGTATTTCTAAAAATATTTCTGATGTTTGAAGTTTTGGGGTTGATCTATAAAACCCCTTTTTTTGTTGCGGAAAAACTGTTTTTTTGGTATTGTACGAGAACTCTACAATATCGTACGTTGAGTACTGGTGATCGTAAATGCCAAACAGTAAAGGTCCGTGCCGGTGTTCATGTGGGAGGATGAAGAGAGGTTTGTTGTTATAGGCTTCGACGAATCAAGAGTGGAAGGAGATGGGATTTGGATTAGACAAGCATATTACGGGTATGTTCGGATACGAGTAACGTCTCACGGGAAGGCATATCTAACCGTAAAATCTCGATCTGAAAAGAAAAGAGAAAAATTTCAGTTCGAGATTCCGTTCTTTTATGGCCTTTCAGCGTTCTTTGTCTCTCGAGCTAAGTACATGCTCGAGAAAATTCGATACAAGATCGACGGTTGGGATGTAGATATCTTTCAGGGCGATAAGCTTGGCGGCCTTGTAGTCGCAGAGCTTGAAAGACAATCTGCTTCTTGCTTCGACGATATAACGTTCCCTCGGGAATTCAAAGGGAGTAATCGAGTTCGTGTTACGGGAAATGCATGGTTTAGGAACCATCGCCTTGCTCGAGCTAAGCGAATTCCTCAACTCGATAGCCCTCCTGTTGCTGTGTGACTGCATGGCAACGGGTTTTTTTTGTTTAATATTTTGATTAAACTTTTAATTATGATACACTGATGTGAATGTGTAATTAATTTATATATATATGAGTACTCACGGAAAAATATTTGGATTTGTTGTTCTTGTTGCAATTGTAATTATTGCTATCTCTTTAAATAATAGAGCACAACAAACGCCCACGGTTTCTGACAACACCCCGCCGATTCAATCTGCCACTGGTTCAGCGAATCTTTCATTTGTTTCTCAGCTAGGAGACGGAACGTATGTTGTAGACGAGGAAAATACAACTCTTGGTTGGTCTGCTGAACGTATTGTTGGTAGTAATCATTCTGGCACTGTTCCAGTTCAAGGATCAGTCGAAATAACAAGCGAAGAAGCAACAGGAGTTTTTACTATTGATATGACTCAAATTTCAGAAGCTACATCGAACACTCGTTTTTTAGGGCATCTTGCCTCTGCTGATTTTTTTGACGTAGAAACATATTCAACTGCTATATTGTCTTTAACCGATATCTTGGGAGCCGAAGGAGATAATGCATATACTGTGATGGCAGATTTAACAATAAAAGATATTTCGAATTCCATCACATTTCCTGTAGAAATTACAGAAGCAGATAATCAAATTACTGCAGTAGCAGACTTTGAGATAGACAGAACAATGTGGGATATTAATTTTGATTCGGGTTCCATATTTCAAGAGATCGGCGATAAAGCAATAAAAGACGAGATCCAATTTAATCTCCAACTTTCTCTTGTAAAGGAATAGATGTACTCACTGCTTGTGGTGCAAAGATGTGATATACTTTGAATATTAAGTATTCATTATTTCTTACATATGGCAGAAGAAAAAAAGAAGAAAAAATATAGTAACCCAGGTGATGGAAGTGTAAATGCCGTATCTGCTGTTGCTCCTCATACAAATGTAATGGCGATTCTTTCGCTCATATTTGCATTTGTGTTTGGTCCACTTGGAATTATTTTTGGGATTATTGCATTATCTCAAATAAAAAAAGACCCAAGTGCAACCGGAAAAAAGCTTGCTCTAGCAGGAATTATTATTCCTATTATCGGAATTATTATAGCTGCAATTTTAGCAGCTCTGGGATTTTTTATTTCTAAATAAAGAACTAAAACAAAAGGTATGGCGAATGTGTTTGTAACTCGGAAAATTCCAGAGAGTGGATTAAAATTGCTTCAAAAAAAGCATACGGTTCGCGTATATTCGAAAGATCAAGTTATTCCTCGAAGGGAATTAATAAAGGGCGTGAAATGGGCAGATGCGCTTTTGTGTTTGCTGACCGATAAAATAGATAAAAAAGTTTTGGCAGCCAATCCATATTTAAAGGTAATTTCAAATTATGCTGTTGGGTACGATAACATAGATATAGACGCTGCTGCAGAAGCTGGAATTCCGGTAACCAACACCCCAGGTGTGCTTACTCAGTCTGTAGCAGAACATACAGCTGCTTTGGCGGTTGCTTTGGCAAAAAGAGTTGCAGAGGCAGATAGCTTTACCCGCAAAGGGAGTTATAAAGGTTGGGAGCCGATGTTGTTATTAGGAACAGAGCTAAGAGGTAAGACCTTTGGGGTTGTAGGCTTAGGGAGAATCGGTTCTGCTGTTGCAGACATTATGCACAAAGGTTTTGGAATGGATATAGTGTATTTTGATATCAAAAAAGATAAGACATTTGAAAAAAGAGTAAAAGCTACTTTCGAAGCGGTTCCTCAATTACTAAAGAAGTCAGATATTGTAAGTATTCATGTCCCGCTTCTCGATTCTACGCATCATTTAATTGGTGCTCGTCAGTTTAGGTCGATGAAAAAATCCGCATTGCTTGTAAATACTTCTCGAGGCCCAGTAATAGACGAGAAAGCACTTGTAGCCGCATTAAAAAATAAAACCATCCGTGGAGCAGCGTTAGATGTTTTTGAGTTCGAACCAAAGCTTACAAAAGGACTGGCTAAATTACCAAATGTTATTCTTACACCTCATACCGCCTCTGCAACTGAAGAAGCGAGAGAAGCCATGAGCCTTATAGCTGCAGAGAATATTTTAGCGGTGCTTTCTGGAAAAAAACCTAAGTATCTTGTAAAAAAGTGATGGCGGAGAAGTTTTTTGAGAAAAAGACCAAGACAGATAGCGAATGTTGTTTCCTTCTGCTCTTTTTTTATTCTCAAAATAAGTTGTTATAGCAAGCGCAGAGTCTTTTTTTTGCCTCCGAATGTTAGTTGTTTTTTGTAAGGGTTTAATCTTAAGAAGTTTTAGTTGTTCTTTGGTGTAGATAAACAGGTTCTTACTATCTGTTTTTAAATGAACTATTCCTTCTTGTTTAAGTATTGTTTTATAAAGCTCTAAAAAGAAAGGAGCAGTAAGCCTTTTTTTTGCATTTCGCTTTTTTGGTTGAGGGTCTGGAAAGGTAAGCCAAATTTCATCAACAGAATGTTTATTAAAAAAATCTAACAAGTAGGTTATATCTGTTCTTAAAAATAATACATTCGAAAGTTTTTTTTCTTCTGCTGTTTTACCGGCATACCATAATCGTTCGCCTTGAATATCTATTCCTATATATTGGTTTGTTGGGTTTTGTTCTGCGAGCGAAAGGGCGTATTCACCGCTGCCGCATCCAAGTTCTATAACAAGTTTTTTGCCAGGATTAATCCATTCTAAAATTGTTGCTTTTGCACCAGCATCTGTGTGTTCTATAATCGCGGCCATTTTTTTTGTTTCAGAGAATCTTTTTAATTTGTTTCGAGGCATATTGACTGTTGTTACGTTGGTTGTATACACTTACCATATACCTAAAATATCTCTATGGGCAAGAAGAAAAAGATGGCAAAGAAAAAACATCGAAAAAAGAAAGGTAAAACTATTCGAAATGTTCGGTATTAATAATTGAAAGAATTAACACTCACGCTTATGAAAAAATATATTGCAGAGCTTATTGGTACATTTGCACTCGCATTTGCAATTGTATTGTCGTTAGGTTTGGGGCTAAGGATTGCAACACCACTTGTGGCTGGATTGGTGTTAGGATTGTTTGTGTATACTATTGGGCCAATATCTGGCGCGCATTTAAACCCAGCAGTAACTATTGCGGCATTTTCTTTAAAGCGATTAAACCCTAAAGATACCGTAGGATATTTAATAGCCCAGTTTGCTGGCGCTGGTTTAGCGCTTGCGATCGGAAAAGCTTTTTTACTTGCTCCGCTTGCAATGCAAGTAGAAAGTACAAGTATCGTTGGGCTGGCAGAAGTTATGGGAGCATTTTTCTTAGCCTTTGGGATTGCAGCAGTTATGCACAAAAAGGTTTCTGATCAGGCTGCAGGATTGGTGGTAGGTGGTTCGCTACTCCTTGGGGCGATGATTTCTGGAACTGTTGCAAATGGCCTAATAAATCCTGCGGTTGCCGTTGCTGTTGGATCGGTAAATATGTACTACATTTTAGGCCCAATTGTAGGGGCTATAATTGGCATGTGGGTATATAGAGCACTCGCTAAGTAGCTAAAATTATATAAAAAAGCACGAAGAGGCTCATGTTTATGGGCCTCTTTCAATTGACAAAACAAGTTTTTATGTGGTAACGTAGAAAGTTGATTTTTTGTATAATAATAGCTAAAAATATGTCTTTTTCGGCGTTTTTTGTGAAACCAAAGGTGTTTATCCCATTAATTGTACTAGCAGCAATCCTTATTATTTGGGGTGTTTCTGCTGGCTCGGAGGCGCCTTCAGAAAAACCAGAAGAAAGAATTAAAAAAGTTTCGTTGCTTAATATAGAGCAGCATACTGGAGATTCGTTTAGAGTAGAGACAGCTGGTCAGGTAGAATCATTAGAACAGGTAGAATTACGAAGCGAGGTTGGTGCTCGTATTATTTCTGTTCCAGCAGAACTTGGGCAACAGGTTCGAGTAGGGCAAGTTTTGGCAAGATTCGATAGCGCTGCATTATCTGCGCAGCTGGCGCAAGCAAGTGCTCAATTAGAAAGTTTGCAGGCATCTTCTGTTCAGGTTGAAGCTGGTGTAACAGCCCAAGAAGCTCGATTACAAGATATTCAAAACGGAGCAACAGAAGAGCAGCTTAATCTTGCCCGTACTCAGGTTGCAAGTGCGGAAAAATCTTTTGAAAATGTAACTAATAATTTAAAGCTTACAAAAGAAAAAGCAGCAACAGATATCGAGAATGCTTACGCAAGTGCTATAACATCCGCCGCTCAATCGGTAACTAGCGCAACAGATTCATTAGCATGGTTAAGTTATGTTCAGTACAGCAATCTTCTTTTAAACGAAGTAACAGAGATAGAAAATGCAAAGGCAGTGGCAGTGTTAGAACTTCTTGGCGGTGAAAATGGAGGAGTTATATGGAAAGATTACCTTTACCTTATGACAGGTGGAGCTAAGGGGCTTGTATCTGGTGCTCAAAATGATCCAACAAACCAGAACAGAGCAACAGCGCTTAATGCTGTTTCGTCGGCACTTCAAAAAGTGAAAGATGTATTAAATCAAATCCCGATTTCTTCTCGATTGGCATCGGTAGACGCTGTAAATCTTGCAACAGAAAAAGCTTCTGTAGATGCACTTATAACCATAACCGATGGCAGTAACCAGGGGATTGCCGCCTTACAGGCTGCTAATAATAGTATTATAGCTGGAGTAGAAACACAGCTAACTCAAGCAGAAAGTGGATTAGCTCTTGCACAGCAGCAGCTCGAACTTACCCTTGCTGGTGCAACTGCAGAGCAAATTCAGGCGCAAGAATCTCAGCTTCAGCAAGCGCAAGGTGGCGTTCTTTCTCATCAAGCCCAAATAAAAAGCGCCCGAGCATCTGTTGCTGCTGTTCAGGCACAAATTTCTAAAACAATAGTGCGGTCGCCAATAGCTGGCACTATTGCAACGTTGACACTAAAGGCTGGTGAGCTCGTTTCTCCTGGGGCGCTTGTGGCGTCTGTTGTTAATACCGACGGTTTGCAGGTAAAGGCATTTATAGACAGCACAAAAAGATCTGTTATAGACAAAGGCTCCTCAGTTGTTATAGAAGACGTGTATACAGGTGTTGTTACAAACATTTCGCCGAGCATAGATCCGCTTACCAAAAAAGTAGAGGTATTAATTGCGATAGATAATTCCCAAGATTTGCCATTGGTTGTAGGCCAGTTTGTAGATGTTACAATAGAGTTTACCGAAACAGCCAAAGAAACAAATTCGCTTTTCTTGCCGCTCCAAGCGGTTCGCGTTGGACAAGATCAAGCCTCGGTGTTTTTAGTGAACGAAGAAGGTATGGTAGAAGACCAAGGTGTTGTGTTGGGAGTTGTTATTGGAGACCAGGTAGAAGTTTTGGATGGGTTAACAGATACAGTAGAAATTATATCTTCGGTACGTGGGCTTGAGACAGGCGAAAGAGTAGAAGCACAATAAGTATGCTAAAAGATAAAAAAACAATCTGGGACTTTTTTGTCCACAATAGTAGATTCACTCTCATTATTGTTGCAACTATTTTGGTTTTTGGAGGCAGCGCTGTTTTCCAGATTCCAAAGGAATCAAACCCAGAAGTGAATATTCCTTTTGCTACTGTTATAACGGTTTTTCCTGGGGCAGGGGTGGAAGATGTCGAGGAATTAGTAACCTCGCCAATAGAAGACAGACTTGCAGGTCTTGCTGACGTAAAAGAAATAACTTCAAGCTCGAGTCAAGGTGTTTCGAGTGTTTTTGTTGAGTTCGATATTAAAGCAGATCCAAAAGAAAAGATAAGCGATTTGCGAGATAAAGTAGACGAAGCAAAACGAGAATTACCGTCGAATGCCGAAGATCCAATTGTCCGCCAGATTACTGCCCAAGATGATCCGGTGTTAACGTTGGCAGTAAGTGGGCCGTACGAAGTATGGCAGCTAACGCAGTTTGCAAAAGAAATGAAGACCGACATAGAAAGAATCCCGAATGTTTCGAGTATTCAAATTTTAGGTGGTCAGAATCCAGAGATTCAAGTGGTGGTAGATAAAGCAAAGCTCGATTCTTTTGGACTTGCTTTAACTCAGGTAACGCAAGCGATTCAAACCGCTAATAGCGATATCCCTATTGGGTCTATAGAGACAGCTGGCGCTGAATACACTATTCGGTTTGCTGGCCGTTTAAAAAGCGCAGAAGAAGTACAAACAACTCCAATCACCAGCAAGAACAATGTCCCGATTGTTGTGAAAGATGTTGCGCGGGTAACAGACGGGTTCTCTCAACCTACAGGGATCTCACGGTTTAGTATTGGCGGTAGCGATCCTCTGGCTTCTGTTACGGTCCATATTTTTAAGTCTCCAGGTGGAGATATTACGAAGGTTGTCGATAAAGTAAACCGAACAATACAAGACCAGCGGGCAAATGGATTACCAGCAGATTTAGTAATAGAACCAACACTCGATTTTGCAGAATTTGTGAGAAACGATATCGGTAATCTTTCTAAAAGCGGAGTTCAGACGATTATTATTGTGGTGCTTATTTTATTGCTGTTCCTTGGCTGGAAAGAAGCCATCTCTGCAGGGCTTGCTATTCCGCTTACATTTTTAATTACGTTCGCAGTACTCATGAACATGGGAGATTCATTAAACGGGCTTTCGTTGTTTTCTCTTATATTGGCATTAGGTATTTTGGTTGATAGCACAATTGTTATTAACGAAGGAATCAGCAAACAAATTCGTTCTGGTAAATCTCCGAAAGATGCCGCGATTGCTGTTATCCATGAATTTCAATATCCATTAATGTCTGGAACGCTTACAACGGTGTTTGCTTTTGTTCCAATGCTGTTGATGGGTGGTATTATGGGAGAATATGTTCGGGCTATTCCTGTTACTGTAACAATTGTGCTGGTAGCGTCGTTATTTATTGCTTTAACAGTTATTACTACCTTTAATGCTTTGTTTTACGGGTATTCTTTAAGAAAGAAAAGCACCTCAAAATTTGGTAAACGATGGATTTCTTTTGCAGGGGTGTTCGATTCATTACGAAATCGCTATCATGCTCGGCTTAACAAATTCTTTACCAATAAAAAATCTCGTAAAAAGTTTTATCTTGCTATTACTATTGGATTTGTAGTGAGTTTAGCATTGCCTTCGATGGGCGCATTGAAAGTTATTATGTTCCCGCCAGTAGATATTCCATTTATGTTTGTGAATATCGAAAAACCAATCGGAACACCACTCGAAGAAACGTCTGAAATAGTAAAACAAATAGAAGTGGAATTGCAGAAAGACGATAGGATAGAAAATTTCTTTGTGAACGTTGGCTCTCTTTCTTCTGCAGGAAGTTTTATTGGATCTGGAACCAACGGTCATGTGGCAAATATACAAGTGAACTTGGTAGATGATCGAAAAGAAAAGAGCTACGAAATATCGGAAGAGTATCAAAAAATATTTAGAAATTTTCAGGACGCAGATGTTACTATCCAAGAGCTTGGCGCTGGCCCACCAACTGGGTCGCCAGTAGAAATAGTTATAAGTGGTGAGGATTTACAAACCTTAGAATCATTGGCAAGCCAGTTTAAAAACATTGTAGAAAATATTCCAGAAACCACAAATGTTCAGTCATCTGTTATCGAAACAAATGGCCAGTTTGTTATTCATGTAGATAGAGATAAAGCGAGTTTATATGGTGTGCAAACATCTCAATTGGCATTTACATTAAGAAATGCGATTACTGGAATCCAGGCTACAGAATTAAGCAGCCAAGGAGACGATGTGGATGTGGTCGTAAAATATGCACTCGACCCGCGGGTAACAACAGGTAAAACAAATAGAGTAGATATTACAACCATAGAGTCGCTTACTATTGCTACCCCGCAAGGAGATATTCCATTAAGCACGTTTGCAGATATCCGTTTAGAAAATTCGCGGGCTTCTATAAGTCACGAAAACAGCGAACGAATTGTAAGAATTACCGGGAGTACCACTCAGCAAACAACCCCACTTGCTGTTTTTGACCAGGTAAGAGAACAGATGGAAGAAATGACGATTCCGGAAGGCTACAATATTAAGCTAGGCGGAGAAGACGAAGATTTGCAGGAATCGTATCAAGATATGTTCCAAGCTATGTTTTTGGCAATATTTTTGATTTTTGCATTACTGGTATTGCAATTTAAATCGTATAAGCAATCGCTTATTATTATTATGACAATTCCGCTTGCATTAATTGGTGTATTCCCAGGTTTGGCGATATTAGGATTACCAATTAGTTTCCCAGGGATTATTGGAATAGTGGCGTTGTCTGGGATTGTAGTGAATAACGCGATTATTTTAATAGATAAAATTAACCGCAACAGAAAAGAGGGACAAGATATAGATACTGCTATTCTTTCTGCTGGCCAAGCCCGATTAGAGCCTATTTTACTTACAACGGTTACAACCATTTTTGGAATATTACCTGTCACATTAAGTGACGAACTTTGGAGAGGCTTAGGATCTGCTATTATTTGGGGATTAGCATTTTCTACAATTTTAACGTTATTTGTTGTGCCATTGCTGTACCGACGGTTTGTTGGCGGTAAACAAATAAATAGTTAAAAAGACGAAGACCCCGCTTATTCGAAAAGCGAGGTCAGGTTACAGCGCTCCATTTTATGGGCACTTCAGTTCGTATTGTTGGTTGAGAATAAGCAAAGAACGAGGGGAGGCCGTGCAAACGGAGAACACCATCTGCGATAGTTACCCACGTTGGTGGGCGATCGGTCCAGCATCCGAGGTCGACAAGAAGAATATGTCTTCCTTGGTGTTCTCTCCATTCAGCTTCAGCATCGTGCCGGTGCCCACACAGAAGGATGTGTGCGCTTTCATTTTCGGCGAATTGGAGAGCTGCCTCTATAAAGGTTTCTTTTTTAGCAGACCACGGAGAGACAACTCGAGAAAGCCATTTTGTAATGGTCTTCTTGCCTATATCTCTGCGAACCAACCATTCGAACACTCGGGTTACGATTGGTGCAAAGCGGCTGTGTGTCACAACGGGGTTATCAAATTGATGGCCATGGACTGCTACTAGTTTGTGGCCATTGGAATACCATATCCAGGGTTTTCTTCGGAATTCAATCATCCGAAGCCCTGACAGGTCTCGCCCGAAGAGTTCTGTCGAGCTTAGAAATTGTAGTGTTTCCCGAAGGTCTACTATTGGGTCGTGGTTGCCAGCGACGGCTACAACCTTGTGAGTTATTGCTATTTCAGCAATCCTTGCAAGTACCTCTACATGTCCTGGCAGAAGAGCTATAGCTGCGACATCGGCGAGTCTTTTGCCATGGAGATTGAGAAGGTCTCCATTAATCAGAAGAACTCCATCTTTTCGAAGCTTTAGACTCTTTAGCATTCGCAAAAGCGGGATAACTTGAGTAAGTGGACCTCCTAGGTGTAAATCTGAAATTACGGCCAGTTCAACCCCCTCTTGTTGAGGAGATAGAGGCGATTGGGCTTGCATGGCCTTTCTCCTATTCTGTTGTACACTAAAGACACATGAAGCTTATCTCATCAAAAAAACTAACAGTTGTAAAGGCGATAATAATAATTATCCTTATTTGGTTTGCTGTCCGTTGGCTTATGCCAATGGTAAATGGTGATGAATTTCAGAAATTTGTAACAGATTTAGGAATGTGGGGGCCGTTTGCCTTGGTTGGGTATGTTATTGCTGCTCATGTAGTTGCGCCGCTAGCAGGCACACCAGCAGCAATTGTAGGAGCAGCGATATACGGAGTCCCGTTGACGGTTTTATATATATTTACTGGAGGGATGATAAGTTCGGTTATTAATTTTTATATTAGTAGAAAATTGGGTAGACAATGGGTAGTAAAACTAGCAGGCGAAAAAACCATGAAAAAAATAGATAAATTTGTTGTGGTGGCCGGTGTTCCGTTATTAGTTGCAAGTAGGTTATTAGGGTTTTCGTTGTTTGATGTTGTTTCCTATGCTTTTGGGCTTACAAAAATGTCTTTTAAAAAATATTACACTATTACTGTTAGTTGTTCTGCTATAGCAGCAGTAATATGGATTTTTATCTTTAAAAATTTGGATGTTACCAGTACAAACGGAGTAATGATATGGATAGGATCGGTGGCCTTAGCCGCCCTGATATTTGGCGGCATTTCCGCTTATTTTGTACGTAAACATTCCAGTATTTCTACAACAGAGAAATGAGAGTGGGGTGATTTAGAAGGTGTTGACGTAAGGTTCGTAATGTGAGAGTATGCAAATTGTCTGAACGAGGTCAGGGAGGCCTCGCGAACAATGGAAAGGTCACATAGAATGCCTCGGACTGGTAGGCTGCTGGCATATAGTCGTCCAGCAGAAGTGAAAGAACGGCGTCGCCTGGAGGTTCGAACGAGCATGAGTGCGGAGGATGAAGCCGACGTGCCTCTCTTCGAACCTGACGACGAAGAGGTGGGTGATCACCCATGGGAGCGTCTCGACAACACATGGGGATCGCTCGCTCCATCTGAAGCGACCAGGCTCCGCCTTGGTGGGTTGAGCTCGACGTCAGACGAGGCTTAACCTCTCGGAGGCTGATCGTGAGTTCTGGAACATTCCGCTTTCGCGTTTTCGGAAATCCTCTTGATAAGGCTTTCCGGCAAGATGACGAAGCAGCGGATTTCGAACATGTGGAAGCATCGCACCTTGCCACTACGGGGATAGTGACTCCTCCTCTGATTCCCGATTACGAAGGATGCGATCCAGACGAGTAACCGGCATCAACAGCCGAGAGCTCTTCACAATCAACCAAATCCATGGCATACGTGCGTGGTGGGGCATCGATGACGTCGAAGCCCCTTTTTTGTTACACTGTTACATTTTCTATACTTTATCGTATTACTATAGTGAAGGGAGATTAATGTTCTAGTACGACGATATGAAAAACAAAATCAAAAGGTTTTTCAGCCGGTTCGACCAACGAACAGAGAGGGCGTATAATAAAGTAATACTAAACTACGGTCGAACATGGCGGCAGATGAATCCAAAATCATTGAAAGATGCCAAAAAGGAGATATAGCCGAATTTGGGAAGTTATATGATTCATATATAACCCCAATATATAAATTCGTCTATTACCGAACGCATCATACCCAAACAGCCGAGGACCTTGTAAGCACGGTGTTTTTGAAGGCCTTAAAAAATATATCCCAGTATTCATCTGAAGCAGGGAGTTTTTCGTCGTGGCTTTATCGAATTGCGAGAAATACAGTAATAGATCATTACAGAACGAGTAAAACCGAAATAGATATAGAAGATGTCTGGGATTTGCAAACAAACGAAGATATTCCCAAAGATTTAGACACAAAAAATAAGCTTAAAGATATTTCGGAATATATTACTAAATTAAAACCAGAACAGCGAGATATTATTGTTATGAGATTGTGGGATGGATTATCGTATAAAGAGATTGCAGAAATAATGCAAAAATCAGAAGCAAGTTGCAAAATGACATTCTCACGAACAATGGCAACATTACGAAAAGATATGCCACTAGCGCTGTTTGTTACTTTTTTAACGTTGAATCGTTTTATTGGGTAAGCGGCTGAAGTGATCGAGTGCATATTCCCTCTCTTTGCATAAGGGAGGGCTAGGGAGGGTTTCTTTCTGTGGGTTGAAAAACTCCCCCCAACCCCCTCTTCTGCAAAGAGGGGGAGCATGCAACATTCCTTTCGCTTTAGCTCAGAATGACGAACAAGAAAATATGAAAAAAGCAAATAAAAATGTGCAAACTATTCTCCAGGAGTTGTATTTACTTGATGGAGAGTTTAAGAAACATGAGGCTGAATTAATAATGATTATTCAAAAGCTTTTAGCATCTCGGCCAGATGTTAAAGTTAATAAAATATTTGTAAAACAGTTGCGCGCGCAATTGTTTGAAGAGAAAAATTCTATGAAATCGCGAAAATCTTTATCAGATTTTGTTAAGTCGTTTAAGATAGCTGCTGTAGGAGTTGGAGTCGCAGCGATAGCATTTGTAGTGGTTGTATCTTTAAATTCAGATTCTCCAACATCTATCGTCTCGCCAACATCTACTATTAATGCATTAAGCAGCAATGCCTTTGGGTCTTTAAGTCAGGTCCCGCTTGCTCAATCTACAGGAATTAGATCGCAGTCTGGTGGCGGAGGTGGGCTTGGTGCATCGGAAAGCAGTTTTGCAGCTGACAGCTCGATTATATCAGAAAAGACGGCAGATACATTTAGCTCTGGGTTATCTATTTATCCTTTTCCTCAATATAGTTATGTTTATACTGGAGAAGAAGTTGTTTTAAGTGAGGAACAGGTTGCAGTTCTTCGGCAGGTGAAAAGCTCTGGCATGAGCGTAAACGAGCAGAGTTTGCTTGCAGCAATAAACTCCGATGTAATAGATCTTTCAAAATTAAAAAATGTAAGCATTAGGAGTATTGATTTAGTAGAAGATCGGGAATTTGGATTATCGTTGCACTGGAATATGTTCGACGGAGGCATTTCTATTGGCGAGAATTCAGATAAATGGAGAAGTGTATATCCATGCCGTACCGATGATTGTTATCAAGAAAATAAATTAAAGATAGAACAAGTTCCAGCAGATGAAACACTTATTGAGATTGCAAATACATTCCTTTCTGAATATGGTATTTCTACTGAGGCATATGGCGAACCAGAAGTAGAAGACAACTGGCGAGAACAATACGCACGTGCTGAAAGCCCAGAACGTGCTTGGGTTCCAGATTCTATCCAAGTGCTTTATCCATTAATTGTTGATGGCCAGCTTGTACGCGCAGAATATGGTGGTGTTGTTGGGTTGCATGTGAATGTAAATATTAGAGCAAACCGAGCTTCAGGGTTATGGAATTTAAATTCTGGAGTATATGAAAGCTCTTTGTATGAGGCAGAAACAGATACAGAAAGAATTATGAGTATTGTAAAGAATGGTGGGTATGCCGGAAATATTCGATACTTTGCAGAACCAGCTGTAAATGCTGTATTGGAAGATTCAGCAGAAGAAACCGAATTACCTGTTATTGAACTTGGGACCCCTTCTCAAGGATTTGTTCAGACCTGGTATAACAATGGTGAAGAGGGCAGTCTGTTGCTTGTTCCGGCTCTTGTATTCCCTATTACAAGCAAACCAACTGAGGGATACTATATTAATCAGCAATCGGTAATTATTCCACTGGTGAAAGAAATTTTGGACCAACGGTTTAAGTCATACGAAAAACCAGATCCAGATTCATTGCCACTTCCAGAGCCAGTGCCACTGCCGGTAATAGAGCCAGCTATTGAACCAAAAGAAGAATAAGGAGAATTAAAAAGATAGGCCTTAGCTGGCCTGTCTTTTTGTTTAAAAAAGAGAAGGCCGACGATCTCGCGCAGATGGTCGGCCGGAAAAAGGAAAATACTATACCCAGTGTTCTTGTGGGAGTTTTAGGCTGAAGCCGGCAAGAGCATCTCGAATCCAGCTTTTCGCCGACCTGATTCTTCTTCTGCGTTTCCTGCCAGTAAGAAGAACCGAATGGTGTCTCACTATGATAACTACTACATTAGGGAATTGTCGGAGATGGTCGTACGCTTCGTTCCATGATGTTTTTACCTCGAGGTAGATGGTTTCGGTTCCTATTTCGACCACATAATCGTATGCTTCGCAATCACGTCTACGAAACGAAGTTACCGGGCAATTGCACTCTCCTTTCATTTGTTTAAGAGCAGCTGCGACAACGCTTTCAGACTGAATACCGATAAGGTGTCCTGTCCGTGTTGCCATGAGTTTCCTTTCTTGAGGTGATACTATTTTTTTACCACAAAGACGTCTTTTTGTAAATGTAAGGGGCTTTTGTTGATTATCTATTCATGGTAATCTAAGCGAGTAGAATTTTATTTTGTGACTCTACTATGTCTCTTGTACCTCAGGTTGGAATTGGTGTTATTATTCTAAAAAACAACAAAGTTTTGCTGGGGAAACGTAAAAATACCCATGGCAATGGACATTGGGGGTTTGCTGGTGGGCACTTAGAGTTTTTAGAATCTCCAGAAGACTGTGCCGTAAGAGAAACAACGGAAGAGGCTGGAATAAAGATATCGAATCCACGCGTAGTAGCTTATACAAACGATATTTTTAAAAACGAAGATAAACACTATATTACTTTTTATGTTTTGGCAGACCATAGTGAAGGCGAGCCAAGTATACAAGAGACAGATAAGTGTGATGAATGGCAATGGTTCGAATGGGAAAGTTTGCCGCGCCCGCTTTTTTTGCCAATAAAAAATTTACTCGAGCAAGGGTATCATCCACTTCAATAGAACACTTCTATGAAAAAATTCTTTGCGTTAGGATTGCTTCTGTTTACCATTTTTACTCCATTGGCTGTTTTAGCACAGCCGACAGATTCAGCACCTGTGGTAATAGAGGTATTCGAAAGAGATGATTGCGGCCATTGTATAGATTTTTTTGCATTCATAGAAGATTTAGAAAAAGTGCGAGACGATTTTGTGGTAGTAAATTATGATGTCTATACCGAAGAAGGAAAGGCGTTTTTTAATGAAGCAACAGAAGAGCTAAGATTGGTAAAAGGAACGCCAATAATTTATGTAAACGAGCAAATTATTCAGGGTTTTCAAACCGCAGAGACAACTGGCGCAGTTATTATTGCGGAAATAGATAAAGCTAAAGAAAAGGAATCGGTGCTTTCTTTAACAGAATATTTAAGCCTTCCGGCAGAAGAAAGAGTAGTTTCTGTTTCCGAGGCTGTGTGTGACGATAATACCGCCTGTACTGTAGAAACTCCTTCCTATATTGTAACCTTACCGTTTATAGGTAAAACAATAGATGTCGGGAAGTATTCGTTGCCAGCAATGTCGTATATTTTAGGGTTAATAGATGGATTTAATCCGTGTGCAATGTGGGTGCTGGTTATGTTTGTAACTGCTCTTGCGCTTTCTGGTAGCAGACGCAGAATGTGGGAGATGGTTGGGCTGTTTTTGATAGCAGAGGCAGTAATGTATTACCTTATCCTAAATGTTTGGTTGTATGCATGGGATTTTATAGGTTTAGACCATATTGTAACGCCGCTTATTGGTATTTTAGCAGCTGGAGCTGGAATCTATTTTCTTCATCAATATTTTGAAGGCGAAGAGGCTTGTAAGATTGGCGGGTCTGGCACGAAGAAAAGTATTTCTAACCGAATTCAGAAATTTGCACAAAAGCCACTTACTATTGTTACGGCTTTAGGAATTATTGGGATAGCGTTTTCGGTGAATATATTCGAATTTGCATGCTCTATTGGTATTCCACAAACCTTTACAAAAATTTTAGATATTAATCAACTTAATTGGGCTTCGAAACAGCTTTACAATGCTATTTATATCTTTGGCTATATGTTCGACGACTTTGTGGTATTTGGAATCGCATTGTATGGATTAGATAAATTACACATCACGAGTAAATACTCTCATCTATCTCATTTAATTGGTGGAATTCTTATGGCGTTGTTAGGATTGATTATGCTTGTTAATCCAGCTCTTCTGGTATTTTAATTTTTTTCGTCATTCAGCCTGCCCCGTCCGCATTCTTCTTGACGGAGTGACTAGGGAGGAGATTGCATGTCGACGAAGGATTTCTGTCTTGTACGGAGCAAAAGATACCAGAGATTCTTCTCCGCTAGAGGCGGATCAGAATGACGAAGTGAAGTTGTATTGTTTTGTGCGTCATCCTGCTGTGTCCCGTCCTTGTGACGGGGAGTGATTAGCGAAGGATCTCTGCAGTTAAACAACAAAAGAACGAGATTCTTCGCCTGATGCAGGCTCTGAATGACGAAAGGCTCTGTTTTTATCGATTTTTTGTCTTGTGAAAATTGACAGATAAGGGAGAGGATATTATTATTTAAATAGTTTAGTAATTGTTTAACTATTATGCTGCTCGAAAAACAGATCGAAAAACTTCAAAAAAAAGTAAGAAGCGAAGAAAGTGGGTATCCGTTAATGTTTAGTGCATTAGGGGATAATGGAAGATTCGCTATTTTTAAATTGCTTACCGAACATAAAGATTTGTGTGTAACCGATATTTCCAGAATTTTAAATGTATCTGTTCCTGCGGCTTCGCATCAACTAAAGGTGTTGGAGACAGCTGGGTTAGTGTTACGAGAACGAATGGGCCAAATGATTTGTTATTGTATAAAAAAAGACGATCCAACTGTTCGTGTGTTATTAAAAATGTTCAAATAGTAGCGCGAATAAAAAACTCGGTGTAAAATAGAGTATTCTCATTAAAGAGAGTTTTTTTATTGCCATATACATATGAAAATACACAAAGATGAATTTGGGCCAGAGTATGTAATAGAAGTCTCAGATGCTTCCATAGGAATGGAGGGGTTTTTAGTAATAGATAATACCGCGATAGGGCCTGGTAAAGGTGGCGTTAGAATGACACCAGATGTAACAGCTCACGAGGTCTCCAGGCTTGCTAGAGCAATGACATGGAAGAACGCATTAGCAGGTATTCCATTTGGCGGGGCGAAATCTGGAATCCGTTGGCCAGGCGGAGACGATGAGCTTAAGAAACAGTTTGTACAGAGTTTTGCACGCGCTATTAAACCATTTACTCCTAAGAAGTATATTACGGCTCCAGATGTAAATGCAGCAGAAAAAGAAATGCAATGGTTTGTAGAGGGGACAGGTGACTGGCAATCTGCAACAGGAAAGCCATCAGATTTATGTATGAGCGTATTTGGTTCTCCGGGTGAAAAGTGTGGGATTCCACATGAATATGGCAGTACCGGGTTTGGTGTTGCTCATGTTACTAAAGTTGCTGCAGGGGTATATGGAATTGATTTAAAAAATGCTACAGTGGCAATAGAAGGGTTTGGAAATGTTGGAAGTTTTGCATATAAACATTTACGAGAGATGGGAGCAACCATCGTTGCGGTTTCGGATAAAGACGGTGCAATTTATAGCAAAGAAGGGTTTGATAACGAAAAATTAACGAAAATTTCAGAAGAAAGAAAGTCGGTACTAGAATACGAAGGAGCTGAAAAATTGAGCCATGCAGAGATATTTGGATTAGAGGTAGATATTCTTATTCCAGCTTCTATTACAGATGTTATAAACGATTCGAACAAAGACAACATTAAGGCGAAGTTGATTATAGAGGCTGCTAACATTCCAATGACAGAGGAGACAGAAAAATATTTACACGAAAAAGGGATTATTGTTGTTCCAGATTTTGTTGCCAATAGTGGCGGGGTTATTTCTTCGTATGCAGAATACCGCGGGTTTAATCCAGATAAAATGTTCGAGTTAGTAGAAGATAAAATTACTAAATCTGCGAAAGCAGTATTAGAGAAAAGCAAACACACACACGCTTGGCCAAGAGAGGTTGGCTTACAGCTGGCACAAGAGAAAGTAAGGTCTGTTATGGAAAAAGTGCCAACAGTGTTTTAAAAGACGAACTCCGCAGTTCCCTCGTTCAAGGTTCTGCGGAGCTTTCTAAATTGATCTGAAGCGGCTAGCCAGAGACTCCCCCTCGTCTGCGCATTTGTCTCCGGATTCTGCGGCTGACTAAAGTCCCCGTCAGAAGCCGGTTTCGGGTAACTGTAGCCTCACTTCCACAACAAGAGACGGCCCCTTCTATGTTCATGGCCTGGTGTGCTGGTGAGCAGCACGGTGTCGATGTAGCGGTCATGCGTGGGCCTGCTCGATCCTTGATATCGATACCGACCACTCTGTAGCTGTGGTGTCGGGGTGTTGGCCTATTGCAGGGAGCGAAGACATGTCGACTTTCGTCTGGTACGCAACGCGTCCGGCATCTTGGCATGATTCGCCTCTCTGTTCTGTGTGATGCAGAATGTAATCTAGTATACAAGGGTGTATTTGTCAAATGGTATGAATTGGGGATATTTGTTTGCTATACTGTAAGCACATGCAAATACAAAAGCTTAAAATAAATCATTACAAAACAATAGAAGCGCCAATAGAGGTAACCGGGTTTTCTAACCTGCATATTTTAATTGGTCCAAATAATGCTGGTAAAACAAATGTACTCGATGCAATCGAGCTTTTTTTTAATCCGAGTTTAGATCCAGATAGATATTATGACTCTCGAGCAGATTTGTCTTTGGAAATAGAATTACGAAGCAAGCAAAAAGTAACTATCTCGCAAAAAGAAAAACATAAAGAGTTTTTGGTAAATAATAAAGAGGCAGAGAACGCAGAAGAGATTTTTCAGGAAATTCAAAAAAGATCCATCCGAATTCATTCAGACGATTCAGCAGAAAAACTTATCCACGAACGCCTAAAGCAGTTTAAAGAAAATTATCCTAAAGATTATGCAGAATTTTGTGGAACGCTTCAGCAGTATTTTGATGATGTAGAAATATCCGAGCAGCTGTTTCTTTCGCATGTAAAAGCAGACAGGAAACAACGCTCGATCCATAGAATGGGTGATGGGTTTAGAAGGTTGTTTATAATGCTGTTTTATATTTTTCATCCAGATTACGATATTATTTTAATAGACGAACCAGAATTGCATTTACATCCATCTGTTATTAAAAAGTTTTTAAAAATTTTAAAAGACAAGTCGTTTAAGAATCAGGTTTTTTTAACGACTCATCATTCGGTTTTTGTTCAGCCAGAAGACATAGACCATATTTGGAGAGTTTCTCGAGACGACAAAAGAAACACAAAGGTGCATACCCTTGCAGATGCAAAAGAAGCATTAAACATAGAAAGATTAGAGCAAGAAATAAACGCCGATAATTCCGAAATGTTTTTTGCAGATAGCGTGTTGTTGGTAGAGGGTGTTTCCGACAGAATTTTAATGCGCGGGTTAATAGATCGGTTTTATCATGGCGATCATGATATAAAAGTTATTTACGCCAGCAGTAAAGATAATATAGATATTTATGCCTCGGTATTCGAAGCCTTTAACATTCCTTTTCAGGTAATGCTCGACAGAGATGCTTTGCGCGGCCATATATCCGATGTATTAGAAAAAGCCTTGAAAGGCAGCGAGAATAAATCCGAAGAAGATAAGATAGAAATTTTAAAAGACCAAGGCATTTATGTGTTGCCTGGAGTGCTAGAGCAGAATTATCCAAGAAGGTATCGACACAAAGATGACAAAAAACCAATAAATGCATTACGAGCAGCTAAAAAAATTACCTCTCAAGATTTAAATTCAACAGAAATGAAAACGATTAAACATATCTTGCAAAGTCTTCATCACAAGAGTAGGCTTACCTGATCGGAAAATCGTCTTTTACTGGAGTAACACGTGGTACTATCAAATGCCGCAATCGAATTCGATTGGGCCCTTCCTTCGGTTGAAACTCAGCTTAGAGAAATCGAGGGACTGCCTGCACCTAGGAACGATGTTCTGATGCCTGAATTCGTTCGTCGAGCCCAGGAGAACTTCCTTCGCATAGAAGGGCTGTGGAGTAAAATGTCTCCGGAGGAGAAGCAGCCTTTCTTGGACCGATGGAGTAAGGTCACACGTTCTTTACGAAGCTTAACTTCACCACCATCTCCAAGGGATATAGTGGGGAGACCGGTGGATGTAGTAGTGGAGGTAGTATTCGATTAGGAGGTTATGCGGTCGTTGTCTTTTCGAAGATGGCGGCCGCAGTTGTATTTTATTAAGATGCGAGTATACTAGTTTGAATCGTTCTTTCACCCGGAGGTTAACAGCCATGTTCGATAGCGAGCTAGAAACAGTCTCGGATCGAGTGATGATTCCTAAATGCCTTATGCTTGAGATAAAGGTTCTTGCCGATATCGTAAGCAGTCCGTGGGTTATAAGTATTAACGGAAAACCGAGCATTGATGTCGCAAAGCTTCGTGAGTTTAAGCGACAGAGCTCACTTGTTAATGCTTTAGCGAGGCATCTTATTCATCAGGATGAAGAAGACGAGCCCGAGTGGGCTGACGTTTGTGCCGAGCTTCTATTCGAAATAGAAGAACGGAGAGCTTCTCATATAGCTGATATCGGAGATCTTAACGCTCGGGTTGAACTGCTTGAGTATTTCGAACTCCATCACCTCGATATGATTGCACCACCATCGCTCCATAGCATGTGGGTTACTACAGCGGCCGAGGAGTTCTTTTTAAGCGATGGAGGTACTGCCATGGCAACAGAGGAAGGACCAGACTTCGATAGAATTCCAGAAGTAGTACGAGAACTATTCACAGAAGTTGTTGTACTACTGCAAGAGGAGTGGATTGTTCGGACTGATTCCGGTCGCCTTCAAATCCGTGAAGACACAATTAGGACTATTCGAGCTCATCTTCAAGTTCTCTGGAATTTTCACGACACGTTTGATGATCCAAGAGAATCAAGCGAGTTTGATAGCTCCTTTTATTGGCTTGGAGAAAAGTATTCTCAAAAGGTGAGTAAACTGATAGGGTTAAACCTTTCTCCAGATCTCATGTGGATTACGAGTTTTTCTGGAGGGGAAGCTCTTTCTCGAGAGGCTATATCCCTCTCGGTTCAAACATGGAAATCTCAAGACTGTCCTTCTATTGTCCAGATTGAAGAGTGCGATGATGAGGATGATGAGTAATGGCCGTTGGGAAACTGGCGGCCTTTTTTATTTGCTTAAAAAATGATTCCTGGTAATAATAAAGTGTGATTATTAAAAACTATTTGTATGACATTCGAAGAATATCAAAAAGAATCTCGTAAAACTGCTCTGTATCCAGATGCCGGGAGTACTATTGTCTATCCAACACTTGGTTTATCAGGAGAAGCTGGAGAGATTGCAGATAAAGTGAAGAAAATTATACGTGATGACGCTGGGAATATTTCAGAAGAAAAAAAGGAAGATTTAAAAAAAGAGCTTGGAGACGTGTTGTGGTATGTTTCACAGTTGGCATCCGAACTAGGCCTTGAATTTGAAGATATAGCACAAACGAATCTTGATAAGCTCTTCTCTCGAATGGACAGAGGTGTGCTAGGAGGCAGTGGAGACAACAGATAAAGAATATGATTCAACATTCAATTATTCGTATTCATGGGAAAGTTCAGGGGGTGTTTTTTAGAAAAAGCACGAAAGAAAAAGCTGATGAGCTTGGGGTAGTTGGATATGTGAAAAATGAATCAGACGGAACGGTGTCTATCGAAGCAGAAGGTGAGGAGAGTGCTTTACAGCAATTTATAGAATGGTGTAACCAAGGTCCTCTACACGCCAATGTAGAAAACGTAGAAACAGAAGCTGGTGAGCCAAAACATTTTGAAAGCTTTGATGTTTTGTAATATTCCCCCTCCTCTGAAGGAGAGGGCTAGGGGGAGGTATTTATAGCAAAAAGTATGTCCATCAAAATTGGCGTGTATAAACATTACAAGGGTAATTTGTATAAAGTAATTGGCGTTGCAAATCATAGCGAAACTCTCGAAGAGTTTGTAGTGTATCAAGCTTTGTATGGTGATAAAAAAATGTGGATTCGCCCTAAAGATATGTTTGAGGAGGATATTGAAATAGAGGGAAAGAATCAAAAACGCTTTGCATATGCTAATGATCATGAGATAATATAATAGATAGGTTTATAAACATGTCCTCTGAGGCGGGGTGGAGGGGTTTTTAATAAAAACTTTTATTCATGTCCAGAACGACAAAAATATATATGGCAAAAACAAACGGGTTAAGTGTAAAAGGTTTGGGTCTTTCTCTTGGTATTATTACCGCTTTGGGGATCCTTGTATTAGGGATTACTTCCATGGTTTGGGGCTGGGGAACAGAGTTAGTAGATTTTACAGGGAATCTCTATATCGGCTACGATGCTTCGGTTAAAGGAATTATTGCTGGAATTATCTGGGGATTTGTAGACGGATTTGTAGGCGGAGCATTGCTTGCTTGGGTGTACAATAAAGTTTCATAAAAAATCATAGTTAGGATAAAAATGGGCCCCATTAAGAGGCCTGTTTTTATTTGTGTTAATAAATTGTGGATAACTTTTGTGACTAAAATAACGAATATTTTTGCAGAAAAAAATTGCTAAGTATAAAACAAAAGTAAAGAAAGGAGGTTGTATTTTTAATCCAGTATTCATGATTTTTTCATGGTAGATTCATTATAAGCTAACATGTGCTTAATCTTCTGTTCGATATACTTGAGACAGAATTAATTTTCGTGACTTTTTCTCTTTTTTCAATTTGTATTGGCAAAGGGAAATTTGTTAACGATGCCGGTCCTATGAAAAACCATTCTAAGGTTGGGAACCGGCCAGGTCGTCCAGCGTATCGTACGCCTGCATACATTATTATGATGCATGCAAGCTATCGAAAAGTTCTGGCACTTCGCGACCGGGTATACCCGCCGGATCTGGTTTGGCCCTATCGGCCAGAATCACGAAGTGTTGGGATGAACATTCTTTATAAGTAATAAAGCGTTCCCTATGTCTCCCAGCGCGGACTGAAAAACAGTAAGCCTTTTTATAAATCGGCTTGCTGTTTTTGTTGCGAAAGAAATACCAAAAAGGTATTCTATAGATATATGAACTTATTAGGAAAAAGAATAGCAATTTTAATAGAAAATCTGTATCAAGACATGGAGGCGTATTATCCGTATTACAGATTAAAAGAGGCTGGTGCTACGGTGTTTTTTGTTGGCCCAGAAAAGGGAGTAGCGTATAAAAGTAAACACGGCTACGAGGCAGAGTCAGAGCTTTCAATTACCGAAGTTTCAAGCGAAGAATACGACGCAGTTATTATTCCTGGTGGTTTTGCTCCTGATTACATGCGAAGAAATAAAGAAATGGTTGCATTTGTAAAAGATATGGCACAAAAAGAAAAAGTTGTAGCAGCCATTTGTCATGCTGGGTGGATGTTGGTATCTGCCGATGTTATTCGAGCGAAGCGAGTAACAGCTTTCTATGCCATTAAAGACGATATGAAAAACGCAGGTGGCGATTGGGAATATGCACCTGTTGTGAGAGATGGAAATATTATTACCTCGCGTACTCCAGACGATTTACCAATGTTTTTAAAAACAATAATAGATGCACTTAATGAATAATATGCCTAAAAAGAAATCAAAAAAATTTAGAACAGAAATTAGAAGTAGAGTAATAAAATATGTCGGTGCAGGCTTTGGGCTTGTTGCTGCCTTTGCCTGGAACGATGCGATTAAATCGCTTATTCAGTTCTTATTCCCGCTAGAAAAAAACTCGGTACTTGCAAAATTTGTATATGCAATCATAATGACCCTTGTAGTCGTAGTGGTAACAACGTACATTGTGAAGTTCTTCAGAAAAGAAGAACCCGATCAGCTTCTGTAGGGAAGTAGCATGAAAAAAGTAAGAGTGTGGTTTGCTACAGAAACGCATAGTGCTTGGGAGATGTTCGGATTGTTAGTTGTGTGGTTTGCAATTAACCACATAGCCGTACTGGCAACAGCTAACGTTGGCTTCGTAGCCAATGAATCATATTCTATCGAAACAGTAATCCGCAACCAAGGACAGATCTTTCAAGGCCTCGAAACTTCGATCTTTCGCATCATACTTTTGGTGCTTGGGTTGACCAGCTTTGTAGTAATACTTCCGATGGGAATACTCTTTTCTATAGCCATTGGAACCTTGATGGTTAGTTGTTATGCATGTGCTCATCTTTTCTTTGGCTCTCCAGCCCGCGCAGTGATCGAATGGCTCTATTTCATTTCGAGTGTGGCCATATTTGCCAAGATAGGAGGAATGAATGGCCGAAGATTCGAATCGATCGTGGGGCTGTCTGGTGTGAGTTTTCTTCATACTATCCTGATAAGCATAAACCTGTAGGAGGTGAAATATGTAGAGATAAAAAGAGAGTCATCGACCCAACCGTTGAGGCTCTCTTGTACGTTTATTTGATTTCTTTTGTAGATTTGATATTGTGTGTAAAGGTTAGAACTAAAAAATAAAAAAGTATTTATATGCCGTATCGCATTCAGGATTATGATGATGCAATGCATTTGCATTTAGAAGGAAAAGAACTAGAAGAATTATTTGTCTCTGCACTCGAAGGAACCATGGAGCTTTTGTCTCCAGATATGATAGTGCGCGATGTTGTAAGTAAGCAGACGTTTGAGCTCGAGGCACAAAACGAAACAGAACTTTTGATACAATTTATTCAAGAGCTTGTAGAAATGAGTAGAGCTCACGATGAAGTGTATACCAATATTACCTTTAACGATTTTTCAGACACATTCTTGTCTGTTGAATTAGAAGGCGGACCAGCAGACGAGTTTGGAGATATTATAGAGACCATTAGTCATCACGAAAAAGAAGTAGAACAGAACGGGAGTGGAAAATACGAAGCAGTATTGGTTTTTAACGTTGTATAGTTGCCGAGTAACTAAAATTTGGTTACATTAACAAAGGGGAATAATCCCCTTTTTGTGTACCTTAGAGAGAGGAGGAAAAGAAGATGAAAAGCGACGAAGCTTTTTACCATAAAAGATTGTACGAACATGTACTGGCATTTCCTATTCGTGTGTTTCTTCGGTTGGTAGTCGCGCTGTGCTTTGGTATCTGGGGGGTGGAAAACAGGTCGTCTGGCCTTTCAGGCAATTTTATCTGTGTCGCAAACCACAAGAGCCATCTCGAAACCGGCCTTATTATGACAATCCTTATCTGGAAGTCATTCCAGATACGGGTTCTTGCAGCAAAGGATCATTTCTTTAAGGGCCATGTGTTCGGGACATGGTTTCGTTGCCTGGTCTACAACACCTGTCCTCTCGATCGATACACAGACAAGGCATTAGAGGCCTTGGATCTCCCACTTAAAGCACTTGTAGAGTGGGAGCTTTCATTGCTTGTGTATCCGTCTGGCTCTCGAAAAGCTACAACCTTCAAATCGGGCTTTGCTTATTTAGCTCGAGAATCAGGTCGGCCAGTTGTGCCTATTGCGCATGTAGGAACCGGAAGGGTATGGCCACCTGGAAGATGGTATTTCGTACCTGGGCCGGTTCGGATTATCATAGGAGAGCCTCTTAGTATAGGCTCAGGAGAAAGTATACGTGTTTTTACTCAACGGGTAGAAGCGGCAGTTAACGCACTGCTAGCAGAGCTTTCCGTTGAGAAGACGGCGTGATGATGGATAACCCAGAAATCATCACGCTTTTCGTTTTGACAAAAAAGAGTCAGCGGCGTAAGCTATGGGCACTCATTTTGCAATTAAAGTTTTTACATGTATGAAAATGACACTCTCTCTTATTAAGGCAGATATTGGAGGCATTGGAGGCCACACCAAACCATCAGAAAAATTGTTAGAGACGGTTAGAAATTTTGTAAAAGAAAAAGGAGAGTATCTCCTTACCGATCATCGGGTGTATCACACCGGCGATGACGTCGCGATTTTAATGACACATACCAATGGTGAAGGAAACGAGAAAGTTCATCAGCTTGCTTGGGATGCATTTGTTGCTGGAACCGAAACAGCAAAATCTGAAGGTCTTTATGGCGCTGGCCAAGATTTATTAAAAGATGCTTTTACCGGAAATATTCAAGGCATGGGACCTGGGGTTGCAGAAATAGAATTCGAAGAACGCCCAAATGAATCGGTGATGGCTTTTTCGATGGATAAAACCGAGCCAGGGGCATTTAACCTGCCAATGTATTTAGGGTTTGCAGACCCAATGTGGTGCCCAGGATTGATTGTAGCACCAGAGATAATGCAAGGCTTTACATTCGAGATTATCGACACAGAAAATACCGAAGCCGATAAAGTTATACGTTTGCATGCACCAGAAGATTTATACGATATTGCAGCACTGTTACGAGAAACCAGAAGATATGTTGTGAAATCTATTTATTCCAGAAAATATCCAGACGAGCATGTGGTGTCTGTTTCTACTACCCGGTTAAAAAATATTGCTGGCAAATATGTTGGGAAAGACGACCCAGTCGCTTTAGTTCGAGTTCAAAAGATTTTCCCTGCTACCGAGGAAATTGGAGCGTGTTATAGAAACGCTCATTTTGTTGCTGGAGATTGCAGAGGCTCGCATCAACAACCACTTATGCCGGTTACTATTAACTCTCCGTCTTCTGTTCATTATTGTGTTCCGATTGTTCAAGGCATTACGTTTTCCATGCGAAATGGGATTTTAACAGAATTTGTAGATGTATTCGACGATCCATTCTGGGATCATATCCGCGAAAAAGCCTCTCGGAAATCTATCGAAATGCGAGAACAAGGGTTTGTTGAGCCATCTATGCTTCCTCGTGAAGAGCTTGAGTACGGTGGAATTGGTGAGCGGTTGGATAAGCTCGAATCTCGCTTTGAGATTAAGCCAGATTAGCGGTATAATGCAAACACATTCATTTTTATAGCTATCATCTATGACTGATTATAAAATCAAGTTTATTGATGAGCATAAAATCAGCGACAAGCGAGTGCTTGTGCGGGTAGATTTTAATGTCTCGATGAACAAGAATTTTACGATCGCAGACGACGAGCGTATCCAGCAATCGTTGCCAACGCTCCAGAATCTTTTAGAAAACAACAATCGAATTATTCTTGCCTCTCATCTGGGTCGTCCAGAAACAAGAGATTCAAAATACACGCTTCAGCCAGTAGCAGAACGTCTGGAAACCTATTTAGATGGGTACAGTGTTCGTTTAATAGACGATTTCGAATCAGAATCACCAGAAACATTCGAAAACCAAAAACCGAACGAGATTTTTCTGTTAGAGAATATTCGTTTTTACCCTAAAGAACAAAAGAACGATCCAGCATTCGCACAACAGTTGGCAAATCTTGCAGACGTATATGTAAACGAAGCCTTTGGATCGAGTCATCGGGCGCATGCTTCGGTAGTTGGAATCGCCGAATTGCTGCCGTCGTATGGTGGGTTACTTCTCAAGAAAGAATTAGAAATGATAACCGAGGCGGCTGGGAATCCTAAAAAACCGATGGTTGCTATTATTGGTGGTGCAAAAATATCTACCAAAATCCATTTTATGAGTAAACTGCTCAACATGGCAGATTATTTGTTAGTAGGTGGCGGAGTTGCAAATAACTTTTTAGCTGCCCAAGGATTTGAAATAGGTAATAGTTTAGTTGAATACGAAGAAATAGAGAACGCACGAAGAATTTTGTTCGAAGCAGCTCAGAAAGACACTGCTGTTGTTTTGCCTCAAGATGTTATTTTGGGAGAACCAGATAATTCTAAAGAAGGTGGCGATGTAGTAAAAGTAGAAGAAGTTCCTAAGGATGGTACTATTCTCGATATCGGACCAGAGACAACAGCTCAATTTGGATCTATTATTGCAAAAGCAAAAACAATTATTTGGAGCGGTCCAGTTGGATATTTCGAAAATCCTGTATTTGGAAGAGGAACAGACTTTATTTATTATGCCATAGCACAGAATAAAGATGTTTTATCAATCATTGGAGGTGGAGATACATTGGCAGCAGTATCTAAAAAAGAATATTTAGATACTATTACTCATATTTCAACTGGCGGAGGTGCCATGCTCGAGTTTATAGAAAACGGTACCCTTCCAGGAATAGAAGCACTCCAAAATTAAAACAAAGTATTTTTTATGGATCAACAACCCTCAAAACCAGTTCAGGCTCCTACCGCAGATCCAATGGGTACATCTGTCTGGGCTATTCTTGCGTTAATATTTGCATTTGTAATGCCGCTTTTGGGAATAATATTTGGGATTATTGCTTTAGTAGAAATAAAAAACCATCCTCATTTAAAAGGAAAAGGGCTTGCTATCGCCGGGATTGCTATTCCACCGGCAGTTTTATTATTTGTAATTCTTGTAATTGTATTATTAAGTAAATATGGTCAGGTAATTAATTAACACAAAAACATATGCCACAAGCAGATATTAATCTATGGGCTGTTCTTGCAGCCGCAGTACTCCATATGGTGATTGGAGCCTTTTGGTATTCACCAGTTGTATTTGGGAAAACATGGATGGCTTTAACAGGCAAAACAATGGAAGATGCTAAAAATGCTAACCAGACAAAAAATTATATTATTTCGCTTGTTTCTGCTGTTGTGTTAGCGTATGTGCTGGCTCATTTTGTTCAATATTTGAACGCTGCAACCTTTGTGTCGGGATTACAAGTCGGTTTATGGATTGGTATAGGGTTTGTGGCTACTACCGGGTTAGCGCATTATTTGTGGGAAGGCAGACCTCATAAATTATATCTTTTAAATACCGTCTATTCGATTCTTTCGTTGGCATTGATGGGAGGAATTCTTGCTATTTGGTAGTAACATTATTTTTATTCTATGTTTAAACTCGTTATTTGTGATTTAGATGGCTTTTTACTCGAAGGTGTTTATTTTAGTGACTACTTAGAAAAAGAACATGGAGTATCGCATGCAGAGTTTTTAAGTGTTTTACGAGGCGAGGTAATGAGCGCATTAGCTGCTAATAAACCTTCGTTTCCTATTTGGGAGCCTCATTTAGCGACCTGGGGGTTAAAGATAGGCGGCGATGAATTTTTTAAGTTATGGTTTGAAAAAGAAGGAACCAAAGAGGTTGTGGCTAATTTCGAGATAGCAAAAAAACTTAAAACTCAGGCTGGGTTAGCGGTTGTGCTTTCAGATAATTTTATGGAAAGAGCAGCATGGGTTCGACAGTCGTTCCCTTCGTTACAAATGTTCGATAAACTCTATTTTTCTTCCGAAACTGGGTTTACCAAAGCAACAGAAGAAGCATTTAAAAAGGTAATGCAAGACTATAATGTTCAGCCACAAGATGTATTATTTATAGACGACGACAAAACCTCTGTAGAACTAGCGGCAGCACTTGGAATAAAAGGTGTTGTATATAAAACTACCGAACAGCTTAAAGCGGATCTTACTGGCCTGGGATTAAATATGCAGTAATGTTTTTTGTCCCCTCCTTTAGAAGGAGGGGAGTAAGGGGTGGTATAGATAAAACTCCGCCTAACCCCCTCTTATGCAAAGAGGGGGTTAAAAATAAACGGCTCATGTGGTGAGCCGTTTAAAAAGAGAATGATCACTTGTTTTTTGTCATTTCGAGGAGGCATCTGACGAGAAATCTGGGAGCAATCGAAGCGTGAATCATGAAGTTCGTCATCCTGAGTGATTAGTGAAGGATCTCTGTAGAAATTAGAGATTACAGATTTTTCGCCACCAGAAGCGGCTCGAAATGACATTGCAATAGTATGAAAAAGAAGCTTTTAGAAGCACGAAAGAAGCGAGTGCGCATAATAATTCGTGAGTTAAAAAAACTATTCCCCAATGCGGGAATGGTTTTACATTATTCTAATAATTGGGAGTTGATGGTTGCCGTTGTGTTGTCCGCGCAGTGTACCGATAAAATGGTAAACAAGGTAACCACAGAATTATTTAAAAAATATACTACACTAGCCGATTATGTAAATGCAGACATAAAAGTTTTTGAGCAAGATATTAAATCAACAGGATTTTATAAAAACAAGGCAAAGAATGTTTTAGCAGCAGCAAGAATGCTGAAAGAAGATTTTAATGGGAAAATACCGGCTACAATGGAGCAGTTGATTACATTGCCCGGGGTGGGGAGAAAGACTGCAAATGTCGTATTGGGGAACGCATACGGCGTTGTAGAGGGGATAGCAGTCGATACACATGTAAAAAGGCTATCGAAAAAATTTAATTTAACGGATAACAGTACTCCAGAAAAAATAGAACAAGATTTAATGGCAATAATGCCAAAAAAGCATTGGTTCGAGTTTACCTATTTATTGATAGAATACGGCAGAAACTACTCTCCAGCCCGCAAGTTTAACGATAATACTGACCCAATTAGCCTGATTTTAGCGTAAAATGTAGAGACGTATAGCATACGTCTTTGGCGGCAAATTAATGATAATTCGTTTAAAATAAAGGGAACTTAAGACTTGACAGGGTGAGTGTTTAGTGGTAAGTTGTTTAGCTATACATTAGCCCCCGCATGAGGGATTCATGCACCTTAGCTTGGAGGTGGCTATGGCCACGCCTTGTACGTGTTTGATAAAGAGGAGGCTGGGACAGTGGGGGGATCCATGCCGTTCTCCTCGTTGTCGCCAAGGTCGCCTGAACGTAGAAGAGGCGGCATACCGCAGGGCCCTACACGCAGGTGCCTGCACCTGCGGTTTCCGCAGGTCCTACGTCAGCTTCCTCGTGTCGAGTCGGCAGCATCTGTCGGCTGAGGATTGCACCTCATCGCAGTGCGAGTTGCGAGGTGTAGATCGAGGCACGGAGCTCAGGCTTCGTGCCGAACGAACCCGCGGGGTCTATCGCGGGCATCTCCACTGGGTGTCAGTGGATGACGTCCCGCAGGATAGCGTTCCTGTGGAGCTCTCGGTCGAAGTGCCTCTTGCCGGGGCACTGGTTCTCCAGTCAACCGGCTGGATCTAGACGAACTTGTATCGAAGGAGGGCTGGTGGAATCCGATCCACCAGCCTCTCCCACACTTCTATTGTTGATAACAATACTGATGAGTCCTTAAAGGACGAAAAGTGAAAAAAACGCCATCACGGCGGTTTTTTGTTTTAGGTAAATAACTTTTCAGAGACAAAATATTTGATATACTGAAGTGTATGATTTCTATTCCTGAATTTCAGAAAAAGATTTTAAGTTGGTATAAAAAAAATGGCAGGCATAATTTGCCGTGGAGAAAGAAGACGAATCAAACGACGTATCGAATTTTGGTATCAGAACTCATGCTTCAGCAAACACAAGTTGATAGAGTTATTCCTAAATACACAGCCTTTCTTAAAAAATTCCCAACAGCAAAATCACTTTCACAGGCTTCTACATCGGAAGTATTAAAAGAATGGCAGGGGTTAGGGTATAACAGACGAGCGCTCAATCTACAAAAAGCTTCTCAATATATTCAAAAAGAGTTAAAAGGACGATTTCCAAAAACGATAGAAGAGTTGGAAAAACTTCCTGGTGTAGGGCCTTATACGGCAAGGGCAGTGAGTGTGTTCTCATTTAATAACCCTGAAGTGTTTATAGAGACGAATATAAGAAGAATTTTTATTCATTTCTTTTTTTCTCCTGTCATTGCGAGCCGCCATTCGGCGAAGCAATCTCGAGATCGCCGCGTCCCTGCCCATGCAGCAGTTCCTCGCGATGACAGGTCAGTATCGGATGATCAACTCATGCCATGGATAGAAAAAGCACTCTACACAAAAAATCCGAGAATGTGGTATTCGGCATTAATGGATTATGGCGCACTTGCAATGAAAGATATTCCTAATCCGAATAAAAAAAGTAAGCACTACACAAAACAGTCAAAATTTGAAGGTTCGCGAAGATATGCTCGAGCAAAGTTGGTAACTTATTTACTCGAAAAAAAATCAGCAACCACAAAGGTGCTGGAAGATTTTTTTACCACAGATAAATATCTTTTAAAATATCAGAAAGAATTAGTAAGTATATTAAGAGATTTAGAAAAAGAAGGGTTTATAAAAAAACAAAAACAACAATGGCAAATTGTTGAGTAAGAAGTTTTGTGGTACATTATAGATGAAATAAAAACCAAGAGTATGATATTCGAGAAGATGAACTTGTTAATACAAATTTTTGGCCAAATTTTTCAGTATATTGGCCTGGGAATTGTAATCCTTGCTGGATTAATTGCAATCTACCGATTTGTTATTCAACATGTTTCTGCGGATTTAATTCGCCATAAGTTTGCTCGAAAAGTAATGTTTGGGCTCGAATTCGTGATTGCTGCAGATATTATGCTGGTGACTGTGGCTCTGGATTTAAATGATCTTATCCGTTTGGGTGGGGTGGTAATTATTAGAGTGATTTTAGGATACGCATTGTCAAAAGAAGTAAAGGATACGCCTTCGCTTAATAAGAAGTAAAATATTTTTTTAAACAAGTGTTTTTAAATCTCCATTCAGGAGAATTTTTTGTTTGTCTGAAATATCAACTCGATTCTGTATTAACATCGAGATTGGTTTAAGGCTTTGGGTCTGGTTAATAAGCGCAGCCCCAATAACACGGTTATCAAAAACAGTAAGTTGAGCATAACCGTTTTCATCTTCTAGCTCGCGTTCGATTATTTCTTTGCCATCTCCGGCTCGCACATCTCCTATAAATGCAATCGGCACACTAAATGCATGACACATATAGCTGGTAACAGCCTTAAACGGAGTTTTATTTCCAAGCATGTTTTGGGCGGCTACTTTTCCTTGAAGCTGCGAATTTGCCCAGTTTCCCATAAGGACTTGTTCGCCAAGAATTACGTCTTTATATTCTGCGCAGTCGCCAGCTGCCCAAATATCTTTTTGCGGGGATTCTAGGTATTCGTTTACTATTATTCCGTGTCCGCATTCAAGAGTTTTATTTGGATCGAGTGTTTTAATAGGACACTGCACGCCAATCCCTACGATTAACATATCGCATGGAAGTGCTTTTCCTTGTTTGGTTATTATTTCCGAAACACGCTCTGTGCCGTTAATTTTTATAATCTCGTCTTCTTTTATAATTGTTACATTATGATCTGTTAATGTTTTTTCTAAAATATTCCCAGCTTTTTTGCCAAGTAAATGTCCCCAGAAAGTTTTTTCGCGAATAATAAGTGTTACATCTATATCTGCCTGCCGAAGAATATCGCACATTTCAAATCCAATAAATCCGCCGCCCACAACCACCGCTTTCTTTGCTTTTTTTCTGCCAGCGATAATCTTTTTTGCGTCGTCGAGTGTTCGGACGCAGTTAATGCCATCTAAATCTTCGTTTTCTAAGCCAAGTGTTCTGGCATCTGTTCCTATAGCAAGCAAGAGTTTATCGTATTTTAATACGGTTTTGTCGCTTAACGTAATTTCTTTTTTTTCGGCGTTTAAGTTGGTTGCCGACTGACCGGCTATTAAATCGACAGTATTGTCTGTATACCATTCATTTTTTTTCTTAAAAATCGACTCCAAAGGCACTTGTTCCAAAAATACCTGAGGTTTAGAAAGCATTATTCTTGAATAAAAAGGATACGGCTCGTCGCTTACTATCGCGATAGAGGCATCTGTATTGTTTTTACGGATATCTTCTGCTGCGGTGGTGCCTGCAACCCCGCCGCCAATTATGAGGAAGTTGTAGTTTTTCATATCTAGTGAGTATAGCGCTGGGGTTTAAAGGTGACAATAGATTACAGAGGATGGTACTATACAAAGATTATTAATCTATCACTATGACTCAATTAAGAAAAGGAGTTATTCTCGCACTCGTAACCGCTGTCATAAGTGGCGTAGCGGTGTTTATAAACAAGTTTGGGGTCTCGTTTTGGGAGACATCTACCTTGTATACTGCCGGGAAAAATATTTTGGCAGCAGTTTTTTTGACCACTGTCATGCTTACCTTTGTTTCTTGGCAGCAGTTAAAAGAAATAACCAAACAGCAATGGATAAAGCTTGGGATTATTGGAGTAATAGGCGGCTCTATACCGTTTGTATTGTTTTTTAAAAGCTTAACATTGTTACCAGTATCGCAGGCAGCGTTTATTCATAAAACGTTGTTTGTATGGGTGGCAGTGCTTGCGATTGTATTTTTAAAAGAAAAACTGACTGCTTTCCAATGGGTAGGGATGGCGATTCTTTTGGCAGGCGTTGTTATGCTTGGTGGGCCAATTGGTTGGAGCTGGGGAGCTGGAATGTGGCTGGCGCTTATCGCAACCTTGTTATGGTCTGTTGAAAACATTATCGCAAAAGTTGTGTTAAAAGATGTTCCAGCATTAGTAGTAGGTTGGGCACGTATGGCATTTGGATCGGTATTATTAATAGCGTATTTAGTAACACAAGCACAGGCAGTGTTGTTGGTGCCTAATTCTTGGCCTCAGTTTGGATGGATAGTTATAACAGGGTTGGTGCTGTTTGGGTATGTGGCAACCTGGTATACGGCTTTAAAGCATGCACCAGCAACGGTTGTGTCTACTGTTTTGGTATTAGCATTTCCTATTACCGTAACATTAAACAAAATTTGGGCTGGAAAGTTCTCGAGTGCACTCATAATTCCGTTGGCAATTATTGTTGCTGGTGTGGTGTTGTATCTAGAATCACATAAGACTGTATGGAAGAAAATCCTCAAAGTGATATAACAGCCGCGTTATTATCTAGAGAGAGAGGGGTTATTCGGTGTGCGAGATATGCATTTTCTCCGAATCGATTACATTTTTGTGGACCAGATAAAGCTAACGAAATTCTAGCGTACATAGATGAAGATACTGCAGACTTTGGTCTGCGGTATTTGTTATCTCAGTTCGAGGTGATGGCGCCGTATTTAATTGCTATTGCATCTGCAAACAAGATTAGCGATCCATTCGACGAACGAGTTATAGAAGCTTATTGGTTAGGGAACGAACTTTTAGATAACGCCTCTAAACAGTCTATGTATATTCATTTAAAAGATACATTACGAGTAAAAGACAGGTTTGGGGCTAAGTATTTCAAAACCATAGAAGATAAAATATCTGATGGCGCTAAAATGCATCACTCTTTTCAGGTAATGAATGTTTGGCAGCGGATGGGCCATAAAGAAGAAGCTCATACCATAGAAAGCATAGATTCTTGTAGGATTAGCTGGGGGAAGGTGTTGTCTGTAGCGGGCCCTATTTTAACGGTCGAGCGGAAGCCTATTTTATTTGATGGAAAACAGATGTATTTAGGAAAGGTAGAGAAACGAAAAATTATTCGGCATTTGGGAGATGATGGATTAATGGACGATGTTTCGGTTGGGGATTGTATTTCTATGCACTGGGATTTGCCATGCGAGATTTTAAACCAGCGGCAGGTTTCTCATCTTTCTCGATTCACCAAAATGCATATCCAGCTGGCGAATAAGAGCATTTGAGTTGTCATTGCGAGCATCCCTAAAGATGCGAAGAAATCTCTACCCAAGTTGAATCGTAGCCTACTTATCTGTCATTGCGAGCCAGGCGAAGCAATCTCTGCTCTATGAGAAAAGATTATCAATTTTTTGTTTATATAATGACAAACAAGGTTAACAGTGTTTTGTATATAGGTGTTACGAACGATTTGATTCGACGAGTTTCGGAGCATAAAAATAAAATAAAGAGGGGTTTTACAAAAAAATATAATGTAGATAAGCTCGTTTACTACGAATCATTTACAAGTATAGAGCATGCTATTTTTAGAGAAAAACAATTAAAGGGAGGTTCTAGGAAAAAGAAGATAGACTTAATAGAATCAGCTAACCCTAGGTGGTCTGATTTGTTTAAAAGTTTGGGTGAGTAGAGATTGCTTCGTCGCCTGGCTTCTCGCAATGACAGAGACTATGAAAATATTTGTTTTCGGTAATCCAGATGTAAAAGAAGATTCATTGCCAGTAAAATTAATGCCGCAACTAAAAAAAGAATTTCCGAATATTGAATTCCTTCATTTGGATCCGAATGAAGAATGGGATATTCCAGAGCATTTTATTGCAATCGATACTGTAGAGGGTATTGATGATATTATTGTAATTAATAGTCTCGATCAGCTTCAAAATACTTCTGCTGTTACTATGCATGATTGGGATGTAGGAAAAAATTTAAAATGGCTTCAGAAATTAGGGAAAATAAAAAAAATCACCATTATAGGCGTTCCTTCTCAACTAAAAATAGTCGATTTAATTAGTTCGATTAGAGCTCTTGCCAGTTGAGTCGTAAGAAATGACTTGCGCAGGACATGCAGGGGTCGTAGGCGCGGATAAGTTTTTCCAATTCTGATTGGATTTTTTCTTTATCTTCAACTCCATCATCCAGCATTTGCTGGATCATGGTATGTAAATCTTCTTCTATATTAATTTGATTCTGGCCAGTAGGAACTACAATATCTCCATCTATCACTTTTCCGTCATCGCCAATATGAACACGATGATACAGCATCCCTCGTGGCGCTTCTACCACTCCTATTCCCGTCCCTTCTTTAAATACAGGTTTTGGGATTTCTTCTTTAGCGAATGTATTACCTTCTAGTAGCTCGATAGCATCATCAACACAATGCAATGTTTCTATAGCTTGCGCTAAATTGTTATGGTAAATATTAGTAGAAGGGAACAAGGCAATAGCATCACTCGCATCTTTCTGGGTTTGTGGGTGGAGTTTTTCTCGTGAAAGATTCATGCGAGCAAGTGAGCCAACCATATATGATTCATTATCGTGCATATAGCCAGAGGCTTGCGAATATGGAATCACAACATGTTCTAAATGGTTATGATAATCTTCTTCGGTAATTCTTTGTCCATCATCAGAAATAATCTCGCCTTCCAAAAAGCTGTAATGGTCGGCAGACATCCCCATATACCTGGTTTTTCTATCAAACGACCAATCGCATTCTTTGAAAGTTTTTATCAATCGTAATACTGCTGGTCGAACTTTTTTTAACTCGTCTATAATAGGTTGTTTGGTTTCTTGGGTTGGGATTTTAATAAACCCACCAATCGTTGGAAACAAGGCATGGACACTTCTGCCAGCCACAAGCTGAGCTAAATGGTTGCCTGCTGCCTTAATATCAAAAGCATCGTGCAGCATTTCGTGTTCTTCTGGAATATTTTCGTCGAAGCTTAAAAAATTATCTTTACCAACTAAATCGGGAGAAACAAATAAATACAAATGCAGTGCATGGTCGCGAATATTTAACCCATACATGGTTAAACGTTTTAGAATTTGGGACTGTGGGGTTGGAGTAATCCCAAGAGCACGTTCACACGCCTCTATACTGCACAATAAATGCGCATTGCTGCAGGTGCCACAGACGCGTGCCAAAAGCTGCGGCAATGCAGTAATAGATTTACCACGCATTGCCTGGGTGTAGAAACGTTTGTATTCGGTAATACCAAAGGTAAGTTTTTCTACCTTCCCGTTTCTTACTTTAACATCAACAGTTGCTGCACCTTCTACTTTGGTGAGCTCTTCGATATGGAGATCAAGATCTACGGTGTGCATATTATGGCAAATTCTAAGCACTAAACTCTAAACTTAAGGAATTATTTTAAATTCTTTTAGCATTGCGCCTACTAAATCTACAAACTGTTTTTCGTTCATTGGGCAACCTGGCAGTCGGGCGTCTATGGTTATTTCATCTTCTAGTTTTAGTACTTTGGGAAGATGATGAAATCGCGCTTTTAAAAATTCTATTTCCTCGTTTGTGTGATCGTCGAACGTATTTCGTTGTGCAGAAGGCATGCCAACACATGCACATGCTCCAACGGCAACCAGTTTGGTTGCAAGCTTTCGTATCTGTTTAAGTTTTTTTATATGCTCGTCAGATGCTAGGGCTCCTTCTACAAATGCGACATCCATTTCGTCTAATACATTATTTTTTTGCAATACCCGCGCATGCCGAATATCTAAAAGTGGAACCCATTCTTTCCAGTGGTCATTTAAAATTTCGGTCATCATAACTGTGCTGTCTTCGCAGCAGCTAAAGGTAAACCATCCTATCCGTAATTTTTTTTGTGGTTTTGCCATATATTCATTATTAGTATACCGCTCCTAAATATCTGCGGCAATCTCGACAGCAAAGCCTAGATTTTGTATGGTTATAGCAGTACTAATTTTTACCACATCCTATGGCAACAATAAAAGAGATCCAATCACGCGATATTTTAGATTCTAGAGGCAATCCAACCGTAGAAGTAGATGTTTTGTTAGATAACGGCAAGCAAGCGCGAGCGTCGGTGCCAAGTGGGGCCTCGACAGGCGAGAAAGAGGCAATAGAACTACGAGATAACGATAAAGACCATTATTCTGGTAAGGGAGTAGAGAAGGCTGTAAAAAATATAGAAACAATTATAGCGCCAGATTTATTGGGGATTGACCCGACAGACCAGGAAAAGATAGACCAACGCATGATAGAGTTAGATGGCACAGATAATAAAGAACACTTGGGAGCAAATGCAATTTTAGGGGTTTCTTTGGCAGCATTAAAGGCCGGGGCAATGGCCGCTGAAAAGCCTTTGTATCAATATATTCACGATACCTATAATTCAGATAGTGACTTGGTTTTACCGCTTCCGATGGTAAATATTTTAAATGGCGGTGCACATGCAGATAACTCGGCAGATATCCAAGAGTTTATGATTCTGCCTGTAGCTGCGAAATCTATGACCGAGGCAGTAGAGACAGCCGCAGAAGTGTTTCATGCATTAAAAGAGGTATTAAAAGAAAGAGGCCTTAATACGAATGTTGGAGACGAAGGCGGGTTTGCTCCTACGCTTGATTCAAATGAAGATGCCTTTAAGGCTATTTTAGAAGCAATAGAAAAAGCAGGCTTTAAACCAGGCGAAGATATTGTATTAGGAATAGATGCTGCTGCAGATCAGTTTACAGAAGGCGACAAATATGAACTTAAAAAAGATGGATTGTCGTTGTCGTCTGGTGAGTTAATAGATTTATACGAAAAATGGATTGGCATGTACCCCATAGCAACAATAGAAGATGGTTTAAACGAGCACGATGGCGACAACTGGGCTGTTATGACAGAACGACTCGGAGGAAAAACCCAAATAGTAGGCGACGATCTTATTGTTACAAACCCGAAGATTTTGAAACAGGCAATAGAAAAGAAGTGGGCGAATGCAGTATTAGTAAAAGTAAACCAGATAGGCTCTGTAACAGAAACCGTTCAAGCTGTGCAGATGGCAAAAGCAGCTGGCTGGAATGCCGTAATTTCTCATCGCTCAGGCGAAACAGAAGACACCACTATATCCGATTTAGTAGTTGGGCTTGGAACCGGGCAAATTAAAACAGGCTCTATGTCTCGTTCAGAAAGAACCTCGAAATATAATCAACTATTGCGTATAGAGGAAGAACTTAAAGGCAATGCATTGTTTGCTGGTAATGTATTTAAGAAATAGATATGCAGTATGTGTTTGCTTTACTTCTCGGCGTGGTGCAGGGGATTACCGAATTCTTACCAATCTCTTCTACTGGTCATTTAGTTATTTTAGAGCAATGGTTGCAGCTTGATGCTGCTGTTTTCAATCTCTCTTTCGATGTAATGGTGCATTTGGGGACCCTTATTGCTGTTGTTGTTTATTTCCGCTCAACACTTGCACGTATATCGAAAGATGTTGTAACAAATGCCGAAACCGAGGAAAGAAATTGGGGGTGGTGGATTATAATCTCTACAGTTCTTGTAGCGGCAATCGCATTTGTTGTAAAAGATTATATAGAACAATACCTAAGGAATATAAACGTAATTGCTGTCGCATTAATAATCGGAGCAATTATTTTTATTGTTGTGGAACAACTATATAAGCAGAAAAAAGATTCGGTCTCCACACGAGCTTCTGCAATTGCAATAGGTTTGTCTCAGGCGCTAGCGCTGGTTCCAGGAATGAGCAGGTCTGGCATAACACTATCCACCGCGCTTGCAACTGGAGTAAACCGAGCAAAAGCAGCAGAATATGTTTTTTTGCTGTCGTTTCCTATTATTGCGCTCGCAAGTATGTATAATATTTGGGCGCTTGTTCAGACGGGAATATCGTTAAACCATGCTGGCGTTTTGGTTGTTGGGTTAGTGGCAGCAGCAATAAGTGGATATGCAGCAATCGCATTTTTTATTTCGTATATACAAAAGCATACATTGGTTCCATTTGCTATCTACAGAATAATTTTGGGGATAATTCTTTTGACCGTGTTATAAACCAGTGCTAGGATTACTGGTACTATTTAATATTTTTTTATGCCGTATAAAGTAAAGGTGATTAAAGATTTATGTATAGGGGCTGCTTCGTGTGTTGCTTTAGCACCACTTGCATTCGAGCTCGACGACGAGGGAAAAGCAATTGTGTTAGATTCTGTTTCAGAATCGACAGACGATGAACTGCTCGATGGTGCAAAATCTTGCCCAACAGATGCGATTATTGTAGAAGACGATACCGGTAAACAAATTTGGCCAGAAAAATAAGAAAAATTGAGTCTTAAAAAGGCACTCTCATAAAGAGTGTCTTTTTGGTTAACATAAGTTGACTATTTAGACTATATAAGACAAGATAGTGTTTCTAGTTCTTTCAGAAGTGTTGAATCTATCCCATGAGCAGAGGAGACTGCAATGCGTACTAAACGTACTACGAAAATGGCCATAAAGCCAGGAAGATATATCACCCCTCGCGATGGTCTTCCTGACACCATGAAAGCTTTCGTTACCGATAGACTTCTTGACCGAGAAGGAGAAAGGCTCCTTTTTACTCGGCTAGCGGCTGGTGATGAGACCGCTCAGGAAGAGATCGTTCGAGCCAATGGCCGGCTTGTTGCTGGACTTGCGGCTCGACATGCAGGAGCGGTTTCTTTTGAAGAACTGTTCGCTGCAGGGCTTGGCGGATTGCTAAGAGCAACGGAGCGTTTCGATCTAGACCGAGGGTTCAAATTCTCGACCTATGCGGTCTGGTGGATTCGACAGGCGATTGTGAGATGCGTTGCGAACACTGCTCGAACAATCCGGGTCCCGGGTTACATTCAAACAGATGCAGATAAGGCTGAGAAGGTCGGGGCTGTTCTTTACCAGCGCATGAATCTTGACCACGGTCGAGATCCAACACATGGCGAGCTTCTACAGGCAATCGCAGACGAGTATAGTGTTGCGCTCGACAAGGCTCGCAAGATGCTGGAGTCAGAGCCCCAGGATGCAATCTCACTCAACGCTCCAGTAAGATCTGTCGACGCACCAGAAGATGCTATAGTACTTGACACGGTTGCAGACCCCAAAGCTGGAGCCTCTCTTGCCAAGTGGGAAACCGGAGATTACACTGATTGGCTCCTGAATAACGCAGACCTAACAGCCAGAGAGATTGCAGTTATTCGGATGCGGTATGGCCTTGATGGTGAGCCGATGACGCTTAGAGCTATTGGTAGTGTTTTCAATGTCACCAAGGAGCGTATTCGACAAATAGAACAAGAGGCCCTGAAAACGCTCCGAGCCAGAGCCAGCCAGAACGGCGGCAGAGAAGATTATTGAGGTATGTGCATCCGAGCATATACCTCTTCGTTTTTTTTATGTGATATACTAGGAGTATGAAATATTTTGTAGGTGTTTTTATATTGACACTCGTTTTAGTAATGGTATTCCCATTCAACGAGAGTCTGGCAGCAAAATCTCCTCATCATACAACCATTACATTATTCGATGGCGAGTTTTTTTCTCATAAAAGAGAGATAACTTTTTACAATCTTAAAGCCGCAAGTTTAAAAGCAGTCGATTTAGGCACCGACGGAGTAAAAGAGTTTATTTTGGGGGCACAACCAGGCTATGCTCCAACAGTATGGCTAGCTCGGCAAGATGGTGGAACAATAAATAGCTTCGAAGCCTATACATCGGACATGCTTGGCGGTGTGCATATAGAAGTTGCAGATTTAAATAACAATGGTAGACCAGAAATTATTACCGTTCCAGCTTCCGACGGTCCGGCGTTAGTAAAAGTATTCGACAGCTATGGCGAATTGTTGCACGAATTTTATGCTTTTAACCAACAACAAATTGCTGAATACACAACTGTAGCAATAGATGTAACTGGAGATGGTGTTTTAGAAATTATGGTTGCAACGGGCAGAGGAGTAAACCCTGCTATCTCGGTGTGGAGTATGGAAGGCAAAGCAATTGATTGGGAGATAGATTTAACAGAGTTCAATAGCTCGGGGCTTATTATTACGCCAATAGATTTAGGTGGCGACGGTACAAGCGAGCTGGTTATTACAAATAGATTTAACCCAGAAGGAGCATCGTTATTGTTAAGAGGGAATAAGGAGGTTATTAATAATTTTTTTGTTGGCGGCAGCAAAGATAAATCGATTCTTTCTTTAGGTGCCGCAGATGTAGTAGAAGATGGCAGAGAAGAAATAATAGTATTTGAAAACAGCAGAATGAATCAAGAAGTTCGTGTGGTAAACGGATTCGGAGAGCTGGTTCAGTCCTATCCTTTGGAAGGATTAGATCCTGGCGAAACTATTTATGATTTTAAATTTCAGTCATTAAAGGGTGTTGTTTTCCCGGAGCTTATATTAATTCATTCGTTTATTCCACAAAGAGATTTAACCAGAGAAGAAAACGCCATAGAGGTTTCGGTAGCTCATCAAAGATTGCAATATTACGACGATGGATTCCAAATGGCGTCGGTAATGGTTTCGACAGGTAAACCGTCTACTCCAACTCCTATTGGTGAATTTAAGATAGACAATAAATTTAAACGCCCGTATTCCAGAAGAGCAAGTTTATATATGCCGTATTGGATGGCGTATAAAGCCCCAGCGTATGGGTTTCACGAATTGCCCGAATGGAGTAATGGAGCAAAAGAAGGGGCCGATCATCTTGGTAAACGTGTTTCTGGTGGATGTATTCGATTGCCAGTCGGAGCTGCTCAGGCAATGTGGGAATGGGCAGATGTTGGTGTGCCAGTAAGTATTACAAACAACTAATAATAGGTTGCAAATTTTTTTGGTATTGGTGTACACTCAACATTGTTTAAAACATTTAATTGTTGAATTAAAATAAAACGTTATTTAATGTACTCTCATTCTATGAAGGTAACCATTTTTACTACCCCAACCTGCAATTTTTGCAAAATGACTAAAGAGTTTTTAAAAAAACATTCTGTTGAGTATGCCGAGAAAGATGTTGCTTCCGATAACGAAGCCGCTCAGGAGATGGTGGACTTAAGTGGTCAGATGGGAGTTCCGGTAACGCTTATCGAGCAAGATGCAAAAGAAGGCGAAGAAGAATCAGAAAAAGCTGCAATTATAGGATTCGATGAAAAGAAGCTAAAAGAGCTGCTCGACATCAAAGACGATTAAGAGATATGAAAAAAGTTTTAGCGAATATCCGCGGAGTTGTTGTGCGGGGTGCTGGTCGTGGAAAGCATTTGGGAATTCCGACCATGAATATTAACATGCAAACGCCTCCTGAGCTTGATCATGGTATATACGTCTGCAGAATTTGTGTAGGAGATGTCTGGCGAACCGGGGTAATGCATTTTGGACCAGTCCTCATGTTTGAACCACAAAATATTACCTGCGAAGTCCATGTATTCGATTTTAACGAAGATGTAGTTGGCGCAGATGTAGAAGTAGAGGCTATTTCGTTTATTCGACCGATTAAAAAGTTCGATACTGTAGAGGCACTTATAGATGCTATAGAGAACGATTGCAGGGTTGCAAGACTGTATTTTCACGGTAAATAAAAATACGAAAACAAAAAGATGAAAGGGCAACCTTTCGTTTTTTGTTAGCAGAAAGAGTGTGTTATACTAATAAGTAATAAAAATGCTATGCCGATGGTTTATATAGGAGCTGATCATGCAGGATTTAAGGCAAAAGAACTTCTGAAGGAATTTTTTTCTCAGAAGGAGATTAAGGTAGAAGATTGTGGCGCACTTGTGCTGGATAAAGAAGACGATTATCCAGATATTGCGCATGCCGTTGCTGCTAAAATTCAGAAAGACTCAGAATCGTTAGGAATACTTTTGTGTGGAAGTGGCGGCGGGGTAGCAGTAGCAGCAAATAAGCATAATGGTATTCGTGCGATTCAGGCATGGGATAAAGAATCAGCACAACTTGCTCGCAAAGACGACAACGCAAATATTGTCGCCATAGGTGCCAGGTTAATAGATAAGGAAACCATAGAAGAAATTGCAGATACGTTTGTTTCGACTGCATTTAGTAATGAAGACCGCTATAAACGGCGGCTCGAAAAAGTTCACAACCTCGAAAATTTATAACTCAATATCTATGCAGAGAGTTATCCCTGCAATCCTTGAGCAAAGTGTAAGCGACATTCAAGAAAAACTTGATCGTGTTGCTGCTTTTGTTGAGCTTATTCAGCTAGATATTGCAGACGGGCTGTTTGTTCCAGAGGAAGTTATGAACGACCCTGGTGTTCTCGATCTTATTCAAACAACCGCAGCTATAGATTTACACCTTATGATAGAGTTGCCCGAGGTGGTAATAGAAAAATGGCTTCATCCAGTAGTTCGGCGTATCAGTATTCATATCGAGGCTTCAGAAGATAGTAATGCAAGTATAGAAAAAATAAAAGAAGCAGATAAAGAAGTGTTTTTGGCGATTAATCCTGAGACGCCGATAAAAAAGCTTGAGCCTTACGCAGAAATTATCGACGGTGTTCTTATTATGGGAGTTCATCCTGGTTATGGCGGCCAAGAATTTATTCCAAGCACTCTAGAAAAAGTAAAAGATGCTCGTATTTTGTTGCCAGAGCGAACAATCGCAGTAGACGGTGGTGTAAAAGAAGGCATTGCAATAAAATTGTTCGAAGCAGGTGCAGATCAAGTAGCCATGGGAACCGGACTCTTTAGTGCCACTAATCTTGAAAAGTATATAAAAAAAATAAATTCCTTCAAAGATAAATAAAAAGAAATGCACATACCAGAAAAGCTCGACAAAAAAGCAAACGAAATTCGGCAAGATATTATCAAAATGCTTGTAGACGCCGGCTCGGGGCATTCGTCTGGCCCACTTGGCATGGCAGATGTTTTTACTGCCTTGTATTTTAGTGTTTTAAAAAAAAGACCCAAAAGTCCTTGGTGGGAGGGTAGAGACAGAGTTATATTATCAAACGGACATATTTGCCCGGTTTGGTATGTTGCGCTTGCTCATGCAGGCTATTTTCCAAAATCGGAATTATCTACACTTCGAGAGCTTAATAGTCGGCTTCAAGGCCACCCGCATTACCGAAGTTTACCTGGCGTAGAAAACGCCGCTGGCCCGCTTGGACAAGGGATTTCAATGGCAGCTGGAATTGCCTATGCTGGGCTTATGGAAAGAAAAAAATATAATGTCTACTGCTTAACGGGTGATGGTGAATTAAACGAAGGTCAGTGTTGGGAGGCGTTTATGTTTGCAGGAAAATATAGGCTTCATAATTTAACAGTAATAGTAGATAGAAACAATATTCAAATAGATGGCAACACCGAAGATGTTATGCCTCTCGAGCCACTTCGGGAACGGTTCGAGAGTTTTGGGTTTCATGTAATAGAGATAGATGGTCATAATATTCCCCATATTGTAGACGCCTGCAATATGGCGAAAGCAATTGTAGAAAAACCGACGGTGCTACTCGCTCACACTATTCCAGGTAAAGGTGTCGATTTTATGGAATATAATTATGAATGGCATGGGAAACCACCAAACACCAAAGAAGCAAAAAAAGCATTACAAGACTTGCGAACCCTTGGTGGTAGAGTAAATGTAGGAGACTGCGATTAAGGAAACCTCATGAAAAATCAAAAGAAAAATAGTGTAAAAGTAAACCAGCATTTGTTTACAAAGAAAGAGGAGCTGCTTCCTACTCGTGACGGCTATGGAAAAGCTTTGCTCGAACTAGGAAAGAAACAAAAAAATGTAATGGTTTTGTGTTGTGATCTTACCGATTCAACACGCTCTTCTTGGTTTAAAGAATCGTACCCAGATAGATTTTTAGAGATGGGAGTAGCAGAACAAAACATGGCTGGCGTTGCTGCAGGGCTTGCAATGGAAGGAAAAATTCCATTTATTTCTTCGTATGCGGTTTTTTCTCCTGGCCGAAATTGGGATCAAGTCCGAATTTCTATTTGTTATTCAAATGTATCAGTAAAAATTGCTGGCTGCCATGCCGGTATATCAGTCGGTCCAGATGGCGCCACCCATCAAGCGCTTGAAGATATTGCTATTACTCGGGTGCTACCAAATATGACGGTTTTGGTTCCTTGCGATGCTAACGAGGCGTATAGAGCAACACTTTTGGCAGCAAAAATAAAAGGCCCGGTATATGTTCGGTTAACCAGAGAAAAAACGCCAATAATAACCTCGGAAAAAACGCCATTAGAAGTTGGGAAAGGGTATGTGTTAAAAAATGGAGAAGATGTAACCCTTATTGCATGTGGTCCACTGGTATATGAAGCATTAAAAGCAGCAAAAGAAATAGAAAAAGAACACGATGTAAGTGTTCAGGTAATAAACATGCCAAGCATTAAACCAATAGATAGATCGCTTATAAAAAAAGCAGCAGAAGAAACTGGTGCAATTGTAACAGTAGAGGAACACCAAATGAATGCTGGATTAGGAGGAGCAGTGGCAGAAGTGCTTGCAGAAGAGTGCCCGACTCCAATGGAGCGAGTGGGGATGCCAGACAGTTTTGGAGAATCTGGTGAACCATCTGAATTGTTAGAAAAATATGAAATGACCTCATATGGTATTATTACTGCAATAAGAAAAGTTCTCAAAAGAAAAAGTCATTAGTATGGCAATTTCAAGAAAAAAAATCTTCGATGTTATTACGCTGGGAGATGCGACGCGTGATATGTATGTAGAGCTTGGTAACGAGTTTGTTATTCGCAACGGAAAAAAGAAAAATGTAAAGGAGTTGTGTGTGCCATTTGGTGCGAAACTTCCTGTTGTAAATCAGACTGCCCGGATTGGTGGGAATGCAGCTAATGTAGCAATGGGATGCTCTAAGATGGGGCTTTCGGTTGCCTTTGCAGGTGCTCTTGGTGACGATGAATTTGGTTCTTCTATCCGAGAAGAACTATCGAATAATAAAATAGATGTTTCGTTGGTAACAGCTCAAGCGAAAAGCAAAACAAATTATTCTACAATACTGCTGCATAATGGCGAGCGAACTATTTTGTCGTATCATCCGCCTCGAAAATACGTTCCAAAAGCTTTGCCAAAAACAAAATGGGTGTATCTTACTTCTATGTCAGCCGGTTACAAAAGACTCTGGGATTCAACTGCCCAGAAAGCAAAAAAAGGAGAGTTTCAATTAGCCGTTAATCCGGGGAGTTGCCAAATGAGTGATGGTTTAACAAAGTGGAAAAAAGTTGTTCAAGCATCAGATATCGTATTTCTAAATAAAACAGAAGTGCAGAAACTTTTAGAGACAGATATTACATCCGAAAAAACCCTTGTGCGAAGGTTTCACGAACTAGGGTGTAACGTAATTATTATGACTGTTGGTAAAAAAGGCGCCTGGGGGTACGATGGAGACGACCTTGTGCATGTAAAAAGCCTTGCCAATAATTCTTCAGCAGATAGCACTGGCGCTGGCGATAGTTTTGCTTCGGGCATGCTTTCTGCATTGGCGTATAATAAAGATTGGAAGCATGCATTAAAATGGGGGATTATGAATTCTGGTTCTGTTATCTCTAAGGTAGGACCGCAGAATGGATTGCTTTCAAAGGCAGAGTTAAAAAAATGGCTCAGAAAATATCATACTATTCAACCGCAAACTTTTTTGTAATATGCTTGTTTCTCTTACTTCTGTTTTAAAAAAAGCACAATCCCAACACTATGCGGTTGGTGCTTTTAATGTAAATAATTTAGAGATTGCACAAGCAATTATTCAGGCTGCAGAAGAAGAAGATTCTCCGATTATACTACAAACAAGCGAAGGTGGAGTAGAATACGCGGGAATGGATTATTTGGCAGCGATTATAAATGTAGCTGCACAGTCGCGTGTTCCTGTGGTTTTTCATCTCGACCACGGAAAGAAGTTGGAAGTTGTAAAACAGGCATTAAAAAGTGGCTATTCTTCGGTAATGTACGATGGCTCTTCTTTACCGTTCGATGAAAACGTCCACCGTACTCGCCAAGTTGTACGATGGGCAAAGAATTATGGAGTATCTGTAGAAGCAGAATTAGGAGCTATTCCAGGAATCGAAGATTTGGTGAAAGTAAAAGAAACAGAATCTTTTTATACCGATCCAGAAGAAGCAGCAGTGTTTGTAAAAGAAACAGGGTGCAATGCACTGGCAATATCTATAGGAACCGCCCATGGGATAGAGAAATCAAAAAAAGCGATAGCCTTAGATTTTAAACGTTTAGAAAATATTAAAGAGAGCATCTCTATTCCGCTGGTACTTCATGGCGCTTCGAGTGTTCCTCAGGCTTTAATAAAAGAAATTAATACTTATGGCGGGAAAGTAAAAAAAGCACGAGGGATTCCAGATGCTCAAATTAAAAAAGCAATATCACTTGGAATTAGCAAAGTAAATACCGATACAGATATCCGGCTTGCATTTACTGCGGCCGTAAGAAAGGAATTATCAACGAACGCTGAGTTATATGATCCTCGAAAAATACTTGGTCCGGCACGAGAAAGGATGAAAAAAGAAATTATCCGAAAAATTAGAATTTTAGGATCAAACGGCAAAGCCTAGGAGTTTTGTTTCGGTGAAATGTTAACAGAATGTGGATGTCTTGGTTGAAAGAAGGCATCTGATTTGGTATAGTTGCAATAGATGGTCGTTAATAAGGCTTCTTGCGTGGGTTATTCAACGTTCGTAGCGAGCCTCTCATCTTAGTATGACATTTGATACCGGAACTCCAATGCCACCAGCACCAGGCGGAGACGCACCTATGCCACCAGCGCCAGCTCCAGGTGGAGCACCAGTCCCTCCTCCTCCCGTACCCGGCGGAGATGCACCTATGCCACCAGCGCCAGCTCCAGGTGGAGCACCAGTCCCTCCCCCTCCAGCACCGGGTGGAGATGCACCTATGCCACCAGCACCAGCTCCAGGTGGAGCACCAGTTCCTCCTCCTCCCGTACCAGGTGGAGACACTGCTATACCACCGGCACCTGGTGTCTAATTAGAACATTTCTAAAAACAGCCTCGAAAAGAGGCTGTTTTTGATTGTAGAAGAAATTGTGGTGGTACACATAGGGTATTGCCTCTATAATAATGACATGAATATTATTTTGCCTTCAGTATCAGCGATCGCATTTTCTATTGGTCCATATTCTATTCATTGGTATGGAATTTTTGCAGCCATTGCGATCGCATTTTCGTATTGGGGATGGAGAAGAAGCTACAAAATAAAAGGTTATAATCCAGAACATAGCGACATCTTAATATTTTGGATTGTTATAGCAGGTGTTATTGGTGCTCGCTTCTATTATATTTTGATAGATTTTTCATACTATCTTTCTAGTCCTTTAGAGGTTTTTTCTATTTGGAATGGCGGTCTTGCTATTCATGGAGCTCTTGTAGGGGGGGGGATCGCGCTTTTTATAGGCGCACGAAAACTAAAAATTTCAGTTTTGCCTTTGGTGAACACGTTGGTTTCTTGGCTCGCTTTGGGCCAGGCAATTGGTAGGTGGGGGAACTATGTTAATCAAGAATTGTACGGAAAACCGACAACCGGACCATTATCTGTTTTTATACACCCAGATTATAGAATGACAGGATTTGAGCAGTTCTCTTATTTTCAGCCAGTATTTTTATATGAGTTCGTGGGCTTGGTTGCTATTTGGCTAGCTTTGTTTCTTGTTTTAAGAAAAAAATCACATTGGCTAACAACCATTTTCCCATTGATATGGTATTTTATCCTTACTGGATTATTAAGAGCAGGCATGGAATTACTACGGATAGATCCTATGCCAATGGTATTTGGGGTAAGAATATCGTTGTTTATAAGTCTTGGTATTTCAATGTTGGCAGCCATTGTGGGAATTTATGTTCACAGAAAAACTGTGCTACACTCTAAATAAGGCCATCAATCTCAAAATATGAAACAAAAAAAGAAGATTCTTATCGTAGATGACGATACTCAGTTTGCAGGCTATATTGCTTTACTTCTTTCGAATTCAGGGTTTATTCCTCGCGAATCGTATGGATGGTCTCATATGAGAGAGGTCATAAAAGAAGAACCTATAGACGCTATTATTTTGGATATGATTTTGCCAGATAAACATGGTTTAACGGTTTTGAGTGAGCTAAAAGAATGGGAGCGCTCTAAGCATATTCCTATAGTGGTGCTTTCTAGTATGGATAATTACTCATATAAACAGGAAGCCGAGTCGCATGGTGCTGTTGAATATTTGGTAAAAGGAAACTGCTCTCCAGATGAGGTTGTCGCTGTTGTTACCAAAGCTCTTCTCCCTATTTAATATTTATTTTCCCCTTATTTTTTGTCAAAAAAGCTCTTTTTTAAGGAAAGAGTTTTTTTGACACAAGAAATGGTCGTGATATACTCAATTCATACTAAATTACTCTGATATGCTGTTTTCTACGAAGGCCCATTATGCGGTTGTTTTGCTTTCTGCGCTCGCAAAAGCAGACAAATCATTGTCGTTACGATTGGTTGCAAAGGAGCATGGTTTACCGTATGAATATTTAGAAAAAATAGCCCAGGAGCTTAAAAAGGGTGGATTTGTTGTATCATCAAGAGGTGCTTCGGGTGGGTATAGTCTTGCTAAAAAAGCACAACATATTAAAATTTCCGATGTGGTAAAAGAGGTAGAGCATGTAAAATCGAATATTCGAAATTGCACAAAACAAAATGTTTGCGATTGTAGAAAAGCGTCGTGCGATAAAAAGGTTGCATGGAATAAGGTAGAAAAAAATGTTTGGGAGTCACTGAGTAAGGTGGTGCTGAAAGATTTAATATGACGTATTTAGATAACGCAGCTACAACGAAAATAGATGAAAGAGTCCTTAAAGCCATGCTTCCGTATTTAGGCGAGAGTTTTGGAAATGCCTCTTCTTTTCATAAAGTTGGTAGAACAGCTCGGACAGCAATAGATAAAGCTCGTGCACGAATTGCATTGCTGTTGCATTGTAAACCTCGAGAAATTATTTTTACAAGTGGTGCAACAGAGGCAAATAATTTGTTTGTATTTGGAGCTGCTAAGCTCGCTCCAGAGAAAAAGCATATTGTTATTTCTTCAGTAGAGCATCATTCGATATTAGAGCCTGTAGAAGAGTTAGAGAATAACGGCTACACGGTAGATGTTATACCAGTAAATAAACTTGGGCATATAGATGTAGAGGCCGTAGTAGATGCTGTTCAGGTAGACACTGCCTTTGTTTCTATTATGATGGTAAACAACGAAATGGGAGCTGTTCAACCTATAGAGCAAATAGCCAAACGTATTAAAAAGCAAAACCCAGACACGCTTGTGCATACCGATGCCGTACAGGCATATGGGTATATGGATTGTTCGGTAGATTATTTAGGAGTAGATGCTTTAACTATAAGCTCGCATAAAGTACATGGCCCTAAAGGCGTTGGGGCTTTATATCTTAAAGATACGGTTGCTTTGCCTCCGTTGGTTCGCGGAGGCGCACAAGAGCGATCTCTACGTGCTGGAACAGAGAATGTAGCAGGTATTGTTGGTTTTGGAGTAGCAAGTATTATTATTAGAAAAGACGGTTCTGGCTATTCGCAAACAGTGGACGATTTACGTATTCAACTAAAGCATGGAATAGAGAAGAAGTTAAAAGAACTCGTAAAGATTATAACCCCGGAAGATGCTGCTCCTCATATTTTAGGAATACTCATTCCAGGAATAGATAGAGATGCTTTGCTTGTAAAGCTCGATGAATTAGATATAGCAGCATCTGGTGGCTCGGCATGCACCACAGGAGCTTTAGAGCCTTCTCATGTTATAGAAGCGCTTGGGTATAGCGAAGAAGAATCTAACAGTTTTATTCGGTTTTCTCTTTCTAAGCACACCACAGATAAAGACATTAAAAAAACCGTAAAAGCATTACGGAAATGTCTGGAAGGGATGAAAAAAAAGAAGGGTTGACTATACGTTGCTGTTGGGCAGCAGTCAACCCGCGAACGCTCGACAGAACCGTACCGTAACGGCCCATGTCTTGGTTAAATTCATAATAGCACGAAGATATATGCAGTCAATATTAAGAAAAAAGAACATGCGAGCGTTTTCGGCCACCAAGGTTGTTGGCTCCTACTTACTCACATGAACATTAGATAAAGAGTGCGGCATTAGCACGTTGATTAAAATATTGTTGTATTAAGAGGGAAAGTCAAGAAAGCTGTTTCTATGAATTCAATGCTAGAAATAAAAAAGTTAAATGTAAAAATAGATACTACAAAAATATTATCTAATTTTTCGTTAACCATTAATCCTGGAGAAATTCATGCCATTATGGGGCCTAATGGGAGTGGGAAATCTACTCTGGCAAATGTTATTGCTGGAAACCCCGCATATACAGTTGTTAGTGGTAAGATTTTATTTCAAGGCGAAGATATATTAGATTTTTCTCCAGATGAAAGAGCCCAAAAGGGAATATTTTTGGCATTTCAGTATCCTGTAGAAATTCCAGGGGTAAGCATGACAAGCTTTTTACGATCTGCCCACCAGCATGTAAAAGAAACCACCCCTGCCATTGTGGAATTTAATAAAGATATAGAAAAATCTATGTCAGAATTAAGCCTTCCAACGCAATTTAAAGAACGAGGAGTAAATGAAGGTTTTTCTGGTGGCGAAAAAAAGAAAGCAGAAATGCTTCAGCTTTCAGTGTTAGACCCTTCGTTTGTTATGCTCGACGAAACCGATTCTGGTTTAGACATAGATTCATTACAAATTGTTGCCAAGAATATTAAAGAATGGATGAAAAAAGAAAAAGGAGTTCTTGCTATAACTCATTACAGTCGTATTTTAAAATACTTAGAGCCAAATTTTGTTCATATTATGAAAAACGGCACGATTGTAAAGACAGGCGGAAAAGAATTAGCTCATACACTAGAAGAGGTGGGGTATGAAAAAATATGAACCAAACATTTGCACCTGCAAAAGACTACAAATACGGGTTTAAGGATAAAGAGGCGCATATTATAAAAACGCCAAAAGGATTAAGCCGTAAAATTGTAGAAGAAATTTCTCATCATAAAAACGAGCCCAAATGGGTTCGCGATTTTAGATTAAATGGATTTGAATGGTTTCAAAAAAAGAGCATGCCAGATTGGGGAGCAGATCTCTCTGGATTAGATTTTAAAAATATCTATTACTATCTTAAGCCATCCGAAAAACAAGAACAAAGCTGGGACGATATTCCTCTATACATTAAAACAACTTTTGATAAATTAGGTGTTCCACAAATGGAGCAAGATTTTTTAGCAGGCGTGGGTGCTCAGTACGACTCTGAGGTGGTGTATCACAGTATACAAAAAGATTTAGAAGCCAAGGGGGTTATTTTTAGTGATGTAGAAACAGCAATAAAAACGCATCCAGAATTAGTAAAGAAATATTTAGGCAGTATTATTCCTGCGAGTGATAATAAATTTGCAGCTTTAAATAGCGCTACTTGGAGTGGCGGGAGTTTTGTGTACGTGCCGCCTGGTGTACATGTAGAAAAACCATTGCAGGCATATTTTAGAATGAATGCCAGAAATTTAGGGCAATTCGAGCGAACACTTATTATTGCAGACGAAGGAAGCTTTGTTCATTATGTAGAAGGTTGTACTGCCCCTAATTATCAATCCTCTTCTTTGCATAGCGCGGTAGTGGAAATTATTGCACTCAAAGGAGCTCGTGTTCGGTATACTACTGTTCAGAATTGGTCTAAGAATGTATATAACCTCGTTACCAAACGAGCATTTGCACACGAAGACGCTACTGTGGAATGGGTAGACGGAAATTTGGGAAGCAAAGCCACTATGAAATATCCAGCTGTGTATTTAGTTGGCAAGGGCGCGCGTGCAGATATTCTCTCTTTAGCTATGGCAGGAAAAGACCAGCACCAAGATACAGGTGGAAAAGTAGTGCATGTTGCTCCGTATACTACTTCGCATGTGGTTTCTAAATCTATAAGTTATGGTGGCGGAAGAACAAGTTATAGAGGATTGTTAAAGGTTCATCCTAACGCGCATCATGTTACTTCAAATGTTGTGTGCGATGCTTTAATTCTAGATGAACAATCTATTTCTGATACGTATCCAGACATGCAGATAGATAATAGCGATGTAAGTATTGGTCACGAAGCAAGTGTTTCGAAAATTGGAGCGGATCAGTTATTTTATTTGCAAAGCAGGGGGCTAACCGAGCAAGAAGCAAGCTTAATGATTGTAAATGGATTTATCGAGCCGATTGTAAAAGAATTGCCATTAGAATACGCGGTAGAAATGAACAGGTTGATAGAATTAGAAATGGAGGGAAGTGTTGGTTGATGCTTAGGTCCCCTCTAGCTGTGCCCCGTCCGTAGCCTTCTTGGCGAAGTGTGGGGAGAGGGGTGGCCTAAGGCTGGGGTGTGTTGCAGAATGTATGAAACAAATTGAATGGAATAACAAATTAAGTAATATCATTGTAGAGGCTGGTGAAACAGTCACTATTTTTGATACTGCAGAAAAATCTGGAAAAGCAATAATAAAAGTAAAACCAAATGCGTTTGTTTCATATTTTTATATCCCTCAAACAGTTATGGTAGAAGAAGCCGAGAAAGAGCGAGAGCTTGTTGTAGAGATAGAAGAAGACGCCCAAGCCGAAGTATATGGCGCTGTGTTGAGTCATGGAGAAGAAAAGTATCGATTTAATTTGGTGCAGCATCACAAAGGTGAACGCTCAAAATCTAAAACATTGTTTAAAGGGGTGGGGAAAGACAAGAGTTTACAAGAATTTTTTGGAATGATTAAAATAGACAAAACAGCCCAACAATCAAATGCATTTTTAGAAAATAGGGTGTTGCTGGTTTCCGAGCACGCCACTTCGCGTGCAAAACCAGAGTTAGAGATAAACGCTAATAACGTAAAAGCAAGTCATGCTGCGACAACCGGAAGGATTAACGAAGATCAGTTGTTTTATTTACAATCTCGTGGGATTGATGTAAAAACAGCAGAAGAGCTTATTGCAAAAGGGTTTTTAGGAGAGATTCATAGTAGAATGAAATCGTATGACCTAACCCCCTCCCTTATATGATTTGTTTAAAAAATGTCATCTCGAGCCTCCGTCCTTTGGTGAGGAGCTTTATTCCCCCTCCCTTATATAAGGGAGGGTTGGGGAGGGATATTAGATTATATTATGTATAATGATTCTCTTAAAAAACAACTCAGAAGAAAGCTTAGAAAAGAAATGCCTAAAGGAGAACAAATTCTTTGGCAGAAATTAAGACGCAAGCAATTGGGATACAAGTTTTGGCGACAGTATGGAGTAGGTGAATACATTATAGATTTTTATTGTCCTCAGCTGAGATTGGCAGTAGAGGTTGACGGCATTACTCATGAAGATCCTCAAAATATCTCAAAAGACAAAGAAAGAGCGTTGTTTTTACACCAGAAAGGAATTGTAGTTATAAGGTTTAATAGTAAAGAAATTTTTAAAGGTATCGAAGGAGTCTGTGAGAAGATATATTTTGAATGTAAGAAAAGAAATGAAAATATCTCCCCCTAGCCCCCTCTTATTCTAAGCGGGGGGATTCGCTTCAGTCGAAATGACAATACATATATGCTAGGCAATAATATCAAAAAACAATTTCCGATATTTAAACACCATCCCCAGCTGGTGTATTTAGATAGTGCTGCAACTGCATTAAAACCGCAGTGTGTTTTAGATGCTATAAGCGATTATTATACGAAATATTCTGCCAACATCCATAGAGGGATTTATAGTTTAAGTGAGAAAGCAACTCAGGAGTACGAAGATGCTCGCGCTGAGATTGCGAAATTTTTGAACGCAGACCCAGAAGAAATTGTATTTGTAAAAAACGCAACAGAGGGGATTAATCTGGTAGCGCATGTATGGGCGAGAAGGAATCTAAAAGAAGCGTGCACTATCGGGCTTTCTATTGCAGAGCATCATAGTAATATTGTTCCTTGGCAGCAATTAGTAAAAGAGAAAAATGGGGAGTTGGTGTATTTAGACGTTGATGATAATGGCGAGCTTTCTCCCCTCCTTTCGAAGGAGGGGGTAGGGGGTGGTCTCCCTAAAAAAATAGATTTTTTAGCCCTTGCTCATGTATCAAACGTGCTGGGGACTATTAACCCAATTAAAGAGATTATTTCTCAAGCTAAAAAACAGAATGTGCCAGTGTTAATAGATGCCGCCCAAAGTGCACCTCATATACCAATAGATGTAAAAGAATTAGACTGCGATTTTTTGGTGTTTTCTGGCCATAAACTTGGTGGACCAACAGGAATAGGGGTGTTGTATATAAAAAAAGAAACGGCTCATGCTGTTGAGCCGTTTATAACAGGCGGCAGTATGATTCGAGAAGTAACAAAAAATGAATCAACATGGAACACCATGCCTTGGAAGTTAGAAGCTGGAACTCCTCATATTGCAGGAGCAATAGGATTAGCCGCTGCTGTTCGGTTTGTTAAAGATATAGGGCTTGATAATATAAAAAATCACGAAGAAAAATTATTAAAGTTGCTTGTTGATGGTTTACGTAATAACTCCCTCCAACTCCCTCTTGAAGCAAGAGGGAGGGAAGAAAACTCTTCTATTCGAAGTTCAGACGATAGTAATGAAGTGTTTATTTTTGGCCCGGAAGAAAGTGAAAAACGCTCGAGTTGTGTGTCTTTTACAGTAAAAGGTGTTCATCCGCATGATATAGCTCAAGTGCTAGACGAAGACACGATAGCAGTCCGAGCTGGCCATCATTGTGCCATGCCGTTACATACGTATCTTAATATCTCTGCTACTGCACGAGCGAGTGTGTGGGTGTATAACACAGAAGAAGATATTGCCAAGTTTTTACAATCTCTAGAAAGAGCCGTAAAAAAGTTTATATAATATGTCGATGTACCGAGAGCATATTTTAGAGCATTATAAACATCCTCAAAATAGAGGGGAGATTTCTGAATGTACTCATCATGCTCATGTATCGAATCCTTTGTGTGGAGATGAAATCGATGTTTGGATTAACACTCACGATTTAATTAAAGGAATTGGTTTCGATGGTCATGGGTGTGCTATTAGCATTGCAGCCGCATCATTAGTTACCGAATGGACAAAAGGTAAGTCTGCTGAAGAGGTTTTAAAACTTACACAAGAAGATATAGTAGATATGCTCGGGATAGAGATTACGCCAGTGCGTTTAAAGTGCGCATTACTTGTTCGTGATGGAGTTTTTAATGCACTTCGTGTAAAATAATATATGAAAGCCACAAAAGAAACTGTTGAAAAGATCGAAAAAGCGATAGCAATCGTGCGCCCGTTTATCCAACAAGATGGCGGAGATGTTTCTTTTGTTAGTTATGAAAACGGCGTAGTGTTGGTTACCTTAATGGGGGCTTGTGAGGGATGTCCACTTTCGAGTGTTACATTAAAAATGGGATTAGAAAAAGAAATAAAAAAACATGTCCCAGAAATAAAAGAAGTCGTAGCAATATAAAAATCACATATGACAATTTCAGTTGGTAATGGCCCAGATAAATGGAGTTCTTTTTGGCTTTCAATTATTCGTATTACTATTGGTGCGCTTTGGATAAAAAGTGGGGTTCAGAAAGTGATGGACGGCGAGTTTACAGAAAAGATAGAAGGAACCATTGCGTATCTTTTATCTGGAGATGTCCCTGGTTGGTTTTTAACATTATTCGAAACATATATTACTCCGAATGCTGCCACCTGGGCACAAATAGTTCAGTGGGGAGAGATAGTAATAGGAGCTTTGTTGATTATAGGCTTGTTTGTAAATCTTGCTGCACTAGGGGGCGTTTTTCTTAACTCAACATTTTTCTTCTTGGCATCGTGGTCGAGTCCTTCTACGTGGTCGTTAAATTTACTGCTGATTATTATTCAAATGGTAATCTTGTTGTCGAGTGGATCTAAAGCATTAAGTGTCGATAAAAAATTATTTAGAAAAAGGAAGTTTTTGCGTAAAGTGTTCCTAAATAAAAAGAATATGTACTAACCTTTTGATGGTTGCAAAAACGAAATTAATACTATAAGATGAAGTCTCGCACTATCGCGAGATTTTGTTTATAACAACAATTCTATGGCACAACAACCAGAAAAAAAACTTGAAATGTACGAACTCGAACACTGTCCCTACTGTATTAAAGTAAGAAATACCCTCAAGGAAATGGGAATAGAGTATGTTTCTCATAGTGTTCCAGCAAATCGTGCCGACAGAACCGAAGTAGAGAAAATTTCTGGTCAACAGTTTGTTCCAGTACTTATAGACCCTAACACCGACACCATGATCGCAGATGACGACGATAAAGCAATCGAGTATTTACAAAAAACCTATGGATAAAACAATTTTTAAAGCTTCGGCACAGTGGGATAAAGATATTTCTGTAGAAGCCTTTGTGGTATTTGTAATAGAAGACCAGGCAGAGATAGAAAAGCAAACAACATTTTTAGCAGAAACAGACAAAGAGTCTGTATTAAAATCGATTAAAGCAGATGGATTTAAAGGCAAAAAGAATTCAATTTTTGTTCATGCTTTATCTCAGTCTGAATCAGCTCGAAAATTAATTTTTGTTGGGTTAGGAGAAAAGGTAAAACTAACAGACGAAGTGCTTCGCTTTGCTGCTGCGCAAGCAACAAAAACAGCACAGTCTTCTAATATTGTCTCTTTGGCATTGTTAGCAACCGAGTATTTACCAAAAAGAAAAAAAGTTGGTGATAGTATCCCCGATGTGGTGGAGGGTGTGCTGTTATCTCAATATAAGTTTAAGAAATATAAATCACCAGACCCAGACGAGAAAAAAGTAATAGCAGAGGTTGTTTTAATTCACAAAGATAAAAAGGCATTACAAGCAGTAAAGAAATCAATAGAGAAAGGTGAGCAGTATGCCTATGGCGCCATGCTTGCAAGAGATTTGGTAAACGAACCAGGTGATGAAGTAACACCAACGGTACTTAAAGAAAAAGCCGAAGAGATTGCAAAAGCATCTCCACTTATTACGTGTAAAGTTTTAGATAAAACAGAATTAAAGAAGAAAGGGTTTGGATCTATTCTGGCCGTTGCGCGTGGATCGGAACAGCCGCCCTATCTTGTGCATCTTACCTATAAACCTCGACAAGCAACAAAGAAAAAAGTGTTCTTAATTGGAAAGGGAATTACGTTTGATAGTGGCGGTATATCTTTAAAGCCCTCGGATGGAATGGAGACCATGAAAATGGATATGGCAGGCGCAGCAACTGTATTAGGGGTGTTTTCTCAGATTGCTCAATCATTACCTCGTGTAGAAGTGCATGGTTTAGTTGCTACATGCGAAAACCTTCCTTCTGGAACAGCTATTAAGCCGGGAGATGTGGTAACAGCATTTAATAAGAAAACAATAGAGGTGTTAAATACCGATGCCGAGGGAAGAATGGTGCTCGCAGATGCACTATCATATGCCGAGACATTTAAACCAGATTCTATTGTAGATTTGGCGACCCTTACTGGCGCGTGTATTGTTGCTTTAGGTAACGATGTAGCTGCTATTTTAGGGACAGACCAACAACTTATAAAATCGGTAGAAAAAGCCTCTCAAGATGCCGGCGAAAGAATGTGGCAGCTGCCATTAGAAGAGGAGTACGCCGAAGCAATGAAGAGTGATATCGCGGATGTAAAGAATATTTCGACCCCAGGAACTGGAGCAGGTACTATTACTGGAGCGTTGTTTTTAAAGAATTTTGTGCAAGAAACACCATGGGCGCATTTAGATATTGCTGGCCCAGCATGGTCTTCTAAAGAAAAAGGATATATTTCAAAAGGCGGAACCGGCTTTGGGGTACGAACACTTTTGCGGTTTCTTCAAGACGTTTAAAATATAAAAACAATAAAGGTATGCTTACATACTGTTATTTAAATGGGGCAATAATTCCATTTAAGAATGCATCTTTACCATTGAACGATTTAGGAGTTCTTCGCGGCTATGGTATTTTTGATTACATTCGAGCCCGCAATGGAAAGTTTTGTTTTATCGATCGTCATATTGATCGATTTTTTGGTTCAGCAAAAAAGATGGGTTTGCAAGTTCCTATTACAAAAGAAAAATTATTTAACACTTTAACAGAATTAATTCAGAAAAATAAAGATCCAAATGCCCATGCTCGGATTGTTTTGACTGGCGGGGAATCGAGTAATGGTATTTCTAAAGACGGAGAAGAAAACATGTATATTCTTTTTCATGAAGACGATCCTTTTCCGGGGGAAGTATACACAGAGGGAGTAAAATTAATGACCATTCCGTATCAAAGAGATTTGGTGGATATAAAAACCCTTAATTATGCTCCAGCAGTAAAGAACCAGGCACAGCAGAAGAAAGAAGAAGCATTCGAGATATTATATACCCCAGATGGATGTATTACAGAAGCTTCGAGAGCTAATTTCTTTTTATGGAATGGCGATGTTTTGGTTACTCCTAAAGAGGGGATATTACATGGGATTACCCGCGATGTGGTGTTGGAATTGGCACAAAAAGATTACAAAATAGAAGAAAGAGAGGTTAAAATAGGCGAGTTAGAAAGTGCTACAGAGGCGTTTATTACTGCTACGGGGAAAGATATTGTGCCAGTTGTTAAGGTAGATAATATGGTAGTAGGAGATGGCAAAGTGGGTAGAAATACACAAAAATTGATGGATCTATACTTAGCGGCTGCAAAAGAATAAAAGCCCTAAATTAAGCGTATTTGTGGAAGAAAGCCTTTATTTTAGGGCTTTTTTGTTGTTGACAAAATCATTAAGTTGTGGTATAATGCATTTAACAGAGGTCGAGGAGATCGATCTCAGGCAGATCCCGGAAAGGGACAACATGAGCTCCAAGAGCAGCAAGACGGTTGCGATGTTCCCGGACCCCACCTGGATAATGGTCGGTTTCGTAATAGTCTGCGGGCTTCTGCTCGCGGCGCACTCCCTCGACCTCTTTTGATCGCTCGGCGATCGCCACCACAACCCACTACTTTCACCCCGATCGACCCGCCGCCTTCTGCCGCGTGTCGATCTTCCCTTTTAAAGAGGTTTTTCCCCCTCCTTACGAAGGAAGGGAGCCAGGGGCCTGCCCCGTCCATAGTCGGAGGCGAAGTGACGGGGGTGGTCTACCTTATCGGTTATTAAAGACAATTTTGTGGTATAATTACTATTATTAAATAGTAATTTTTGTTCTATGAATAGAGTTCTTAAGCTTCTTTTAAGTGCGGCGGTTATCTTAATTGCAGCATATCTTTTGCCAGGAGTCGTTGTAACCGGGTTGGTGGCAGCGCTTGTAACAGCAATTGTGATTGGTTTAATAAATGCATTTTTGCGACCAATTATTTTGCTGCTTACATTGCCAATAAATATTCTTTCGCTCGGGCTTTTAACATTTGTAATAAACGCGCTGCTTGTTTTGCTTGCAAGTGCAGTTGTGCCAGGGTTTACTGTGGCAGGATTTTGGTGGGCGTTGTTGTTTAGCTTAGTTGTTTCGATATTAAATGCATTTATTAATTCATTTAATGAGAAGCCAGTAGTAATATCACCAGCACAAGCACAGAAAAAATAGTATATTTCGCATAATTATCATAAAAAATAAACGGCTCATCACGTGAGCCGTTTATTTTATGCATTATTATGTGTTTGTCAAATAAAAATAGAATATGCTACCTTATATACTACTGTCATATGTTCTGTGAATTAGGTATATCTTAGGGATAGAGATTAAAGAGGCAGTAAAATATACATCTAGAAAATCGGGACAAAAAGATTTTAATATTTTTTATAAATTATGGATACTGAATTTGAAGCAAAAATCTTAGATATTGATGTTGATACTATACTTTCCAAATTAAAATCTTTAGGTGCAAAAAAAATCAAAGAAAGAGAGCAAAAAAGGTATGTTTATGATTTTTTTCCAAAAAAAGATAACTCATGGGTCAGATTAAGAACTGATGGGGAAGAAACAACACTAACCATTAAAGAAATTCAAAATGATAACATTGATGGAACAGAAGAAATTGAGCTTGAGGTGAGTGATTTTGAAAAAGCAAATTTTTTGTTAGAAAAATTAGGGTATAGTAATAATGGGTATCAAGAAAATAAACGAATAAGTTATGTTCTTGAAGGAGTTCAGGTAGAAATTGATTTTTGGCCTCTTATTCCTCCCTATTTAGAAGTAGAAGGAAATTCAGAAGAAGAAGTAGAAAAAATAGTAAAATTGTTGGGATATGAAATTTCACAAACAACCTCTATGAACACTATAAAAGTGTATAAAAAATACGGAATAGATCTCACTGCAATAAAGGAATTAAAATTCGAATGATGGTCCCAATCGTTCAACGGCGCTGTTAATAAAAAACGCTGAAATTGAGGTATCAAAAAGCCCGTCTGTAAAAGACGGGTTTTTTGGTGGCGGGGGTGGGATTCGAACCCACAGTCTCCTGGTTATGAGCCAGGCGAGATGCCGTTTCTCTACCCCGCGTCGCGTCGAAATTTTATTCCAGCTTCGGTATCCAAACAGAGTTTGAATACGGTCAGCTTCCATAAATTTCTCCTTTCCAGATAAAATGATGCATTTCATCTGATAGAAAATATTTGATCAGGTTCGGTATCCACATAAATGTGAATACTGCACCTTACGCCTGCTCCTCCTTTTCAAATGAAATGATGCATTTCATTTGGTTAGATCACTTCCTAAAACACATTCGCAACAATAGCAGGGAGGGGTGTTTTAGTCAAATCATTGTACCTCTGCATTTTTTGAAGCTACCCTATTATAAATGTCATCCTGAGTGCATCCCGAAGGATCTTCCCTATAGGCTGCAGACCTGTAATGAGGATCCTTCTCCTGCAATCAGGATGACATTTATTTGATTGTAGGAATCGGTCTCGTACTCTTTAAGATTAGATCTGTGCCAGGGGTGAGGATTGAACTCATGATCCATTCGGCTCACACGGCTCTCTCAGGACAGGCTCTAGGGGTTATGATTCCCTCGCTCTTCGTCAGAATAGCACTCCAGCTTCTGCATCCGAATAGAATTCGAATGCTTCAGCTTCCGTATATTCTTCCTCTCAAAGTGAAATGATGCATTTAACTTTGTGCAATGCAGCTATGTAAGATTTGTTGAGTGACAGAGGTGAGGATTGAACTCACGACCTAGGGGTTATGATTCCCTCGCTCTAACCAACTGAGCTACTCTGTCACACAACAAATCTTATGCAAATAATGTGCGATTATAAACCAACTGCTTGCCCCGGCCAGAGCGTAGCAGCGTGCCGGGGAGCTACTCTGACACTCTACGAATATTTGGTGGGCGAAGAGAGAATCGAACTCTCACAGGATTGCTCCTACGGGTTTTTGAGACCCGCGCGTCTACCAGTTCCGCCATTCGCCCTCACGTCGGAGTAAAACTCCAGGTTTGGTATCCACGTAAACGTGAATACTGTACCTTCCGTTTACTCCTCCTCTCAAGATAGAATGATGCATTCTATCTTATTCTGCAATAAATCAAGCTTCGGTATCCGAACAGAGTTCGAATACGGTCAGCCTTCATAAATTCCTCCTCTTCAAGTAAAATGATGCATTTTACTTGATAAGACATTTGTATCCACGTAAACGTGAATACTGCACCTTCCGTTTACTCCTCCTCTTCAAAATAGAATGATGTATTCAATTTTGTACTTACATAACATTCCATACTTTAATGGAAAATGGCGGA
>ENA-OREN01000299-OREN01000299.1-marine-metagenome-genome-assembly--contig:-NODE-299-length-74317-cov-4.862042_pt1 | contig 74317 bp, 73 predicted proteins | sample MGYA00248624_ERZ508555 | MGnify/ENA primary metagenome ERZ508555 (study PRJEB26222, sample SAMN06267773) | marine metagenome | isolation source: Saanich Inlet, British Columbia, Canada | place...
GTTATTTTAGTAAACGCTAAAATACACACCGAAGCGCGTCCAATCAACACATATTTACTGTTAAACTCCGTGCCGACTTAGTACTCAGTATAGCCCGCGTGGTGACTTGGTCAGATTAGCGGCATTTAATCCGAGGTAGATGCCAGAACGCGGACGAAACTCGCAATTCCGCTGAATGGCAGCTATTGCCCTTTTTCGGGCAATCCTTCTTTCCGCTTGAAGGAATGCTTCCCCGATCATTATTCTCCAGAATTGTGTGAACGCGTGTTTTTGGGGATGCCTAGATGGATGATGCTAGTCTTAGAAAAATTGCCGCGCAGCTTGGCTGTCCAAATGGCGAGGCGGGATCAACTATCGCCGAGCAAATGAATGTGGGAAATGCGTTTATCACAGAGCGCAGTATCGAAATGCTCAATTCCAAACCCGAAGAATGGATTGCTGAAATCGGCCCGGGAAATGGAGCTCTGTCCATTCCGATTGTCGCATCAATCGGCAATAATGGTCACTTCATCGGATTAGAACGATCCGACGATATGGCCGGTCAGGCATCAAGAACGCTGGGAGAAATTGGGCCAGCACAAGTAACCATCCACAAGGGAGATTGCATGAATGCACCAATTGATGCCGCGACAATTGATGGCGTTTTGGCGGTCAATGTCCTTTATTTTATTGATGATTTGGACGCCCTATTTACAAAAATTTCGGGTTGGCTCAAAACTGGATCTCGCGCCGTTTTCGGATTGAGGTCCGCCAAATCTTTAGAAGGTATGCCATTCACCCGCTTTGGCTTTCATATTCGATCTTTGGAGAAAATCACAGAGGCGTTGCAAACGAATGGTTTTGCGGATGTTCAATCGGCCTATTTCGAAGAAGGAACGGCCTCATTAGGTGATTTGGAGTTCTTGGTCGATTCATTGATTATCAAGGCTGTTGCCAAATAACGAGGCAAGCCACCGCCCGCAATTCCATTGATTTTGTTCCAGTTATGTGCTAGTTTCTCGGTTGTCAATTTATCCCCCCCCCGATCCTGACCTTACCCCCGCTGGCGGAAGGGGAAGATTAGCCGCGAGAGGCAGCTCGGCGGTTGCCGGAACTTTTGATATGCGGCCCTTGAAAACCGGTATGTTCCGGTAGGAACCGTTAGGAAAGCTCGTGAAACGGTATGGTCGATTTCGCGAAAATATGTCGCATTTTCAGGAATTAGGTATCAGAGAATGATTTTTCCTGGGCCGGTTTACCCATACCAATCCATACCAAACCACACCAATCCCCACCGGATTGTTGCCAAAATTATGTCGCACGGATAAGAAAAAAATTTACCACCGCCTCTCTGGTGAAAACCTTTTACCGCCCCCTTCTAACCTCTACCCTATAAATTCAATCACTCAAGAGACCGCACCCCATGGATAAAGCCGCAACCACCCGCCAATACCGCGACCTGCCCGAACATATCGACGCTTTGCGCGATGCTGGCCTGCTGATCGAAGTGGACCGGCCGATCAACAAGGATACCGAGATGCACCCGCTGGTGCGCTGGCAGTATCGGGGCGGGGTGCCGGAGCATGACAGGAAAGCCTGGCTGTTCACCAACGTCACCGACGCCAAAGGCAAAAAGTACGACATACCGGTTCTGGTCGGCGGGCTGGCGGGCAACCGGGCCATCTATCAGCTGGGCTTTGGCCACGATCTGGCCACCGTCAACGAAACCTGGATCGACGCCATTGCCAACCCGGTCCCGCCGGCGGTGGTCGACGGCGCCGATGCGCCTTGCCAGGATATTGTAATCGAGGGCGAAGATTTATTGAGCGGCCAGGGCCTCGATGCGCTGCCGGTCCCCATTTCGACGCCAGGCTGGGACAACGGGCCCTATTTGTCGTCCGGGCATTTCATCACCAAGGACCCGGCCACCGGCATCCAAAACGTCGGTATTTATCGGTCGCAACTGAAAGCGCCGAACCGGCTGGGCATAAACACGTCCGTTGAGTTGCGCCCCGGCGGCTTTCGTCATTGGCAGGCCTGGAAAGAGCGGGGTGAGCCCATGCCTTGCGCCATCGCCATTGGTTGCCCACCGGCGATCACCTACGGCGCCGTGCAAAAAGTGCCGCTGGATCTGGACGAGATCGCCGTGGTCGGTGGGCTGATCGGCGCGCCAGTCAATGTTGTGCGCGGCATTACCGTCGATCTGATGGTACCGGCGGAAAGCGAGATCATCATCGAAGGGTTTGTGGACACCGAATACCTGGAACCGGAAGGACCGTTCGGCGAATCCCACGGTCACGTAAATTTGATGGAGTATAACGGCTTCATGAATGTGACCGCTATTACCCGCAAAACGAAGCCCATACTCACGTCAATCATCTCCCAGGTGACGCCGTCGGAATCCTCCGTCATCAAGCGCGTCGCGTACGAGCCGTTATTCCTCAATCACCTGCAAAGCGCCTTGGGCATTCGCGGTGTCCTCGGCGTTTCCATGCACGAGCCGCTCACAAACATCCGCAAAGTCATTGTCTTGAAGATGGCCGACGATGTGCCGAGGACTGAAGTTTGGCGAGCGCTTTATGGCACCGCGTCCTTACAGGCGGCGTCCGGCAAGTATGTTATCGCGGTCAACGGCGACATCGATCCCAACAATGCGGACGCCGTGTTCTGGGCCATGTCGTACCGGGCCAAACCGCACAGGGACATTGAAATTCTGCGCCACAAGAACGAGGGACATGGCCCCCGCAGCATGGCGGATTCAGAAGATTCTGCGCTTCTGATAGACGCCACATTGAAGGAAACCTTTCCGCCGATCTCGCTGCCCAAAAAGGAGTTCATGGAACGCGCGGCAGAGATTTGGGCCGAGCTTGGATTGGCCGAACTGAAACCCGAAGCGCCCTGGCATGGCTACGACCTCGGTGAATGGACCGATGAGATGGAGGCTATGGCGACACGCGCCACCGAAGGCGATTATTGGGAAACCGGACGCGCCTATGCCCAGCGGCGGCGCGGCGATATTGAAATGAACACCGAAATACGGGCGCTCATGCGGGATGAAGACGACGATGTATAAGGGTTGGGGATTGGGCGGAAGGCGCTCTCCGAATGTTGCCGGGACGCCTGAAAACCTTTAATATCTGCCGGGAATTGACGAAATAACGGAATGTCATCTGTACAAAAGGAGGCGCCAAATGCCGTCAAAGGAATACGAACATTTCAAGAATTTTTCCTCCAGCAAAATGCCCATGGAAGAGCGGCGCAAAATCTGGATGGAACTTTCCGACATGACCGAGGGCGATTTCGACAAGATGTTCGCCGACCAGAAAGTGCGTCAGGGCCGAGTGCCCGAGGTTGGCCAGCCGGCCCCGGAATTTGAGGCCGAGCTGTTGGACCCTGCCCGCGAACGCTCCGGCGAAACGGTCAAATTGTCGGATTTGCGCGGCAAGCCCGTGGCGCTGGTTTTCGGCTCCTATACGTGACCCCCATTTCGTGGTCAGGCCGTGCGCCAGAACGAAATTTTTGAAGCCCACAAGGACCAGGTGCAGTTCTACATGGTCTATATTTCTGAAGCCCATCCAACCGACGGCTGGGTGACGCCGCAAAATCTCTATGACGAGATCGATTACGATCAGCCCACCGACGAAAGCCAGCGGGCTAAGGTAGCGCATGCCTGCCAGCTTGGCATGGAGGTCAAAATGCCCATGCTGATCGACAGCATCGATAACGACATGGACGAAAAATACATCGCCGAGCCGACCCGCTATTACGTCATCGGCAGCGATGGCACGCTGGTGTTCAATGGCGCCCAGGGGCCTTTCGGGCTAGACCCGGATGCCTGGGAAGCGGCGATCAAGGAACAAATCGCGGCCAACAATTAGTTCGGGCATGGACTGAACCGGGGCCACCGCCGGAGGCTCAAGGGCGCTTTGCCGATCTACGGCAAGCCTTCTGCCCATTGACATATGGGACGGATAGGCTAATTATCCCGGCAACGTGTTGCATTTGTTTGGCGTTACCAGAATTACCGGTAACCAGTTTAGCTTAGCTATACCTTGACTAATGTGCTCGTTTGAAGATGCGCCATCACATGGTGTGAGGCGCGGAAATACGTTTCTTGTTAGAGGTAATAGTTATGGCTACTGGTACAGTTAAATGGTTCAACCCTGCCAAGGGTTACGGTTTCATCGAGCCCGAAGACGGATCGAAGGATGCATTCGTGCACATCTCCGCCGTCGAGCGCGCCGGACTTAGCTCGCTCAGCGAAGGCCAAAAGGTCTCCTTCGAGCTACAGCCGGGACAGAACGGCAAATCCTCCGCCGAAAACCTGTCAGTAATCGAGTAATCACGCTGGTCACCGCCTCCGGCATCTGCTGGGGGCGGACACCGCGTGCCCTTCGGGCGGCGCGGGTTTGATATTTGGTGTGAAGCGACGAACGAATTTGGCCGGCCGCACCCAGGTCTTTGACGTTCCAATATTATACGTAGAAACGACGAATGATCGGTCATGCGATTGATCCAACGTTGCGGTGCGCCGTGCAATCGCCGAACTTGACCCTCCCCAAGGCGGGGACGGTTCCGCCTATGCCCTAGGCGCGAAATTCTTATCGGCGGCAACAAATGTGACACGAGGGATGTAACGAATGCTAAAGCGCGTGAAATCGAAGGCCGAGGAACAATTCGCCGCCATACAAAAAAAGGACAAGCAGGCCTTGTTGGACAAGGAATCTGCGCAAGATGAACGCGACACCAAAATCCGGCGCTTGAAAGCGCTTCGCCTGGCGAAAGAGGCTGCCGACCGCAAGGCCGCCGCCGCCGCCAGCTAATAAACTGCACCGCTCCCCGCCGCTGGAATTTGGCGCGGCGGGTTTAAGGAATAATCGGATATGGCTCGCAAGCCCAATTACAATTTTGAACGCCGCGAACGCGAACGCGTGAAGGCCGCCAAAAAACTCGCACGGCAAGACGCCAAGCGGGAACGCACGGAAAAAAGAAAGGCGGAAGCCGCCGGTCTGCCGCTGCCCGGTGAAGACGGCGCCGCCGAAGCCGGTGTGGCCACGGACGAAGCTGGCGAGGCCACGGATGAAACCACGGACAGCCCGGAAAACGGCCCAGACCCAATGGCCCAACCGGAAAACAATCAGGAATAGACGCCAGGCCAAGCCGCAATTGCCGGCTTTTCTTGCTCCCGCTGCCGCAACCTGATAGGTAACCGGCGGCCACCGGTCCGGTGTATGGGCTGGGCGGCATTCCTAATTTTGACGAACCTGAAGAGACGTGAGCGCCATGAAAATCAACGGCAATGCGATCCGCCCGGGCATGGTGATCGAACACCAGGGCAACCTCTGGCGGGCAGTGAAAATCCAGCACACCCAGCCCGGCAAGGGCGGCGCCTATCTGCAGGTCGAGCTGAAAGATATCCGCAACGGCACCAAGCTGAACGAGCGCTTCCGCTCATCCGAAACCGTTGAGCGGGCGCGCCTGGAGCAGCACCAGCATCAATATCTGTTTTCCGATGACGGCATGCACACCTTCATGCACAACCAATCCTACGACCAGATATCGCTGTCTACCGAGGCTCTCGGCGAGGAGCAGGCAGCCTATCTGCAGGACGGCATGAATGTCATGATCGAAAGCTTCGAAGAAGAGCCTCTCGGCATGCAACTGCCCGACCACGTCACCTTGGAAGTGGTCGAGGCCGACGCGGTTGTCAAAGGCCAGACGGCAGCCTCCAGCTATAAGCCGGCGGTATTGGAAAACGGCATGCGCACGCTGGTGCCGCCGCATATCGAGATTGGCACGCGGGTGGTGATCGCTACCGAAGACTGTTCCTACGTCGAACGGGCCAAGGACTGATCGCCGTTCCATGATCCGATCTGAATTTTAAAGCGATGGCTCTCCGCTCTCCCAACCTCAACGTCATGATCCGGGCGGCGCGCGAAGCGTCGATCAAGCTCAAGCGCGACTATGGCGAGGTGGATCAGCTCCAGGTCTCCAAAAAAGGCCCAGCCGATTACGTCACCGCCGCCGATATCCGCACCGAAAAAATTCTGCGCGGCGAGCTTACAAAAGCCCGGCCCGACTATGGTTTTCTGATGGAGGAAGCCGGCGTTGTCGAGGGCACCGATCCCGACCGGCGCTGGATTATCGATCCCATCGACGGCACCACCAACTTCGTCCACGGCATCGCCCATTTCGCCATGTCCATCGCCTTGCAAGAGCATGGCCGCATCACCGCTGGCATTGTCTTTAATCCGATCTCGGAAGAATTGTTTTGCGCCGAGCTGGGTCAGGGCGCCTATTTGAACGACCGGCGCATCCGGGTTTCGTCCCGGGGCGCCATGGACAACGCCGTCTTCGCCACCGGCATTCCCTTTTTGGGCCGTGGCTCGGAAGGCGATCACCAGACATTCTTAAAGGAAATGGGCGCCGTCATGGCGGTCTCGTCGGGCATCAGGCGCTTCGGCTCGGCGGCCCTTGATCTCGCCTTTGTCGCCGCCGGGCGCTATGACGGGTTTTGGGAAACCGGGCTGCAGCCCTGGGACATCGCCGCCGGCGTGATCTTGGTGCGCGAAGCCGGCGGGCTGGTCACCGATATTCAGGGCCGCGATCTGCGCCTGGAAGCGGGCTCCATCCTAACCGCCAACCGCAACCTGCATCAGCCGCTCGGCCAAACCTTGCGCCAGGCACGGAAATAGACGTTTTTGAGTATTCGGGAGGACAGCATGGACCAGGAGCTTCTTGACCGATTGGCGATCCGCGATCTGGTGGAAAATTGGGCGCTCTGGCGCGACGCCGGCTTTTGGGACAAATTCCGCACCTGCTGGCACGATGACGGCGTCATGATGGCCACCTGGACCCAGGGAACCGGCGCCGAATTTATCGAAATCACCAAAAAAGGGTTCTATGGCGATAGCAGCATTTTGCATTTCCTTGGCGGCACGACCATCGAGCTAAATGGTGATCGCGCCATCGTGCAAACCAAAATGACCATATCGCAACGGGCGCCGGTGCATGAGGTCTGGGTCGATGTAGTCTGCACCGGACGGTTCTTCGATTTTATCGAGAAACGCGATGACGTCTGGCGGGTGCTGCTGCGTCAGCCGATTTACGAAAAAGACCGCATGGACCCCATCGACCGGGACGCCGAGCTTACCCTCGATCCGGAAATTCTGGACCGCTATCCGATCGGCTACAGGCACCTCGCCTATCTGCAATCGGGTCTTGGCTTCGAGGTAAAGCGCGACATGCCCGGCCTCTTGGGCGACCGTGTCGAGGAATTGTACGCGGCGGGCGACACCTGGCTCAAAGGCGGCGAAATCGCCTGGAGTTAAATAAGATTAACGAAGGCGACCGTTAATTCAGATTTGCATCCCGTTCACACCGCCGAAATCGCGTAGCAACAAGCCAGCACTATGTTTAAATTCCGCAGTAGAATTGCGGCGCTTGTTGGCAAGACAAACTAACACAGAACAACTCGTTTGGGATGTCGGATATGGCACGGATACGATATGCGTTTGTTTCACGGCTTCATCGGCTAGTTCTGGCAATGGGCCTTGCCCTTGGCCTGGTGATGCCCGGCGCGCCCTATTCCGCCGGCGTGGCCGCTGCCACTGAAAAGGCCAGCCCGGCACCGGAGCGCACCGTCGTCGTCAGCGTCAGTAAAGGTTTCGCGCCCTATTATTTCGTCGATGGCGCGGGAGAGATCAAGGGTTTCGCCATCGATATTGGCGCAGAAATTCAAACGATTACAGGCCTCCGATTCGAATACCAGATATTTGATAAAGTTCGCGCCGTTCTGCCAGCCTTGCGCGACGGTAGCACCGAGGTCAACCTCAGCATTGGCATCACTCCGAAGCGCAGCGCCTATTTGGACTTCACCCGCCCGTATGAGACCATTCGGATATCCCACTTCATCCGCAAATCCGCCGTTGGAATAGAAAAAGCCACCGATCTGGACAGCCGGAAGGTCGGTGTCGTCCGCATCAACCGGGGCCGTTCGCTTCTGGAATCCCGTGGCCACGCCAAACTTGTTATATTCGAAGGGCTGGAAGAAGCTTTATTCGCGCTTCTGTCAGGCGCAGTGGATTCGGTCGCTTATCCGGAGAACATCCTGCTCAAATCCGCCCGCGCCGCCGGCATTGATCATCTGATCAAGCCCATCGGCCCGCCCCTACTTGAAGTCAAGCGCGCCATTGCGGTTGCCAAGGGCCATCCGCAATTGCTGGCCAAGCTGGACGCCGCCGTCGGACAATTTATCGGCTCCCCGGCCCACAAGCGGATTATCGCCAAATGGTTCGGCGAGCCCCAATCTTTCTGGAGCAAGAAAAAAGTCACGATCGCCGGCGCTATCCTCGCAGCACTCTTCCTATTCGGTTTCTTGATCTATCGGAACCGTGCCGTATCGCGCTTCAACCGGGAACTGCGCGGCACCATCCAGGCCAAGGACGCCGCCGAAAATGAATTGCGCAACCTGCACGCCAATTTGGAGGCCCTCGTTGATAATCGAACGCGGTCGTTGCAATCGGAAATAGCCGAGCGTGAACGGGCAGAAGTGGCGCTGCGCGAAAGCGAAGACAGCTACCGGACCTTGTTAGCGCAAATGCATGACGCGGTGCTCGTGGCCTATGACGGCAGAATGTCATTTGCCAACGAAGCCGCCATGCAGTTGACCGGCTATAGCATGGACGAACTGTCCGGTATGGAATTTCACCAATTGCTCACGCCACATGGCGTCGAAATCTGGCGCAAACGGCGGCAGGATCGGCTGGCCGGACTATCAGTTGAGTCGCAACATGAAATCGAGTTTTTGCATAAAGATGGCAAGACCGTCAAATCCTGCTTGATCAATATCAAGCGGTACAATGGGCCGGACGGTAGCGAAGCGGTACTCGGCACCTTCATGGATATCACCGATCTGAAACACGCCGAGACTAGCCTCCGAAATGCGCAGAAGATGGAGGTGCTCGGCAATTTGACCGGCGGCGCCGCCCATTCGCTCAACAACCTGCTGGTGCCGATCGTCGGACTTGGTGAAATCCTCAAGGAGCAGATTGAAGACAATGAAGATCAGGGCGAAATGATTGATGCGATGATGCAAGCCGCCGAATCGGCGCGCCAATTGGTGGCCCGTATGCTCACCTTCAGCCGCCAGGACGATCCGCAACAGGAAGTCATTGATCCTTACAAAATCATGCGCAAATCCCTTGATCTGATGAAACCTTCTATTCCCTCTACAATCACCATTTGGGAAGACCTGGACCAGACAGCGGGCGCCATCTTCGCAGATCCCGTGCAGACCGAGACGGTGCTAATCAACCTGATCACCAATGCCGCAGCCGCCATGAAAGGCGATGTCGGCACTATCAAGGTGGGCTTGACCCGCGCCGAGTCTAGACAGCATGGTCTCGCGCCGCTTGGCGATGAAAACTTCATCAAAATGACCGTGTCCGATGACGGGCCGGGCATGGACGAAGAGGTCCGGGAGCGCATATTCGATCCATTCTTCACCACCAAAGAGGTGGGAGAAGGGACCGGCCTTGGCCTTTCCATGAGCCACGGTATCGTTCAGCGCCACGGCGGCCATATCGATGTCGAGAGCGCGCCGGGGCTTGGAACCACTTTTGAAATTTACCTCCCAATTTGTGATGCACCCGACGCCGCCAACGCGACGCCCGGGTAAGCTCGAGGAAAAGCTTATGCCCCATGTTCTATTGATCGACGATGAAAAGCTGGTCCGCCTGACCGTCCGCAAAATGCTGGAAGCGGAAGGCTATGATGTCTCTGAAGCCGAAGACGGCAGGGACGGGCTGGACAGTTTCAAACAACAGCCCTTCGATTTGGTCATAACCGATATCGTGATGCCCGAGTGCGAGGGCATCGAAACCATCGCTGCGATCAGGAAGATCAAACCGGATCAAAAAATCCTCGCCATATCGGGCGGAGGCCGCAACAAGAATTTGGACTATTTGAGCATGGCTGTGCTGCAAGGCGCCGCCGACAAGCTGGCAAAGCCATTTTCCAGAAGCGAGCTGCTGAGCGTCGTAACCCGCTGCCTCGCCTGATTGGAAACGCGTCTCCGCCGGTCTCCCTACGCCATCTATGTAAGTACGCTTGATCCATATCAAAGCCGTGCCGCCTCCCCGCGCTTACCATCAGACCTTCAAATCAATATTGGAGGCACTCATGGCGAATATCGTATTTGGCGTCGGCTGTTCGCACAGCCCGCTTTTGGCAACCGAGCCGGAACAATGGAACCTGCGCGCCAAGGATGACGCGCTCAATCCCGAACATTGGTACCAGGGCGGCACCTATAGCTTTGACGAGCTGGTGGAAATCCGCAAAGACGAAGGCATCGCCGAACAGATCACGCCGGAGGTTTTGCGGGAACGGCACGAGCGCAACCAAAAACATCTGGATTTTCTCGGCCAAAAGATCAAGGAAGCCGAGCTGGACGTGCTGGTGGTCTTCGGTGACGACCAGCGCGAAAACATCCTCTCCGACAACTCGCCCGCCTTTTTGATTTTCAATGGCGCCGGCGTGCCGTTCAAACAAGTCTCGGCGCAGAAGCAGGCCAATATGTCGCCCGGCGTCGCGGTCGCCAACTGGGCGCGGGTTCCGGACGAAGACATGGTCCTGGCCGGCGCGCCGGAACTGGCCAATCACGTCATCACCAGCGTCGTTGCCCAAGGCTTCGATGTATCGGTCTCCGACTATTTTTCGGTGCGCGAAAACGCCGAGGACGGGATCGGCCACGCCTTCGGGTTCTACTATCACCGGTTATTGAATGATCTTCGCGACACCCCCGACATGGCGACCTTGCCGATTTATCTGAACACGTTCTTCGCGCCCAACCAGCCGCCGCTCTGGCGCTGCCTGGATTTCGGCAAGGAGATCGGTCGGGCCATCCGCGATTGGGACGCCGATATCCGCGTCGGCATCGCCGCCTCCGGCGGCTTCAGCCATTTCGTTATCGAAGAAGATCTGGACAAGCGTCTGATCAAGGCGATCACCGAGCGCGACGAAGAAACGCTCAGGGCCGAGCCCGAAACCCACATGCAATCGGGCACGTCGGAGATCAAGAACTGGGTAGCGGCGATGGGCGCGCTGGACGGCACCGGCCTTGATTTCCAACTGGTCGATTACATTCCGTGCTACCGCTCCGAAGCCGGCACCGGCAACGCCATGTGCTTCGGGCTTTGGAACTAAGCCGCTTAGATTAAACTGGAGTTCCGGGTTCGGTTACCATCTGACCGGGCCCGGCTCCATGCCCAGCGCGATACGGCCAAAGACGGTTCCATTGGCGTCCCAGTTGAGGCAGATCTGCTGGGCGCCGGCGTTTACATCCCGGTAATAGCGTTGCAGATCACCACCCAAATCCAAGCTTTCGGCGCCCGATGCGTAAAACAACCGATCGACAGCGCGCTTCGCCAGCACCGGCGCGAAAGCCATGTCGCGGAGGTTGCGGGCGCGCATTTCGACGGGCATTTCGTCGGCGCTCTCCAACACTTCGTGGGTTTCACGAAGATCGCCGAGGATCATGCGCCGCGCCGCATCCAGTTCCGCCGCCGCCTCGGCGATACGCAGCTGGATGGACTGGAACTCAGCAACCTTGGCGCCGAACTTGGCGTTACGCCCGGACACCATATCGATGAACAGGCGCAGTGCGCCCTGGCCGGCGCCAACCACGGCGGCGGCCAGGCAGAACGGGCCGGTGGACCATTGTGGCTGGCGGTAGAGCGGCGTGTCGTTGAACCAGGGCCCAGGCCCGGCATCGAAGCAGATGCGATGATCGGGTAGCCGCACGTTATTGAGTTTGACGTCATGGCTGCCGGTACCGGCCAGGCCCATGGAATTCCAGCTATCGATAATCTCGTTGCCGGCTTGCGGAAACAGAATGCGGCCGGGGCGGCCATTGATGCGCCCGCCGGTCATGTGCCAGGTGACAAATTCGCAGCCCGACGAAAAGCGCAGCTGGCCGTTGACCAGCCAACCATCGTCCTGCTCGGTATAGACCAGCTCCGGCGAATTCCCAGATCCGATATAGGTATCGGGTGCCTCGGCCCAGACATCGTCCTGGGCTTGGCGCGGATAGTAGGCGCCGAGGGTCACATTATGTTCGCCGATGACCGCGTAGATCCAGCCCGTCGAGGGACACCCTTGCGCAATCTCCATAACCGCCTCGCAAAAGACGTGATAGGGCAATTGGGCGCCGCCATAGGCCTTTGGCTGGGTCATCCGGAACAGCCCGGCTTCTTTCATCTCCTGGAAGCTGTCGGACGATATCTTGCGCGCCGCTTCCACCTGGGAGGCGCGTTCCCGCAATTTCGGATAAAGCGCCCTGGCGCTTTCCAGCAACTGGGCGGGATCGGAAATGGCCGCGTCCATGACCGGATAAGGCTACTGAAACTTATCGGCGTTGATCAGCAAATGCACCCAGATGCTCCCGGCGTAGCCGAGCATAATCGCCCACGACCATTTGAGGTGAGCAACGAACGTGTAGGTGCCGCGCGCCTGGCCCATGACCGCGACTCCGGCGGCCGAGCCGATGGACAGCATCGAGCCGCCCACGCCAGCCGTCAGCGTCACCAAAAGCCATTGCCCGTGATCCATCTCCGGCAAGACCGACAGCACTGCGAACATGACCGGGATATTATCGACAATGGCCGACAGAAAGCCGACCAGCACGTTAGCCGTGGTCGGCCCGAGATCGCCGTAAAGGAAGTTGGAGCCGAGAGTGAGGTAGCCGAAAGTGCCGAGCCCGCCGATGGCCAGAATGACGCCATAGAAAAACATCAATGTGTCCCACTCAGCCCGCTCCAATGCCTTGAAGATATTGAACGGCTCGGTAGCGTCCACTTTGCTCGCCTCCGGCTCTGAACTGGTTTCCAGCTCTAGCGCCATTTCGCCGAAATCGTTATCGGCCGGCGCGGGAAAGAAATTGTTGCGGCGCTTTAAATAATATCCGTACAGCTTCAGCAATGCGAGCCCGGTCATCATCCCCATCACCGGCGGCAGGTGCAAAAAACCATGGGCCAGAACGGCCATCGCGACGGTCACGATAAACAATCCGACCACCACCCAGGCGCCGTGCTGCAGCATGCTTTCGGATTGCACAGTATCGGGCTTACCGGACGGCAGAACGAAATTCATGATGATCGCCGGCACCAGCCAATTGACCAACGACGGAACCACAAGGGCGAAAAATTCGGTAAAACCAACCAACCCCTTTTGCCAGACCATCAGCGTGGTGATATCGCCAAACGGCGAGAAGGCGCCGCCGGCGTTGGCGGCGACGACCACATTGATACAGGCGACAGCGACGAAGTTTTTATTGGCACCGCCGACCGCCAGGATCACCGTGGCCATCAGCAAGGCCGTGGTCAGATTGTCGGCGATGGGCGATATGACAAAGGACAGAAGACCAGTTAGCCAAAATATGGTGCGGAACGAAAAGCCCCGTGACACCAGCCAGGAGCGCAAGGCATCGAACACGCCGCGCTCGTCCATGGTGTTGATGTAGGTCATGGCGGCCAAAAGGAACAAAAACAACTCGGCGAATTCCAGAAGATTGTGGCGTACCGCCACTTCGGCGGTCTCGGTATCGCCGGCGCCCGCATAGGCAATGGCCACCAGCGCCCAGATGATGCCGGCGGCCAACATTACCGGTTTCGATTTTCGAAGGTGCAGTTGTTCCTCGCCGATCACCAAAAGGTAGGCGACAAAAAATACCGCCAGCGCCGCGAACCCGGCCCAGTGGCGGGTAAAGTCGGCGGCGTTCGCGGTCGCCGCTTGGGCGGAACCGGCGAACATCAACGCCCCGATCAAGGCGGCGGATATGACATAAACAGCGTACCGAGCAAATTTTAAGCGCATGGAGCTCTCCCAACAAATATCACTGCGGTTTACGCCCGATATGTTACGGACAGGTTAAAATACCCAGATGCACCCCTCCCGTGTCCCAGTGCGGCTCATTGCCAGCTCTTAGAGTCCCCTATAGTCTGGCGCGAGATAAAAAGATTATTGGGGGGGCAAGCGCATCATGAAATTTGGGCTATTTGACCATGTAGATGCCAACGGCCGTGCGCTGGCGCAGCAGTTGGATGAGCGTATCGAATTTGTAGTGGCCGCCGAAAAGGCCGGGTTTTACAGCTATCATGTCTCCGAACATCACGCGACGCCGCTCAACTTGGTGCCGGTTCCGGGCGTTTATCTCGGCGCCATTGCGCACGCCACGTCCACCATCCGTCTTGGACCGCTCGGCTATTTGTTACCGCTCTATTCGCCCCTGCGCCTGATCGAGGAAATCTGCATCCTTGATCATTTGAGCCATGGCCGCCTGGACGTTGGCGTCGGGCGCGGCGTATCACCGTTCGAGTTGAAATATCACGACGTCAATCCGAGCACCTCGCACGGCATTTTCCGCGAAGCCCTGGAGACTGTTCTCTACGGTCTTGATAATGAAGTGCTGGAGCACGAGGGCGAATATTACACCTACCACGATGTACCCATGGAACTGCGTCCACTGCAGGACCCGCATCCGCCAATCTGGTATCCGACGAATAGTGTAGAGGGTGGAACTTTTGGAGGCGAGAACGGCTATCACTTCGTCACCTTGGGCGGCGTGGAATTTGCCAAGCCGGCCCTGAATGCCTTCAAGGAAGCTTTCGCCAAACGCGGTCGGCCCGGCGATGGGGCGACCGATGATTTTGAAGGTGGCGCGGCGATGGGTATCATGCGCCATCTGGTCATTGCTGATACCGACGCCGAAGCCATGAAGCTGGCGGAGCCGGTCTATCAGGCCTGGGAGGCGAGCCTCACCAAACTGTGGCGGGTAAACAAAGTACCGGGACCCAATATGGCCCAATTTATACCGCCCACCTTGGGCGAAGCCATTGAACGCGGATCGGTGGTCGTCGGGTCGGCATCTACGGTGCGCGACAAACTGGCCGGCGATATCGAGGCCTTGGGGCTGAACTATATGGTAACCGCCTTTTATTTCGGCGATATCGGCCACCAACAGGCAATGCATTCGATGCAGACCTTCGCCGCCGATATCATGCCGGATTTGGCTGGCCTGTAAGACACGAAACGCAGATGACGTTGACGCGGCGCCTTTAAAAAAAGATATTTGCACTCAAGTAGTTTCGATCAAAACATTCGGGGAAAACAATGCAATATTTGTTGGATTTAAGGGCGAAAGTGCGTTCCCAGCTGTCGGCTACGGAACCGGTTCAGGCTGTCTTTGAGGGCCGTTTGAATCGCGGTATATATGCCCGCTACCTGACAAATGTCTGGCACTATGCGATACACAGTGCCGTCGTCATTGGGATGGCTGGGGCCAGATGTGTCCCGGGAAACCCAATGCTTGGCGACTATCTTCTGCACCACGCCCGTGAGGAATTGGGGCACGACGCTTGGGCCCTGCAGGATTTGAAAGCAATGGAAATCGATGAATCGGCGGTGCGGGCAACGCGCCCGGTGCCTGCCTGTGCGAGCATGATTGGCGTCGAGTACTATTGGGCCGCCCACGCCAATCCGGTCGGACTGTTCGGTTGGATGTATATTCTTGAGGCCATGGGCGATGATCTTGGCTCCGAAATTGCGCGGCGCATCGAAGACGGCCTGCAATTGCCCGACGGCGTTAAATTTTTGGCCGGGCATGGGGTCGCGGATGAAGACCACACAGCCGATCTCACTCGCGAAATTACGAACAACGTCAAGCCAGAGGATATGGCCGATATTCATCACGTAGCGGACGTGGTGTCGGACCTCTATGTCCGTATGTTCCAGCAAATTGGTGAAGAAGAGTAATAATGGCCTTAACGGTCAGACGCGCCGATACGCCCGGCGAGCGGGAAGCTATATTCCGGTTCCGCTACAGGGTCTATGTCGAAGAACTTTCGATGACGGAAGACGCAGACCACACCGGCAAAAGACTTTTAGATGACTACGATGAATATGCTGTTTCTCATGCCGTGTTCGATGACGACAAAATTATGGGATCGCTTAGGGTCATTCACCCGGCTGATATGCCAGACCCAAAATCTCTGATCGCAAAATTTCAGATGGACGCCGCGATTGAGGCAATGGGGCTTGGTGGAATTTGCACTACAAGCCGTTTTATTCTGGACCCAAGTCTGCGCCACGGGAAAATTATATTCCGGCTGATGCAGTCTGCCTATAGGGAGGCAGCGGCGCGCGGCGCGCTATTGAACTACGGTGACTGCAGCCCCCACCTTCTTCCCTTTTACGAACACCTTGGTTATCGCCGGTATACCGAAGGCTACAACGACACCGCTTACGGCTTCAAAGTTCCCATACTCATGTTGATGGGTGATCAAGAATATTTCGAAAAGGTCCGCTCCCCACTCCGCCGTTTGGCCAACGAAGCGCCGGACAATGCGCGCGGACGGAATTGGTTCACCAGCAATTATCCAGACTATCTAAATTTAGAAAGCGCGGCTTTCCTGGAAGACGATGTTTTCTTTGATCTATTAAGCGAGCGGGTGTCGGGAGACCCCCTACACAAAGTTATTTTGTTGGACGGCCTATCGCGCGAGGAGGCACAAAAATTCTTGAGTAGCGCCACAATGATCGAGCTGGCCAGTGGTGACCTAATTATGCGCCAAGGTGATCGGGACGATACGCTTTACGTCTTACTCAGCGGATTGGCGGAGGTTTTCAGTGATGGCTCGTCCGGTCCACCTTTGTACATTCTCGGCCCGGGCGACACATTTGGGGAGATCGGATTTCTCACGGCGGTACCGCGAACGGCTTCCGTGGTCGCCCGAAAAGACACGCGGGCCTTGCTGTTGAGCGCGGAATTTATGGAACGCTTCATTAGCCAGGAGCCGGCGATCGGCGCCAAAGTGATGCTTAACCTCGCCCGCGAAATCGCCGGTCGATTGGCCGTCGCTACGAGCCAAATTGCCAACAAGTGATCAATTCTAAAACAAGCTTTGGGCCACAAATAAAGCCCTCGATAGCCCGTTACCAACCACCAAAAAAAGCAACGGCCCTACTCCGCGTCCGGGGCCTGAAACTGGAACCAAGGTCCAGAAGGCCCTGCGGACAGGAAACCGGTTTTCTTGTAGCGCGACCAGGCTGTCACGATATTGCCCCGGCGCAGGCGCACCCCCCAATTATAGCGGGCCCCGGGTTTTAGCGGGCCGGGTACGGTATATTGCGCCGCCCACAAATTCTGCAAATAAGCCACCGCCGGCCCCGGCAGTTTGGAGGAAAACGCGCCGAGCGCGTAAGTGAACGCAATTTCCTGGAACACCACCACGTCGTAGCGGATCGCGCCGTCGCCCTTGGACGGCGCCCATTGCAAGGTCGGGCTGAGGCTGGCGACTTGCGCCGACGGCGCGCCATCATCAATGGGACTAAGCGGCGTCACGCCCCGGAAGTTCTGATTGCAATCGATGCCCCAACCGCCACAACCCTCGACAATGTCGCTATAGCTGCCCTGATCGGCGATCATCTTCATCAGCGACCATTTCGGCGTCCCCATGCCGGGATATTTTTCTGTCAGGGCGGTGGAGCTGGAATCCATGTTGTCGCCCACCTCAGCATCGACGGAGCTACTGCTAAGGCGGATGCGCAAATCGCCAATATAGACGGCGCCAGTGCCGGCGGGCACGGTAAATGCCGCCCACAAGCGGCCGCTGGTTTCCTTGGCCAGCTCGCGCTTCACAAAACCCAGCACATGATACTCACCCGGCGCCAGCGACCAATAGAATTCCGCTTCCGGTCCAAGCCGGTAACTGACCGCAGCGGAAGCGTCCTTGGCCATTATCAGCAGCCAAAATTGGGAGCCGGCCAGATAGCCCGCCGGCCATTTCAATTCGGATCCATTTTCGATCACCCGCACAGAGCCGGTAACCAGGGGCGTGTCTTTCGGCGGCTGGGTCACGTTCTCCAGGGCGCCGGCAGACAGGCAGCCGCTCAAGGCCAGCGCCGGCATCAGCGCCGGCATTAGCGCCGCCAGCCGGCGCATCACCGGCCAATGTCGGGTCGCGCCGATTTAACGCTCCCACATGCGCTGAAAGGCCTGCTTGCGAAGCTCATTGCCTTCGACGCGCATCGCTGGCGGTGCCTCGCCGCTCCAGATATCCATGATACCCTCCACCTTGTCCCGGTAGGCCGCCGCGAACTCCTGATGCGGGATTACGTAAGGCGCATCGTTTTGCACCGCGTCCAACACCATGGCGCCAAATTCGGCGGGATCGGTGCCGCCGTCAAAGGACTTATCGAGGAGCGCCATGCCGTCCGCGTCCAACGCTTCGGAAGTATCGCCAAGCGCGTCGGGGCGGTTGCGCTGGGCGCGATTGATATTGGTTTTTATGGCCGCCGGGCACAACACAGTGACGCCGATCCCCTTTGGCGCCAATTCCTTGCGCAGGCCCTCGGATAGTCCGACCACCGCGAACTTCGATGTACAATAGATGCTGTTGCCGGCACTCGCCATCAGTCCGGCCATGGAGGCAGTGTTGACCACGTGACCGCCCTCGCCCGCCTCGATCAGGCGCGGCACGAACGTGGCGATACCGTTGACGACGCCGCCGAGATTAACGCCCAGCACCCAATCCCAATCGTCATAGCTGGCATCGGCCATGAAGCCGCGCCAGGACACACCGGCATTGTTGCAGATCACGTTTACCGAGCCGAAGCGGTCTTCGGCCTCATCGGCGGCGCTTTGCATGGCGGCGCGGTCGGATACATCCAGGGCGATGGCGTGCACATCACCGCCCAAGGCCGCCAGCTTCGACGCCGCTTCGTCCAGGGCAGCCACTTCGATATCGGCGATGACCACTTTCATGCCGGCGCCCACGAAGGCTTCGGCCATGCCAAGCCCGACGCCGCTGGCGCCGCCGGTCACAAAGGCGCATTTGCCCGCCAATTCTTTCATTGTTTTTCCCCTGCTTAGCTGGTTGCCGGCGGGCAGCGCCGCCATTCCTGAACCGACGCGTTGGCGAAACCACCGGTCAATTGCATATTCTCGTCGTCCAGAACGTTCATGGTCACCGCCCTGCCGGCGGGCTGCTCGGGCGCCGGGATGATGTAGCGAAACCCGTGCCGGTTATAATCGCCGGTTATTTGATTGCCGCCCGGCGTGGTGATCGCCGGCCCATCGATGCTGAGACGCTTGCCGCTGGCGGCATGGCACCAGTGGCCATCGATAGCGTCGGCAGATGCGGGATTTGCGGCGGCTATGGCGGCCAGCGCCAGGGCGCTTAGGATAAATTTTTGCATCAAATCAACCTCCTTGACGCCAGTGTGATGAATTTAGGCGGGCGGCGTCAATTGATAACTAACAATAGAGCGGCCAAAAAAGGACACAATTGAGCGCTAATCGGTGCGCTTCGATTGTGGAAAACCCATGCGCCCCAGCGGGCTAACCGGTTGTGCGCTGAGCAACCCTTGGCTATGGTTGTAAAAAGCTAAAGTCGGAACCTGCCCCTGGACTTTCACCGCTTATAACCGGGGCAGTTGCGAGAGGGACGTAAAATGACGATGAACCTACCGCCAATCATAAATCTCAGACGCTTTTCGCTCACCAGTTGGGCTGGCGCATTGGCTCTCGTTTTGGCTCTGGCATTCGCCGCCGGGCCCGCGGGCGCGCAATTGCGGCCCTGGAACACTGGCAATGAGGTCTTTGTCGATTTGACGGTTCTGGATGGTGGCGCCGCGCGCGGTCGCCGGGCAGTGCCATACGCCGCGCCAAGCGGATCCGCCGATTTCGCCCGCCCGGGCCCGCTGGGGCTTATGGAGCCGCCGTCCAGGCGGCCGAGTTCGCGCCTTTTGGTGCGCCGCCCGCCCTCGGGATCTGCGCGCTCCACCGAACAGCTTTTGCCGGCGGTCAAGTTGCGCCGGCCTGGTACCGCCGCCAAAAAAACCCGGCGAACGCGGCGGCGTGCCACCACCCAGCCGATCCGGAAACCGCCGGCGCGGCCCAAGGTCATAGCCCGCAAAGCAGAACCGCCGGCTGCCAAGCCGTCCAAACCGGCGCGCGCGCTGACCCCGACACCGGTCAAACCCGCACCTCAGGCAGCGCCCGCGCCGAAAAAAGTGGCCAAAGCGGCACCGCCGAAAAAACCCGATATCGCACCGCCGCCGCCGGCAGTGCAGCCGAAACCGGCCGCCGCCGCGCCGAAACCCCAGCGCCAGGCCTCATTACCAAAACCGGCCACCCTCGGATCGTCCTCGGTCGCGTTCGCAGTCGGCGAAGCTGATCTTGATACCGCCGGCAAGGCGCGCCTGGATGTCATGGCCGCGCAGCTTAAGTCCCAGGCCAAAATTCGCATGCAACTGCTGGCCTATGCGGGCGGCAAGAAATTGTCGGCCAGCAAGGCGCGCCGGTTGTCGTTGTCCCGGGCGCTGGCCATCCGCTCCTATCTTATCGGCAAGGGTGTGCGTTCGACGCGCATTGATGTCAGGGCCCTCGGCAATAAGATTCCGAGCGGCAAGCCCGACCGTGTCGATCTGAAAATCATCCAGCGCTGAGCCGGGCCTTGGCGCGCAATACCCAACCGATCCCGCGTATATTTGTGGCGGGGCCTTGATGAATTCGCCGCAACGCTACGTTATTCGCATGGCGTTGTTCCTGGCCGCCGTCGTGATCCTGTGCGTGATTCTGATCGAGCCGCTGCAACGGGCCTTCGCCGCCAATTTCGGCCTCAACGGCTTGATCGTTGGCGTCCTGATCCTGGGCATTGCCTATAATTTCCGCCAAGTCCTGCGCCTCAATCCGGAGGTGCATTGGATCGAAAGCTTCCGCCGCGCCGGGCCGGCCATTTCCGAAACCCGCCAGCCAAAACTGCTGGCGCCGATGGCAACCATGCTGGGCGAGCGCGACGATACCCTCAGCCTTTCGACATTATCCATGCGCTCGTTGCTCGACGGCATAGCATCCAGGCTGGACGAGGCACGCGAATTGTCCCGCTATACCATCGGGCTTTTGATCTTCCTCGGCTTGTTGGGCACTTTTTGGGGTCTGTTGCAGACCATCGGATCGATCAGCGACGTGATCGGCGGACTGACGGTGGGCGGCGGCGATGTGACCACCGTATTCAACAGCCTGAAATCGGGTCTGGTGGTGCCCCTGTCGGGCATGGGGACGGCATTTTCATCGTCCCTGTTCGGCCTCGCCGGCTCATTGGTTCTCGGCTTTTTGGATTTGCAGGCCGGCCAGGCATCGAACCGATTCTACAACGATCTCGAAGAATGGCTGTCCAGCCTAACCCGATTGTCGTCCGGAGGATTGAGCGCCGAGGGGGATCAATCGGTGCCCGCCTATGTACAGGCCTTGCTCGAACAAACCGCCGAAAACCTCGACAAATTGCAGCGCACCCTGGCGCGCGGCGAGGAAAGCAACAGCCAGGCCAACACCGCCTCGATGCAGTTGGTGGAGGTCTTAGGCTCGCTCGGCGATCAGATGCGTGGGCAGCAGACGATCCTCACCGGGCTTGCCGACAACCAGGTGCAACTGCGCGCCACCTTGGAAAAATTGGCGGACCCCGGACGCACAGGCAGCGCCGGCCTGGACGAGGCGACCCAGGCCCATATCCGCAACCTGGATATCTATGTGGCGCGCTTGTTGGAAGAAATCAGCGCCGGGCGCGACGATCTGATCGGCCAGGTGCGCTCGGAGATAAAATTGTTGGCGCGCACCATCGCGGCGGGCGCAGCCAGCAGTCGTGCCGCGCCGCCCGCGCCCAAAAAATAGCCGACCGTCATGGCCTCCCTATCACGGCGCGAGCCACACCGGTCTGATATCTGGCCCGGCTATGTGGACGCGTTGGCCGCGCTTTTGATGGTCATTATGTTTTTGCTGATGATCTTCGTCATCGCACAATTCTTCACCAGCCAGGAATTGTCAGGCAGCAATCAGGCGCTCGACCGGCTGCGCGGACAAGTCGGCGAGCTGGCTGATCTATTGGCATTGGAGCGCAAGGCGAATACTGATCTGAGGGGTCAGGTCGCAGGTTTGTCGACGGAGCTGCAAACCTCGATCACGGTACGCGAAGATTTGACGCAGCAGATCAAATCGGTGCTGCTCCGGGCCGAAACCGCAGAGGAACAGGCAGCCAAACTGAAGACCGAGCTCGATCAGGCATTCACCAAAATCCTTACCGACAAATCCAAGATCAACGAACAGATCGCCGCCATCGGCGCCCTGACCAATCAGATAGAAGCCTTGCGGGCATTGCGTGAAAGTTTGGAGTCCCAGGTCAAGGGGATGTTGGCCAAGCTGGCCGACCGGGACGAGAAACTGATCACCGAACAAAACATATCGGAGACGGCGCGTGCCCAGGTGGCCCTGCTCAACCAGCAAATCCGCCAATTGCGCGAGCAGATCGCCAAGATCGCCACCTCGCTGGATGCCTCCGAGGCGGCGGCCAAAAAGCAGCGGGTGCGCATCGCCAATCTGGGGAAAAGGCTCAACGCCGCACTGGCCGGCAAGGTGCAGGAGCTGGCCCGCTACCGCTCCGAATTTTTTGGCCGGCTACGGGAAATATTGGGCAACCAGCCGGGTATCCGTATCGTCGGCGACCGCTTTGTCTTCCAGTCCGAGGTGCTGTTCACCAAGGGCTCGGCCCAACTTGGCCCGGAAGGTCAGGCGCAGATCGGCAGGCTGGCCGGAACTTTGCGCGAAATATCGCAAAAAATACCGGCGAAGATCGAATGGATATTGCGCGTCGATGGCCACACCGACAAAATCCCCATCGCTACGGCGCGCTTTCCATCCAACTGGGAGCTGTCGACGGCGCGCTCGATATCGGTGGTGAAATTTTTGGTCGACACGGGCATTCCGGCGAGAAATCTGGCGGCCACCGGGTTCGGCCAGTTCCAGCCCATCGATCCCCGCGACGACGAAATTGCCTACCGGCGCAACCGGCGGATCGAGTTGAAATTGACGCAACGCTAAAACCGGGCGGCTGGGCATCATCCGAGGCCCGCCCCAAAATCAAATCGGATCGCACTTAAGAAACTCCCATGTACACAATGTTCTTTATCGTTTTCGTCAATTTGGTCGGCTTCGGCATCGTCATCCCGTTGCTGCCGTTTTATGCGGAACACTATGACGCCTCGCCCGATCAGGTGACGCTTGTCATGGCGGTCTATTCCCTCGCCCAGTTCGCCACCGCGCCAATCTGGGGCCGCCTTAGCGACCGCTTCGGGCGGCGACCCATTCTGATCGTCAGCCTGGCCGGCACCCTGGTTGCTTATCTGTGGCTGGCCTTTGCCGCAAATTTGACCGATCTCTTTTTGGCGCGGACGGCGGCGGGGCTGATGGCCGGCTCCATTTCCGCCGCCTTCGCCTATGTGGCGGACGTCACCGACGAGACCAACCGCGCCAAAGGCATGGGCCTGATCGGCGCCGCCTTCGGCCTTGGCTTCATCGCCGGACCGGCGATCGGCGGTATTCTTGCCGGGGCCGATCTGGCCACCACCAATTTCCAGCTTCCGGCTTATGCCGCTGCCGCATTTTCAGGCGCGGCCTTGATCATGACCCTCGCCATTTTGAAGGAATCCTTGTCCGGCGAAGCGCGCCAGCGTATGGCGTCGCAAAGCCGGGACGCGCACCGCCAGGCGTTCCGGCGTACCGTCAACGCCAAAAGCGTACGCGTCATGATCATCCTGACCTTCCTGGCGGTCTTCGTGTTCGCCGGGCTGGAAGCCACCTTTGCCATGTGGACCGAGCGAAAATTCGGCTGGGGGGTTTTGCAAAACGGTTATGTGTTTGCCTTTCTAGGCTTGATCTCGGCCCTCATACAGGGCGGTCTGGTGGGCCGGCTGAGCCGCCGTTTCGGTGAATTGGGCATGATCCGCCAAGGCTTCGTGGCCCTGGCTGTAGGCCTGGCCCTGCTTCCCGCCGCCAGCAATCTGCCATTGATGATCGGCGCGTTGATTATCGTCACTTACGGGTTTTCGGTGGTTACCCCGGCGCTCAACAGCGCCTTGTCATTGAGCGCGCCCAAAGATGTGCAGGGCGGTGTATTGGGGCTTGGCCGCTCGGCATCAACCTTGGCGCGGGCGGCGGGGCCGGCGGGAGCTGGCTATCTGTTTGCCTATATCGGCAAGGATTGGCCGTTTCTGGTGGGCGCCGCTATCATCGCCGTTGTCCTTGCCTTCACCTTGGTCAAGGGATCGGACTGGGTTAGGCGGCCAGATGCTTGAAGTCTTGCACCCGGGCCTGGGCCGGGATATACAAGCCGCCGGTTCGATGGAGATTTAAGATGAAGAAAGACATTCACCCGGAATATCACGAAATTACCGTGGTTATGACCGATGGCAGCGAATTTACCACCCGTTCCACCTGGGGCGAACCCGGTGACAGCTTGAAGCTGGATATCGATCCTAAGACGCACCCGGCCTGGACCGGCGAGCATCGTCTGGTGGATAGCGGCGGCCAGGTCGCCAAGTTCAATAAGCGCTTCCAGGGTATCGGCCTCAAAAGCTGATCGTTCGCGCAAAATTGCGGCCTCAATCTGTAAACAGCGCGAGATCATCGTCCCGCGCTTTTTGCATTCCGAACGCGCCATCCCGGCCGAATTTCGCCGCTGAATTGATATTTTTGGCGATTTGGGTTAGTAGTTAGGCGCTAAAGGTCTGAACTCATTGAGTATCGGGCAGGAAATCCATTGATCGTCGGCCTTCTCTGGGAAGAATTTGGCGGCGAGGAACCTGGGCTGGCGGAATGGAATTTGTGACGCGGCATATATATCCAATTGGAGCGCAGCAGCTTGGCTAGCCGGGCAGCTGCGACTGCGCCCGCCGCTGCGGTGCGCAAAGGGCGCAACGTCTTCGCCAAAATTGCGATCATCGCCATCGCCAGTTTCTTTATATCGGGCATGGTGACCTGGGTGATCGCCCTGGCGGTCGCCGAGCTGCCAGAACTGCGCGGCGTCATCGGCCGCGGCAATTATTCCAATTTCCTGTTTATCGTATTTTTGGCCGGCTTCGTGCTTAGCCTGGGCGCGTCGGGCTATGCGTTTATTTCGAAGGAAGAACTGGCCGGAACCAGCGAGGTCAAAAAATTCGAGGCCGCGGAGCAAAACCTCTGGAAGGAGACCTTGAAGCCGCCGAAATTGACGAAAGCGCAAAAGGATGCGCTGAAGAGGCAAAAGTCCAGGCGGGCCGAGGACGAATCGAAACTGATCAATCAATTGAACGAGGAAGAGGCCGAACTTGAAGACGTGCTGGCGGCGTCCTTGGCCTCCGATGAAGATGGCGCCGATGAGCAGCCAAAAGTGGTCACCTCAAAATTGTCCGTAGCCGCCGAGAAACAAAAGGTCACGCTGATGACGTTTCTGTCGCGGGGCCTGGAACAGGTCATGAAATCCCGCCCAAAACTAGATACCTTTTCCAAATTCGGCGTCAACTTATACCTTGCCGGCGCTTGCGAGGCGCTTGGCCAGACCGACGATCTAACCCCCGAAGAGCTGGAGAATATTCTCATCGACAGCGTCGGCGTTCTGGGTACCAGCCGGGAGCAGGCGAAAAAATTCACCCAGTCCTACGAAGACTATATGCGCAATCCGAAATATTTGGGCATGATCGAATCCGGTCGCGAGGCCATGCAGGGGCAGATGCGCGGCAACGCCGAGGCGGCGATGTCGCTTGATAAGGCGCTCGATCAATGGAACACCCGCGCCGCCGATGAGCAAACATCAAGCGGCACCATCGCCGTCATGTTCACCGATATCGTCGGCTCCACGGCGATGACGCAGAACCACGGCGATGAGGCCGCGCAGGAGGTTGTGCGCACCCACAACCGGATCGTCCGCGCCGCGCTGACCACCTATCAGGGACGCGAGGTCAAGCATACCGGCGACGGCATCATGGCGTCCTTCTCCAATACCGCCCAAGGTGTCGAGGCGGCCATATACATCCAACGCAAAACCTATCAGGACAACGCCACCAATCCGACCGTGCCCCTCGGCATCAAGATCGGCATCAACGCCGGTGAGCCAATTGTCGAGGACGACGATCTGTTCGGCACCACCGTGCAATTGGCGGCGCGCATCGTCGATAAGGCCGGCAATTATCAGATTTTTGTGTCCGAAACCGTGAAAGGTATCTGCCAGGGCAAGGCAATCCAGTTCCAAAGCCGGGGCACCCGCGAAATGAAAGGCTTCAAGGAGCCGATCTCGCTTTTCGAAGCCGTCTGGCAAACCGGCGCCGAGGCGGCCGAACCTGCCGCCCCCGCCCCAGCGGCTGCACCCGCGCCAGCGCCCGCGGCGGCCTAGGCAACCGCATAATCCAGATCAGAATTGTGAATTGCCGCCATTGCCCGCAGCGTCCATTGGGCAAAGAAAAAGGGGCGCCTTTTCGGCAGCCCCATTTATTATTCCCTGTTAAACTCGCCTGTTGAATTCGCCCGAATTTTGCTCGCCGAATTCGTCTCAAATCTGTGTGCGGACAGACTGTAAACAAGACGGGACCAGCCGGTCAACAGTGAATCGCCTTTCCGTTAAAAAAAAGCCGCCTCGAACGGAGACGGCTTAAGTTTAACAGGGAGGCATCAAAAAGATACGAACGGCAATCGCCATCCGATCTCATCGATCACCGTCACGGTAACAGACGCCCGTTAATGGATGCTTAATGGAATCTGGCGAAAGCGGCACTGGCCGCGTCGGTGTCTGGACTACTTCCGAAAGACGGATTCGGCGCCGTTACGGGCTTTTTCTTTAAGCGCGATTTCGGTGTGTACCCGTTCGATCTCGCCCTCAAGCTCGGCTATATATTCGCCCAATGCTTCAATAGACATGACCTCAAGGTTTTTGGCATCCGGCTTTTTGGCTGCGGGTTCAAGATCGTCGGTATCCATGTCGCGTCGCCTCCGAACAAGGTAGCTTGCCGCCGGGTGCGCAGCATACTAAGACCAAGCATTGCCGCCAATAGACAATGAACCCTAGGAGACACGCCATGTCCGGCGATCTGCCCAATGAAATGACCTGCATTGAAGTCCCCGTGCCGGGAGAGCCCGAAGCCTTGCAGCCAGCCTTGCGCCCGGTGCCAACGCCGGGCGCCGGTGAAATACTGATCGAAGTTGCGGCGGCCGGCGTCAACCGGCCCGATTTGATGCAGCGCCGAGGCCAATATCCGCCGCCCCCCGGCGTCAGCGATATTCCCGGCCTGGAAATCGCCGGCCGGGTTGCGGCCCTGGGCGAGGGCGATACCGGCTGGCAGATCGGCGATAAAGTCACGGCGCTCGTGGCCGGTGGAGGCTATGCGGAATATTGCGTTGCCCCGGGCGCCCAGGCGCTTAGCGCTCCCGGCGCACTGTCGATGATCGAAGCGGCGGCTTTGCCGGAAACATTTTTTACCGTCTGGTCGAACGTGTTTGATCGGGGCCGCCTGGCGCCGGGCGAAACTCTGCTGGTTCAGGGCGGCTCCAGCGGCATCGGAACGGCAGCCATCATGATCGCCTCGAATTTGGGCCACCCGGTCATCGCCACCGCCGGCACAGAAGAAAAATGCCAAGCCTGCCGGGATTTGGGAGCCGCGCTGGCGATCAACTACAAGACCCAGGATTTTGCCGAGGAGGTGAACAAATTCACCGACGGGCGCGGCGCCGATGTGATCCTCGACATGGTCGGTAGTGATTATCTGCAACGGGAATTGGACTGCCTTGCCGCCGACGGGCGCATTTCGGTTATCGCCACCTTGGGCGGATCAAGCGCCGAAATCAATGTCACCAAATTGATGCTCAAGCGCCATACCATATCGGGCTCAACATTGCGCACCCGTTCCGTTGAATTCAAGAGCGCCATCGCCGATGCGCTGCGCGCCCAAGTCTGGCCATTGATCGAAGCGGGCCAGATCAAGCCGGAAATTTTCGCCGTCCTACCCCTGGCCCAAGCCGCCGAGGCGCACGCCATCCTTGAGGAGGGCCACCATATCGGCAAGGTGATGCTGAGCACCGGATAGGTAGGGCTTAGGTTTGACGCTGGGCCGCTTCGCTTGTATATTCGCCCAAGAAATTCAAGGCGTTGCAGCCTTAATCATTCCCTAGTGAAACCCGTCAGTGCAATGCGTCAATTGTTCGCGTGATCCCGAAGTTTTGGGTTCGTGATCAAGAAATCCGTATCCGGGGCGCCGGGCATTGGCAATATGTAGGAAGCAAGAAAATGGCACAGCCACTCATGCCCAAGGCCACCGCCGTATGGCTGGTCGATAATACGACCCTGACCTTCGATCAAATTGCGGCGTATTGCGCGCTTCATGCTCTCGAAGTGCAGGCCATCGCCGATGGCGAAGTGGCGCCCGGCATGCACGGGCTTGATCCGCTCGCCAATGGCCAGTTGACCAAAGAAGAAATCACCCGCTGCGAAGCCGATGGCGGCGCCGAACTGGAAATGGCCAAGCCCAACGTTCCGTTGCCCAAGGTGCGCCAAAAGGGCGCCCGCTACACTCCCATATCGAAGCGCCAAGACCGGCCCGATGCCATCGCCTGGCTTTTACGCAACTATCCCGAACTGAGCGACGCGCAAGTCTCACGCCTAATCGGAACCACCAAACCGACGATCAACGCAGTGCGCGACAAGACCCATCACAACACCACCAACATCAAGCCGCAAAGCCCAGTCTATCTGGGTCTGTGCACGCCCGATGATTTGGAAAAGATGGTCGCCATCGCACGCGCCCGGGCCGGTACCAGCCGCGCGCCGGCGCCCACGCCGGAAGCAGAGGCCGCAATCGAGTCGGCGCCGGAGTCCACCATAGCGGCGACCGGACCGCTGAAGCCGCAAGAGGTCTTCGGCGAGACCATACGCGCACCGGAGCCTGAGGCGGAACCCGAAGTCAGTGCCGAAACACTGTTCAAGGAACGCCCGGCCGAGGAAAGCCCTGCTGCAGAGAACCCTGCGGAAAGCCCGGCTGAAGAGAGCCCGGCAGACGAAAGCAGCCAGGGCTGATCGCTTCGGGGCAATAGCAGACTTGGCGGCGCTTGGTCCGCGCTCGGGCACCATTGAAAATATAATAAAAGGAAATGTGTTTCCGGCTTGATGCGCCGGAAGAATCCACGCTGCTTTGAGAGGATCGGCGCTCGTTAGAGCGCGTTCATACTCGCAAGTTCGTCTTTGATTTTCAACTTTTCGCGTTTGAGATTTGCCACCAGCAGTTCATCTGGAAGAGGTCGGTCACCTTCGCGATCTAACTTGGCGTCTAATTCGCTGTGGCGGGACCGTAAATTCGAGACTTTATCCTGCTCCGTCATTCAGTAACCTCCATTAGCCAAATCATTCTCCAACTACAAAACCATAATCCTTCCGCAAAAAACATTCTAGTGAAAACGCCTTTTTTGCCTCAATTACAGGCAAATGAGAGCGATACTCATGCGCTGCCCGCATCGGCTTTGGAGGCAATTCCGGCGATGATTTGAAGCCCATCGGCGTCGGCTTTTTGCAAGCCTTTGCCCAGGCTTTCCAGGTAAAATCGCATATTGAATTCGGCTGCGGCGCACCGGTCCTCGCCGCCCGATTGGCGCAATTTATCCAATACCCCGGACAACATAATTTGCTCGCCATGCTCGGCGTTCAGCTCCGCCGATTTGATTTCGGCGCGAATCGCCTCGGCGGTATCGGACGCGCATCCCATCTGATCGGTCTTTAACATGGTCCGAAGGCCGCGCAAGGCGACCACGATTTCCAGGTGCCAGCGCCCAACCGCTTCTTTCGCCAAGGCCAGATCGGCGGCGCTTATCCGGTGGCCGAGGGCGCCGGCCCAGGCGCAATAGAGCAGCAAATTGATATCGGCTGTGTGGCTGTCTTGCACGCCGAGGCAAATGGCGGGCACGCCGTTGCCGCCGTATACCTGAAGCGAGAAGTCCCAGAACGCATTATCTGGCCATTGCATTTTTCAATCTCCAAGACAGATGCCGAGGCCTCTGGCCGTGATCACCAGTGTATCGTCCAGGCCAACCGGGCGCACGCGGGCATTGACCTCGGCCAATGATACGTCGACCACCTGGCGGTGCTGCCAGGCCACCATGCGGCCTTGGGCGCCTTCGGCCAGAAGATCGACGGCGCGCACCCCAAAGGCTGAGGCGGTGATCCGGTCGAATGCGTCGGGCACGCCGCCCCTTTGCACATGGCCAAGCACCGTCACCCGGGTTTCAGCGCCGGTCGCCTCGGCAATGCGCTGGCCAAGCTCATGGCCAACGCCGCCCGGAACGGTGCCGGTGCGCGGCGGCCCGGCTTCACGAGCGGCTTCGGCGACGACCACCAGCGCATGTTTATGGCCGCGCGCCTGGAGCTTGCGGATCTGTTCGGCAATGGCATCCATGGAATAGGGAATCTCAGGGATCAAAATGACATCGGCGCCGCCGCCGATGCCGGCATAAAGGGCGATATGGCCGGCGTCGCGGCCCATCACTTCCAACACCATGACCCGGTTGTGGCTGGCCGCCGTCGGCTGCAACCGGTCGAGAGCCTCGACAGCGGCGCCGACGGCGGTGGAAAAGCCAACCGCCTGTTCCGTCATGGGCACGTCGTTGTCGATAGTTTTGGGGACGCCAATGAACGGAAATCCGCCTTGGCTCGCCAATCGATCCAATATCTTCAACGAGCCGTCGCCACCGATACCGATCAGTCCATCAAGGCCAAGCTGGCGGTAACCATCGATGAATTGTGCGGAGCGGTCTTCGGTTTTGCCGTCGCCGATGGGGAAATCGAACGGATCGCCCCGGTTATGGGTTCCCAAGATGGTGCCGCCGAGGCGCAGCACGTTTCCGGTGAACAGCTTAAGCGTCAATTCCTCGGTGCGCAGCGGTCGCTCCAAAAGCCCGATTGTGCCGTCCAAAATGCCGATAACGCGCCAGCCATAGCCTTGGATGGCGCGGTGGACAACAGCGCGAATGACCGCGTTCAGCCCGGAACAATCGCCGCCGCTGGTTAAAACACCGATTGTGCGCCCGCTTTGCTCCGCCAAGATAATCCTCCAAACAAAATTAGCAGCAGTGCCATTATAGGGGATTTTCTGCTATAGTCAGAGGCGAAACCAGCAGCCGATGGATTTGATGGACGAAAAATCCGAACAGCAGGCACGCTTGGCCGAATTGAAGGACCAGCACCGCTCCCTGGACGACGCGATCGCCGACATGAAGGCCGCGCCCGGCGATAGTCTGCTCGAAATCCAGCGCCTCAAAAAAGAAAAACTGTCGCTGCGCGATGGGATCACGCGCCTCGAAGCCATCTTGTTTCCCGATATTATTGCCTGAATCTGAGCCTTGCCGCGCGCTACGAGAAATTTATAATGCGCGCCTTCAGATGCCCGCAAATACAGGAGTACGTCCGTTGGCAGAAGCAAAATCCAAAGTCGGTATCATCATGGGCAGCCAGTCCGATTGGTCCATCATGGCCCATGCCCGAGATACGCTGGACAAACTGGGTATCGCCAATGAAGTCAAAATCATATCCGCGCACCGGACGCCGGACCGTTTATCCGAATATGTCTCGGCAGCCAAAGGGAACGGGCTGCAAGTGATCATCGCCGGCGCCGGTATGTCGGCGGCCTTGCCCGGTGCGGCTGCCGCTATGACGGCACTTCCGGTTCTTGGCGTGCCCATGGAAGGCAAGGTTATGGGCGGGCTGGATGCGATTCTTTCCATGGTCCAGATGCCTGCCGGCATCCCGGTGGGCACGCTGGCCGTGGGTCGCTCCGGCGCCGTCAACGCAGGCTTGCTGGCGGCATCCATTCTGGCCTTGGGCGATGACGATGTGGCCGCGGCGCTGGACAAATTCCGGGCCGATCAAACGGCGGCGGTGGTAGAAACGCCGAAAGACGATTAGGCAGATTTCAGCCGTTTTCGGACCCGATTAAGGATACCTGGCGGCGTTGGAATACGTCCCGCCAGGCGCGAGATGCGCCCCTGGATGGCCGGGATCTTCAATATCTCGGCAATCCGCCGGTCCAGAAAGGCCCAAGTTCCCTCGGAGCCTTCCGTCTCATCGGACAACCAATAAAGCAGGGTTGCCCCATAGACCGGCGCCAGCAAGCCGCGCTTGGTGTAATAGTTGAAATCGGTAGCACTGTCGCCGGCAGCGCGCCAGATGGCGTCGACGGTGGCCAGGGCGGCGCGGACGGCAGCGAAGCCCCGGCCCGGCATGGCGCTATAGGCCGCCAGGCGGCGCACCGCTTCCTTGTGCGGCGCCAATAGCTCCAGTCGGGCGCGGACCGCCAACCCGATGCGCACCCGCACCTTCATGGCGTCCAGATCCTGTCCGGCCAATGTATCCGTCATGCGGCGGTCAAATTCGGCACTGAAATAAGCGGCGAGGCCGGCAACGCCGCCGGGAAAGGCGCGCCGCATGTTTTCCGCCGATAAATCTAGATCGCGGGCGGCCGCGGCCAGGGACTTGTCGGTCCAGCCATCGAAGGGCACGTGGCTCAGCGCGCTGTCCAGGACCAGGCGGCGCGTGGCATCCTGATTACTCATGCCTCTTCCTCCTCTTCGTCCGGGGCGTCATCCACTTCGGGATTTGGCCGCGCCAGCAGCGACTTGTTGCGATTGACCTCCTCGGCAAACCCAAACAGGGACAAATCCTCCATGCGCATGGGATAGAGAATGCCGTCCAAATGATCGCATTCATGCTGCACGGCGCGGGCGTGGAAGCCCGACGCTTCGCGTTCCATGGTCTCGCCGTCCAGTGTCTGCCAGCGATAGCGGATGGCCGAATGGCGCGACACGGCGCCCATCATGTCGGGCACCGACAAGCAGGCTTCCCAATCCAGGTCCATCTCGTCGCCCACGGGAATAATTTCGGGATTGATCATGATGGTCAGATCGATGCCACCATCATCATGATGGTCGTCGCCCTCTTCGCCGTCGCCGTCGCCCGCATCCGGATTGGCGCGGGCGCCGGGAATAAAAAATACGACAATGCGTTTCGGAATATGCACCTGCGGCGCGGCCAGCCCAATGCCGCCGGCATCATCCAGGGTTTCGATCATATCGCGCACAATCGCTGTCACTTCGGGCGATGCGGGATCATCGACGGGTTCGGCCACTTGATGCAAAACCGAGTGCCCCATACGGGCGATTTTCAAAATTGCCATGGCCTGACTATGTCGCAATTGCGGATTTCGTCAATCCAAAGAATGGCCAAAGCGCCAGAAAACTTAACCAATACCCTTCCCAGAGCCGATCATTCGTGCTAAAAACCGCGGCCTTGATCGAAAACCTCGATATTTATGGAGCAGGTACTTACCGTGCATGTAACCGTTCGCGACAACAATGTTGACCAGGCGCTAAAGGCGCTGAAAAAGAAGATGCAACGCGAAGGCGTTTTCCGCGAGATGAAATTGCGGCGCGCCTACGAAAAGCCATCGGAAAAGCGGGCCCGGGAAAAAGCCGAAGCTGTGCGCCGGGCACGCAAATTGGAACGCAAGCGCCTAGAGCGCGAAGGCTTCTAATTTAGACGTTTCTCTTTTTATCGACGCGGAATTTTGGCGCCGCCCGGATGACAATCGGGGCGCGCTTTGTTATGCGCTTTTGAGCGCGTCTTCCATGTCCTGGCGGCGTATCCAGCTTGGGCCTATCATCGCCCGGTCTCCTGACCTATTTCACCATTTAGCGGCCAACGCCTCGGCAAAGCTTGTCCGCCAATCATCGCCTTTCGGCACGACACCATCGTGGGGACGGATACCGCCATGGCTGATGGGATCGGTCCCCGGCGGCACTTCGCCGCGCTCGACCTGGTGCGTGGCTTCCAGCAAAATCTTGCGCATGGCGATGATGGCGGTATCAGAGGTGCCCAGATATTCCTTGGTGCGGTCGACAATGGCGCCCATGCCTTCTTGCAGGGCCATGTCTTGGGTATTGATGCCTTTGATGCCGGTAAAGCTGGTGGTTTTCTGGTCCGCACGGTCGATCATGTAATCGTTTTCCGGGCCCGCTTTTAGCTTATAGGTGCCGGGGAGGTAATCATCGGCGCCGCGCCCATAGCCCACTTCCAGATTTTCGACAAAGTCCGGATCAAGCTGGCAGGTTTCGTCAGAGCCCACCATCCAGTTATAGATAAAGGTCTGCTCGTCATCGATGGGCACCCATATATGGCCGTCATAGCGGGGCACGATATAGTTCCGCGATAGGCCGTTCTGGGTGATGTTGGGGCGCATCTGCTGGAACGGCAGAATATACTGATAAACTCGCACATAGCTGCCCTCGTCGCCGAGGTCGCGGGTCGAGACATAATTGTAGCCGTAACCGGTTTCGAACACTTCGATCTTGGGGGCGTTGTCGCGGGTGAAAAGATTGCCCTTGTCGCCCATCTTGTTGTTGTGCAGGAACGACACATGGGCGGTATCCAGCCCGCCTTCCAGGCCTTGCAGGTAGTTGGCCCCCTGATGGGATTTGGAGACAGCCCGGTGGGTGGTCGGCGCCCGCGTCCATTCGAAATCGGGCTCCGGCGGCTTGGCCTCAATGGGCCCCATATAGGTCCAGACGATGCCGCCCCGCTCCACGGTTGGATAAGCCTTGATCTTGGCCTTGGCCAGCATCGGTGTGCCGGCGGGCTCCGACGGTAAATCGGTGCAGTCGCCGTGTCTGTCGAACTTCCAGCCGTGATAGACGCAACGCAGCCCGCATTCCTCGTTGCGGCCATAGAACATGGGCGCCCGGCGGTGCGGACAGAACGCGTCCACCAAGCCCACCTGGCCCTCGGTATCCCGAAACGCCACCAGATCTTCACCCAACAGCCGGACGCGCACCGGCGCGCTGTCGATTTCGGGTACTTCTTCGCTGAGCAAGGCTGGCTGCCAATAGCGGCGGAACAATTCTCCCGCTGGCGTGCCGGCGCCAACTCGGACCAGACGTTCGTTTTCTTCTGCGCGCAGCATGGCAATTCCTTCTACATATTTGTCTGCCCGGCCTTGAACTCCATGATAACAAATAATCGCCTAGCGCCAAAATGCGGTGCGCCAGCGATACGCAATGAACAGGGTCAGCACGATACCAGTGGTGATATAAATCGACGCGGTCGCCTTGAAACCGATCCATTCGATCAGCACCCCGGACGCCATGAGCCCAATTGGCAGCCCATAGACAGCCAGCATGCGCACCCCCATGACGCGGCCCCGGTAACGGCTTTCGGTGGCGTCCAGCAAAAGCACCGACATGGAAATCATGCCGAGGCTGTGGGAGACGCCCATGATCATCAGGGTCACGAACCCGGCATTTTTGGTTTCAAACTGAATAAATATCGCCAGGCAGATATACCAGCCGAGCACGCCGAACAGGGACATGCGCCCCGGATGGCCGCGCGCGCCGGCGACGGCCATAAAGATCGATCCGGTAAGCGCCCCGGCGGCGAAACCGGCAACAAGCTGGCCAAGGCCATTTTCATCCACGACAAATATTTCGCGGGCCACATAGGGCATGAGCCCGTGGCTGATCGGAAATGCCGTCATATTGATCAAAAAGGCGAGCAGCATGACCCCGAGCAATACTGGCGTCGTGCGCACCACGGTGAGGCCGTCCTTAAATTCGGTCCATTGGGAAAGCTTCGGCGCGCCGGCCGCCGGGCGCGCCGGGCGCGCTGGCGATACGCCCAGGGTAAAGACGAAGCTGATGAGATAAAACGCCGCCACCACCACATAGGCGTAGCCGATGCCGAGCACCGAAAACAGGCCCGCCCCGGTCAGCGCTCCGACAATGCGCGCCGAATCCATGGTTGTCCGGGAAAGCCCAAGCGCGTTGGCCAGGCGCCCAGCGGGCATGGTATCGCCGATCAGGGCGTTGCGCATGACGATGTCCGATGGCCGCACCAGCCCGCCGAATATGACCACCGCGAAGACCAAGCCTAAGTTCAGCATATCCAACAGACCGAGGACCATGATCACCGCCGCCAGGAACGCCAGAAAGGCGCGCATGGAACACATCATGATGCGCCGGCCCAATTGATCGCCGGCGGCGCCGAACATGGGCGCCAGCAACGTGCCGATAAAATTCAAGCTGCCGAACAAAGTCAGCAGCAACACCGAGCCCGATTCCACGAGGATGTACCAGCCGAGGATTAGCGTTTCCATCTCGAACGCCCAGGAGGCGAGCAGATCGCCCGGCCACTGAAAGCGGAAGCTGCGCACCTGGAAGGCAGCCAAGGGCCCGAAGGAGGTAAGATTTTTCAAATTAATTCCCGCTGGATGGGCCACAAGCATGCCCCCTTGGGCGGGCGCACTCAAGCATGGATAGCACTTGATCATGGCCATGATTGGACATTACGCTGGTAGCCACAAACAATTCAGGGAGCCCCGAAACATGTACCAGACCGAAATCGCCCAAATCGACGGCAGCCCGATGGATATTTTGCTGTTCCGGCCCGAAGGCGATGGTCCGTTCCCCGGCCTGGTGGTCGCCCAGCATATTCCCATCGCCCACGAGGGGCTGCAGAAAGACCCCTTCACCATCGATATTGGCGAGCGGCTGGCCAAGGCCGGCTATGGCGTCGCTATTCCGTTCATCTTCCATTGGTGGCCGCCCGAAGAAGACCGGCTGGTCAAGCGCGATGAATTTCGCGACGACAATCTGTTGAAAGACCTGGATGCCGCCTACGCAACGCTGGCTGCCATGGACGGCATTAATGAGGACCGCATCGGCATCATGGGCCATTGCTGGGGCGGGCGCGTATCCTGGGTCGGCGCGGCCACCAACCCCGGCTACAAGGCCGCCGCCATCATGTATGGCGGGCGCGTTAAGGTAGGCATGGGCGATGGTGCGCCAACCGCCATCAGCCTGGCCTGCAATATCAAATGCCCGGTGCTCGGCATCTTCGGCAATGACGACAAGAACCCACCGCCGGAAGACGTCGATGACTACGAGGCGGCCTTAAAAGACGCCGGCGTCGACTATACCTTCCACCGCTATGACGGCGCCGGCCACGGCTTCCAGGATTTCTGCGATGAAGACCGCTACCGCAAGGAGGCTTCCGACGACGCCTGGACCAAACAATTGGCGTTTTTCGAGGCGCACCTGAAGTAGCCCGGCGGCCATGAAAAATCTAGCCGCCTTCGCCATTGTCATTGTCATTGTCATTTTCGTTCTCGGCGCCTGTTCGGCAACGCGGCTATTGTATAGCTTTGCCGATGATTTCATTGAAGATCAGGCCGAGTTCTACCTGTTGCTCGACGAAGACACCGAAGCTTATGTGGATGACAAGATCGACGCATTCATGGACTGGCACCGGACCAACATGCTGCCCGGGTACGCTGCCTATTTGAGCCGCCAGGCGGACACCATCGAGGCCGCCGGGCGTGTTGACCGGGATCAGGTTTTGCGCGCCATGGATGGCTTGCGGGCGCAATTGGAGGCCACGGTAAAGGGGTTCACGCCCTTCGCCGGTGCGGTTCTGGCGCACCATACCGGTAAGGTGGAAACAGGGCATCTGCGTGATCGCCTGGCCGAGCGTAACGAAGAGAACCGTGAGCAATTGGACGAACCGGCCCAAGAGCGCGCCGAGGACCGGGCGGAGCGGACGCAAAGCAACTTCGAACGATTCACCGGTGATTTGAACGCGGCGCAGCTGCAAATCATCCGCCGCCATGTGGCCACCACCCTGGGCGACACAAAGCGCCGCCTCGACCGGCGGACGCGCAATTCCAAACGCTTCATCGCGTTTATGACAAGCGGGCCTAAATCCGAAGAAATTCAGGCCTTCCTGAACGCTATGTTCTTAGATCCCGATGCCGGGGCACCCAAAGCCGAAGCCCAATTCCGCGAAGCCCGCTTTCAGCGATTCCAAAATCTTGTCGCCGATGTGCTGACATCGCTGAGCGATGCGCAACGCCAGAACCTGATTGAATCCTTGCGCGATTTCGCCGAAGATTTCCGCGCTATAGCCAGCTAAGAGGAGCAAACAATGATAACCTATGATCTCATCAAAGAAGCCGAGTTTTCACCGGACCGGCATGTGGAAAAAATCCTCGGCGACGTGGCCGAGGGCGATGTGACCGTCGCCTGCTGGGAGCCGGGCCAGATCAGCCCCAACCATTGCCACCCGGACGCGGTTGAAATGTATTATTGCATCGAGGGCGGCGGCACCATGCGCACCCCGGACGGCGAGGTGGCGATCACGCCGGGCTCGGTGGTGGCGCATCCGCCGGGCGAAATGCACGAATACGAAAACGGGCCCGAGCGCTCCTTATTGTTCCGGGTCCGCTACGGCGGCGACAAGGACGCCCGGCTCAAGGAATGGCCGTCCAATCCGGAGTTCCAACGGCGTGATATCGATAACGTATATTTCGGCGATTAAGCCACGGCCCTAACCGAGCGCTTGCACAATGCTATCGGTCATGGCCTTGGCATCGCCGAAGAGCATCATGGTGTTGTCGCGGAAAAACAGCTCGTTATCGACACCGGCATAACCGGACGCCATCGAGCGTTTGATGAACAATACCGTGGCCGCGTTTTCCACTTCCAGGATCGGCATACCGTAGATGGCGCTTGTGGGGTCGGTCTTCGCCGCCGGGTTGGTCACATCGTTGGCGCCGATCACAAAGGCAACGTCGGCAGTGGAAAATTCGGAATTGATTTCTTCCAGCTCGAACACCTCGTCATAGGGCACACTGGCTTCGGCCAGCAAAACATTCATGTGCCCCGGCATGCGCCCGGCCACCGGATGAATGGCGTAGGAAACATCGACCCCTTCGGCTTTCAACATGTCGCACATTTCGCGCAAAGCATGCTGCGCCTGGGCGACGGCCATGCCGTAGCCGGGAACGATAACCACTTTGGAGGCGTTCTTCATGATGAACGCCGCATCGTCGCCGGATCCCGATTTCACCGCCCGCTCGCCCTTGGCCCCACCGCCCACGGCGGCAGCCACTTCGCCGCCGAAACCGCCCAGCAATACATTGAAGATCGAGCGGTTCATGCCCTTGCACATAATGTAGGACAAAATGGCGCCGGACGAGCCGACCAGCGCGCCGGTAACGATCAGCGCCGTGTTGCCAAGGGTGAAGCCGATGCCGGCGGCGGCCCAGCCGGAATAGGAGTTCAGCATGGAGACAACCACCGGCATGTCGGCGCCGCCGATGGGCACGATCAGCAAAAAGCCTATCAGCAAGGCCAGTGCGACAATCGCCCAATAGGCATTGGCATCGTTAGACACCACCAGCCAGACAACCAGCGCCACCAACGTAATCCCCAATAGGGCGTTCAGCGGATGTTGGCCGGGGAAGGTAATCGGGTTGCCCGACATGATGCCGCGCAGCTTGGCGAAAGCGATGATCGAGCCGGAAAAGGTGACTGCACCGATGGCCGTGCCGAGGGCCATTTCCACCAAAGACGCGGCCTTGATATTGCCGGCGGTGCCGATGCCGTAGGCTTCCGGCGCCAAAAAGGCGGCGGTGGCGACGAACACGGCGGCCAGCCCGACCAGGGAATGGAAGGCGGCGACCAGTTCCGGTAAGGCGGTCATTTTGATCTTCAACGCCACCACCGTGCCGATGGTGCCGCCGAGCAGCACACCGATGAGGATCAGTTCGAAACTAACGATCGCCGGATTGGCCAATGTGGTGCCGATGGCGATCAGCATGCCGATGATGCCGAATGCGTTGCCGCGCCGGGCCGATACCGGCGAAGACAAACCATTGAGGGCGAGGATGAAGAAGACGGCGGCGGCCAGATAGGCGAAGCCGGTTGCGGTTTCGGTCATTGCGCGCCCTTATCTTTGTTTTTTCTTGAACATGGCCAGCATGCGCTGGGTCACGATGAAACCGCCGAATATATTGACCGAAGCCAAGGTGACGGCGACGAACCCCATGATTTTGGAAAATTCCATGCCGCCCGGCCCGGCGGCAATCAGGGCGCCGACGATGATCACCGAGGAAATAGCGTTGGTCACGCTCATCAGCGGCGAATGCAAGGCTGGGGTGACGCTCCAGACCACGTAAAAACCGACAAAACAGGCCAGCACGAAGATGGTAAACAGGAAGATGAACGGCTCTCCCTCAAGGGCCGCCTGCTGCACCGCGATTGGCGCTATGTTCTGGGCAACGATTTCGGATCCCACTTTTACTAGTCTCCCTTGCTCAAGGCCGGATGAACAACGCTACCGTCCTTGCAAACCAACGTCCCCTGAATAATCTCATCCTCCCAATCGATCGTCATCTGCTTGGTTTCGGCATCGACAAGCGGGGTCAGGAAATTGATCAGGTTCTTGGCATAAAGTGACGAGGCGTCCTCGGCCAGGCGGCCGGGCATATTGGCGTGGCCGATGATGGTGACGCCGCTCTTTTTGACCACCTTGCCAGGCTCGGACAAGGTGCAGTTGCCGCCGGCTTCGGTGGCCAAATCGACAATCACGGCGCCGTCGGGCATGGAGGCGACCATGTCATCATTGATCAGTACCGGCGCCGGGCGCCCCGGTATCAGCGCCGTGGTGATTACCACGTCCTGCTTTTTGATATGTTCGGCGACCACCTGTTTCTGCTTTTCGAAATATTCCGGCGGCATTTCCTTGGCGTAGCCGCCTTTGGTTTGCGCGTCCTTTTCCATTTCGGCGTCCACTTCCAGGAATTTGCCGCCCAGACTTTCCACCTGTTCCTTGGTCGCCGGGCGCACATCGGTGGCGGTGACCACCGCGCCCAGCCGTTTCGCCGTGGCGATGGCTTGCAGGCCCGCGACGCCGACGCCCATGATGAACACTTTGGCCGGCGCAATGGTGCCGGCCGCCGTCATCATCATCGGAAAGGCGCGGCCCAGCTCGCCAGCGGCATCCAGCACTGATTTATAACCGGCGAGATTGCTTTGCGAGGACAACACATCCATCGACTGCGCCCGGGTGATGCGCGGCATCAGGTCCATGGCGAACCCGGTCAGCCCGGCCGCCGCCATGGTTTCAATGGCCCCCGGTTCCGACAAGGCCGACATATGGGCAACAACCATGGCTTTGGGATTGATCTGGCTAATCTCGTCGGCGCCATTTGCGGCGCTCATGGGCGCACGCACTTTCAGGACCAGGTCGGCATCGCCAACAGCAGCAGCGGCGCTGTCGGCGATGGTTGCGCCGGCGCCCGAAAATACGTCATCAGAGAACGAGGCGTCTTCGCCGGCGCCGGTTTCGACGGTGACATCGAAACCCAGCTCGATCAGCTTTTTGATCGTCGCGGGCGATACGGCAACTCTTGATTCGCCCTCGCGCCGCTCCTTTGGCACGCCTACTTTCATGAACACCCCCCGGGAATTTCGGAATAGAAATAGACCGGCGACAAAATGGCTTCTTAGCCCGGCTTTGCCAAGGCACAATCGGTGGAAATTCGGGCAAATCCGGTAAATAGATTGGGAGCGGCGCAATCGGCCCGGCCGGAGAGTACAACGGCTCGATAATTTTCAAGTTGCGTTGGGCGGGCACTATTTGCGAAACTTTTGACCTAACCCGCCTTTGGCGCGCCAATGGTGCCGCTTGGGCCGGTATTTCCGAATTCGGGAGGCCAGTATGACGTCAAAAAGTGACAGTGAAATTCTGACCCGGGTCGGGCCTGGAACGCCAATGGGAGAATTGATGCGCCGCTACTGGTTGCCAGCGCTGAAATCATCGGAGTTGGTGACCGACGGCGATCCTGTGCGGCTCAGATTGCTAGGCGAAAACCTCGTATCGTTCCGGGATTCTTCGGGCCGCATCGGCGTCATGGATCACCGCTGCCCGCATCGCTGCGCGTCGTTGTTCTTTGGCCGCAACGAAGAAGACGGCATCCGCTGCGTCTATCACGGCTGGAAGTTCGATGTGGACGGCAATTGCCTGGATATGGCCAACGTGCCGCCGCATCAGGACTTCAAACACAAAGTCAAAGCCAAGGCCTATAAGGCCGAAGAGCGTAACGGTGTCGTCTGGGTTTATATGGGCGTGGCCGAGGATGCGCCGGCGCTGCCCGATATCGCCGCCACCTTGATCCCCGAAGACGAAGCCAACATCGCCTTTGCCCAAAGAGAGTGCAACTGGCTGCAATCCATGGAAGGCGATATCGACACCTCGCACCTCAACTTCCTGCATTACGGTTCCATGGGCCAAGGTGCGTTCGAGCCCAACGACGAGACCCGCTTCGGCGCCATCCACAAGGACCCGGAATATCATGTGCGCGACACCGATACCGGCACCATGTATGCCGCCTACCGGCCGGCGGATCAGGGCAACATCTATTGGCGCTTTGCCCATTTCCTGTTTCCGTGCGTCGCCTTGGCGCCGTTCAAGCCGTTCGACAGCTACCGCATGGCGCGCATCTGGGTGCCCTTGGATGACACTCACACCATGTTCGTGACCATTGGGCCTAAGGATGGCCCCGGCGAATCACCCATTGTCGATCATCTTTTGCCCAACTCAACGGACTGGTTGGGGCGCTTTCGCTGTGCCCAGCAATTCTCCAACGATTACGAGATCGATCGGGAAGTACAGCGGACGGGAAGCTATACCGGCATCGAGGGCATCCATCAGCAGGATCAAGCGGTCACCGAAAACATGGGCGCCATCACCGATCACGCGTGGGAGCATCTGGCGCCATCCGATCAGATGATCACGGCGACGCGCAAACGCCTGGTACGCGCCGCCAAAGCCCTGGCCAAGGACGGCACGCCGCCGCCGGCATCCCGAGACCCGGGCGCCTTTGCGCTCGCCCGGGGCGGCTTTTTCATCGCCGAGAAAGGGCGCAAATGGCCGGAAGTTTATGAGCAGGAATTAGCGGCCGTGCAGGGAACCACCAAAGCCGCCGCCGAGTAACAATTGCCAGGCTGAACAAATACTCGAAGGACCGGTATTTATGTTTCCGGACGTTTACGCGCATATCACCAACGCTATCGGCGCCACGCCGGTGATCAATGACCCGTTCACGCATATCTTTGTGCGCGATGTGTTTCCGCATGACTTCTACCAAGAAATGCTCGCCAAATTGCCTGAGCCTGCAAAATATCAGGCGCTGGCCGATGTTGGTCATGTCAGCGATGACTACAACCGCTCGCGCCTGATATTTTCCGGGCAGCCGCAACATCTTGGATTGTTGCAGCCGGAATTGGCGGAATTCTGGGACAAGCTGTTCGGCACCCTGCAAAACACCCAGTTCATCAATTTTATCCACCAGAAATTCGGCGACGCCATCAATGGCCGTTTCGCCAACCCGGAGACGGCGCTCGAGGGCGAGCATCTGATCGGCGCCGAAAGCTTCCTGATCCGCGACAACGCGGGCTATGACCTCGGACCTCACACAGATAGCCCGGCGAAAATCGTCTCAAGCCTTTTTTATCTTGCCGCCGACGAAGACCACGCCCATCTCGGCACCTCGTTCTATACGCCCAACCAGGAAGGCTTCACCTGTCCTGGCGGGCCGTACTATCCGTTCAATCAATTCAAAAGAACCAGAACCGCGCCCTATTTGCCGAACACGTTGCTGGCCTTTGTAAAAACCAACGGCGCCTTTCACGGCGTCGAAAATGTGGGCAACCCGGACGATCACCGCGATATCCTGTTTTTCGATCTAAAAGCGGTGCCGGCGGCGGTGGCGGAAAGCTGGGTGACGCCCTAAAAATCCGACGCAACCAATCGATGGTGGTATAAATGGCAGATCGTAGCCGAGACGAAGACGAAGGCGGCGAGCCCGAGCTGGTTACCTCTGAGCTGGACGAAATGACGCACCGGGAATTGGGCCTCATCTATGCCGATTCGACGCGCACCATCCTGTTTTCAAAGTCCATTCAATGGAAGGCCGTTGCCTCATCCTTGCTGATCTTTGGCACTTTCATGTTGCTCGCAAAATATGTGGCACACGGCACCCAGTTCATGATGGTGCTCAAAATTTCGTCCATCGTAATTGCCATGGCGGCCATCTTCATGGTGGTTCTGTTCCAGTTTTGGCAGCATACCGAGGGGCGCAAGCTGCTCACCATCGAAAGCGCCTATTCCAATCTGTTCCGGCGCATCCGCAAGTTCAAATCCGCCCGCGAAGCCAACATCCACCGATATCTGATCCTTTTATTCATGGTCGGCACGATCATCATTGGCTGCGGCATTACGCTGATGAGCCTTGATGCGATCGCGCCCTAATGGAATGATATAGGTAAGCTGCGGCCCGATTGGCCCCGAAGATAGGAGAGAGACTATGCGTATTGTCGATTCCCACTTTCACTGGTGGCCCCGTTCGGTCTTCGAAGCGTTGCGCAAACGCAAAGGTTATCCGCGCATCGAATTGAACGGCGACGGCGATTACGTCTATCTCCGCGACGACGGCGACGCCGATTACAAGCTGACCACCTGGCCCGCCTGGTTCGATCTGGACGAGCAGTTGGCGCATATGGACGGGCTCGGTCACGAGATTGACGTGGTTTGCTCCATCGGGCCGTTCTCGGTCGCCTTTTCCGAATTGCCGGCGTCCGAAGGGCGCGATCTGGCCATGCTCTGGAACGAAGAGATGGCCGGCGCGCAAAAAAAATATCCGGGCCGGGTCTGGGCCTCGGGCGCGGTGCCCTTGCAGGACATCGACACCGCCCTCGAAGTTATGGAGCACGCGATCGGTGATCTCGGGCTTATGGGGCTCAACTTGCCGGGCAGCGTCGGCGCCGATCCCAGCATCGATGCGGAGCGGCTGGAGCCGTTTTATGCCCGCGCCGAGGAACTTGGCATTCCATTGTTCCTGCATCCCACCGATGCGGTCTTCTCGGACATGCTGACGGGCTATGGCGGCGCACTGTTTTTGAGCCTCGGACGTGTCATGGAAGTCAGCGTCGCCGCCATGCGGCTGGTTTTGTCGGGCACCATGGACCGCCATCCGGATTTGAAGATCGTGTTGTCCCATACCGGCGGCGCGCTCCCGTACCAGTCGGGGCGTATGGACAAGAACACCAAACAGGCCAAACTGCCCAATCCGGCGAGCACCTATTTGAAGCGCTTCTATACCGATACCGTCTCGCCGCACACCGAGGGCATGAAATTCGCCATCGAATATTTTGGCGCCGACCGGGTCATGTATGGCAGCGACTACCCCTGTTGGAGCCCGGCGGACGCCTTGATGTACCTGGACGGCGTTGGCTTGTCTGACGCCGACAAGGCCAAGGTGATGGGCGGCAACGCGCGCCGCATATTGGGTCTGGCCGACCCCTTGAAGGCGGCCGCCGAATAAGTCCACCATCTGGGAAAACGTTCCATGAGTTTCGATCTGCACGCAGACCATTCCGCTCTGCAAATTCTTGCCCATGCCTGCATCGCGTTTCTGTTCGTCTATCGGGGCATCACAGCCTTTCCCGATTTCGAAGACCATATGGAAACCTTCCGCAGCCACAATGTACCATTTCCAAAATTCATGCTTCTTTGCGGTTTCGCCACCATGCTACTCGGCGGGTTATCGGTATTGTTCGATTTCTACGTGTGGATCGGCGCCGGCATGCTGGTTGTCTTTACCGTGATGGCCAATTTCCTCTATCACGATTTCTGGGTGATGACCGAGCCGCGCCAGAAGCAGACCCATCTTTGGATTTTCTGCAACAACATCGCCGTCACCGGCGGGTTGCTGCTAGTGATCTCGCTCTAGTCATTAGTGAGCGGGCTCAAGTCCAACCGCGTCAAAGGCGGCGTTCTGGGTTTTTTCCAAAACCACCTCATCGAAACCGTCGATAAGCTCGTGGAACATGCGGTGCCAATTTATCTCGGCGCCAAGATGAGTGAACACCGAACCCAGCCCGATGGCCGCCCGATCCATAAGCACAAACTCCGACGGCGGGCGGACGCCGCCGATGCGGTTTAATTCCCGGCGTACATGACCAGCCACCTTGGCGCCAAATTCGCCATCACCTTCCTGGATCGGGCGCACCTTGTCTTCCAGAAGCGGCGCATAAAGAAACGCTGCCCAAAGGTTGAGCACATCGATCACCTCTTTCGTCAGCCCGGTGAAGCCCCAGATTTCATAGGCGCTGACCGCCAGCTCGGCATCATCGTCGCGGAGCGCCGTATAAAGATCGATGACACCTTTGATGAAGGACGGCTTGAACACCCGGATGCAGCCAAAATCCATCAGATTGATGGAGCCGTCACCCCGCACTGTATAATTACCCATGTGCGGGTCGCCATGGATGACGCCGTAGTTATAAAGAGGCACGTACCAGGCGCGGAACATGTTGAGGGCCACCCGGTTGCGGTCTTCGGCACCGTCGTGGGCGCCGATGTAATCCATCAGCGGCACGCCATCGAGCCAGCTCATGGTCAGGAGCCGGTCGCCGCAAAGATCATCGATGACTTCCGGAATATGAACGCCGGTCTCGCCCGCCAGCATCCGATCATAGAGCCGCATATGGCGGGCTTCGCGGCGGTAATCCAATTCCTCGTGCAGGCGCGCCGACAGCTCTTTATGCACTTCGGTCGGATCGATGGCTTTGTCGTAGCGCCGATAGATCGAGAATACCAATTTAAGCTGGCGGAGATCGGCCTCGACCACCGAATTCATATCGGGATATTGCAGTTTGCAGGCCAGCGCCTGGCCCGCCGATCCGGTGGCCCGGTGCACCTGGCCGAGGGACGCCGCGAAGGCGGCTTCGCGGGTAAATTCGGCCAGCAGGCCCTGCCAATCGGGTCCCAGCTCGGAAGCCATGCGCCGGCGCACGAAGCTCCAACCCATGGGCGGCGCGTTCGATTGCAACTCCGCCAATTGTGCCGAATATTCCCGGGGCAACGCATCGGGGATTGTAGACAATATCTGCGCCACCTTCATCAGCGGACCCTTGAGGCCGCCGAGGGCGATTTTCAAATCTTCCGCATGGCCTTCCCGGTCGATCTTCAGCCCCAGATAGCGCTCGCCGGCAAGGCGCGCGGCCAGACCGCCGACGGCGCGCCCAACTTTTGCATAGCGCCTGGCGCGCCCGCCTATTGGGCCGCGTTCAGCCATCGGTCTCGCCAGCTTCCAACTCGTCGACGAAGCCGGCGATGACGCCGAGCCCCCGGTCCCAGAACTGAGGATCGCCGGCGTTAAGGCCGAAAGGCGCCAGCAATTCGGTGTGGCGCAACGTGCCGCCGGCTTTCAACATCTCCAAATATTTGCCTCTGAAATCGTCGAAGCCGCCTTGGAACACATCGTACAGGGAATTGACCAGACAATCGCCGAAGGCATAGGCGTAGACATAAAACGGCGCGTGGATGAAGTGCGGAATATAGGCCCAATAGTTTTTGTATTCCTCATCAAAGCGGAAAATGGGACCAAGGCTTTCCCGCTGCACGTCCATCCATATCTCGCCCAGCCGCTCCGCACTCACCTCGCCGGACCGCCTCGCATCATGGACGCGAACCTCGAAATCACAGAACGCCACCTGGCGGACCACGGTGTTCAGCATGTCCTCGACTTTTCGGGCCAGCAATGCGCGCCGCGCCCGCCCATCGGGCGCCGCGTCCAGCATAGAGCGAAAAGTCAGCATCTCGCCGAAAACCGATGCGGTCTCGGCCAAGGTCAGCGGCGTGTCGGACAGGAAATGGCCCTGCGGGGCGGCCAATACCTGATGCACGCCGTGGCCCAATTCGTGGGCCAGGGTCATCACGTCACGGGCCTTGCCGTGATAATTCATCAGAATATAGGGATGCACCGAAGGCACCGTGGAATGGGAAAAGGCGCCCGAATCCTTACCCGGGCGCGGGCTCGCATCGATCCAGTCGGAACCGAAGAAACGCTCGGCAATGTCCCGCATCGCGGGCGCGAAGCCTTCATAGGCATCCAGCACCGTCGCCCGCGCATCGTCCCAGGAAACCCGGTCCTGGTCCGCATCCGGCAAGGGTGCATTGCGGTCCCAATAATCCATCACGTCCAGTTCCAGCCAACGGGCCTTCAAGGCGTAATAACGGTGCGATATGGCCGGATAGGCGCCCTTGACCGAGGTGATGAGCGCATCGACCACCTCGTCTTCCACCTGATTAGCCAGGTTGCGCCTGGATATGGGCGCAGCATGGCCGCGCCAGCGGTCCTCGATCTCCTTGTCCTTGGCGAGGTTATTGGTGATCAGCGAAAACAGGCGGATATTATCGCCCAGTCCGGCCCCAAACGCCTTGGCGGCCTTGCGCCGGACACCGCCCTTGTCGTCCATCATCATATTCAGCACTTCCGACGATGACAGCGCCCGGCCATCCACATCGAAGGTCAGACCGTTCATGGTTTCATCGAACAGGCGGTTCCAGGCGTCGCGGCCGGTGACGCGCTTGTCCATCAGGATTTTTTCCAGATCATCGCCAAGCTGATAGGGCTTGAGCGCGCGGTTGGCATCGATCCAGGGTTTGTAGCGGGCAAGTTCAGGCGCGCGCAGTTTTTCCGTAAGCGAATCATCATCGATGCGGTTGATTTCCAGCGTGAAAAACAGCAGCTTCGATGCAATGTCCGTGGTCCGCTCATTCAGGTTCTGATAGAACGCCGCAATGTCCGCATCCTGTGTGTTGGCGGCGAACAAGAGCTGGCCGTAACAGCGGGTCCGGTTCAACAACTCATCAATGTCTTCGAGGGCCGCAACCGCTGCGCCCAGCGCCGCCCCATCAAGCGCGGCGAGCGTGCCTTGGAATTTTGCCGCAAAGGCGGCGGCGCGCGCCTCGGCTTCTTCCAGATCACGATCGATGGTGGCATCATCGATGCCGGCGTAAAGATCGCTCAAATCCCACTCGGGCAAGTTATCGGCACCGCTGGCACCGCGGGCGTCATCGGGGGCCGTTCGGCGTTTGGTATCTTTGTTTGTGCAAAAGGTCATATCTTCGGTATATGGTAAAAACCTAGGGGCTTCAAATCACGGGTGGGAGACGTCGTATGTATGAATGGCAAAATTTGGCCGCAATGTTCCTGGCAAGCGCCGAAAGGCGCGGCGGCGGGCCATTCCTTTGGGCCAAGGAAGACGGCCACTATGTTTCCAAAAGCTGGACCGAGGCCGTCGATGAGGTCTCCAAACTGGCGCGTGGTCTTCGCAAATTGGGGGTCGGGCCCGGCGACCGGGTAGTGCTCTGCGCCGAAAGCCGGCCCGAATGGCCGCTCGCTACGTTGGCAATCATGGCAATCGGCGGCATCGTGGTGCCCGCCTACACCACCAACACGGTGGCCGATCATATCCATATTCTAGCTGATTCCGGTGCCGCCGGGGCCATCACGTCTGGCGCCGCGCTGTCGGAAAAAGTTCTGGCGGCGGCGCAGACCCACGACATCAAATTTCTGATTACCATGGATGAATTCAGCGCCGATCAAACCCTCGGCACCGATTTGCACAATTGGGAAGCCGTGCTGGCCATGGGCGCCGGTGAGCCCGATGACATCGCCGACGAGATTGCCAAGCGCCAAATCGATGATACGGCGGTCATTATCTACACCTCCGGCACCGGCGGCGCGCCCAAGGGGGTAATGCTCTCCCACAAGGCGATCCTGCACAATTGCGAGGGCGCCCGCGACGCCATCGAAGAGCTGGGAGTTGATGACGAGGTATTCCTGTCATTCCTCCCCCTTTCCCATTCCTATGAGTTTATGGCTGGCTTGTTTTTCCCGATCTCCATCGCCGCACAAATTTATTTTTCCGAGGGGATCGAGCATCTATCGCGCAATCTGACCGAGGTTCGCCCGACCATCATGACCGCCGTGCCGCGCCTTTACGAAGTGATGCATGGGCGCATTACCAAGGGCGTGGCGCAAGCCAGCGGGCTCAAGGAAAAGCTGTTCAATACCGCCGTCGAATTGGGCAGCCGCGAGTTTGAAAACCCGGGCTCGCTGGGAATCGGCGATAAGATCAAGAGCGCAGCGGTGGATAAGCTGGTTCGCAAAAAGGTGAAGGCCAGTTTCGGCGGCCGGCTGAAGGTGCTGGTATCGGGCGGCGCGCCGCTCAACTACGAGATCGGCCTGTTCTTCACCGCCCTTGGCCTGCTTCTTCTTCAAGGCTATGGGCAGACCGAATCGGCGCCCCTAATCAGTGTCAATCGGCCGGGCCGGGTTAAGCTCAAAACCGTCGGCCCGCCGGTCAAGAACACCGAGGTCAAAATCGCCGAGGACGGTGAAATCCTGGCCAAGGGCGATCAGGTCATGCAGGGTTATTGGCGCAACGAAGACGCTACCAAAGAGACCATCATCGATGGCTGGCTGCACACCGGCGATGTCGGCCACATCGACGAGGACGGCTGTATCGTGATCACCGACCGCAAGAAAGATATCATCGTCAATTCCGGCGGCGACACCTTGTCACCGCAGCGGGTCGAAGGGTTCCTGACCCTGCAGCCGGAAATCTCCCAGGCCATGGTGCATGGGGACAAGCGCCCGCATCTGGTCGGCATCATCATTCCCGATGCCGAATTCGCCCGCGATTGGGCCAAGGAAAATAGCAAATCGGGCGATCTGGCGGCCCTCATCGGTGATGCCGATTTTGCCCGTGCCATCGATGATGCGGTCGGAAGGGTGAACACCGATCTCGCCGCCGGCGAGCGGGTGCGCCGGGTGATGCTGATCCCTGACGCCTTCACCACCGACAACGAAATGATGACGCCGTCGCTTAAAGTGCGCCGCCACAAGGTCATGGCGGCATACGGTGAGCGGCTGGAAGGTCTGTATTAAGATCGGGGAAATCCAAAATTACATATGAGGGGGATACCGATGGCGGCCTATAAACTCAAAAGCACAAGCTCGTCTAAATTACACGATACGCTGGATTACCCGGTTATCGATACCGATGGCCATGTGATCGAAAGCACCTTCGCGCTGCCCGATTTTCTGAAACAGGTTGCCGGTCCGGAAATGGTCGAAGCCTACACCAAAGCCCAGGAAACCGCGCGCTTGCCGGGCGCCCCGAAGCGGGTTCCCTGGGGCACGCCATCGGGGCCGCTGAGCATCGATCGGGCCACCATGATGCTGCCCAGGCTTTATGCCTTGCGCCTGGAAGAGGCCGGCGTCGATTTTTCGACCATCTACGCCACCATCGGCTTCAACGCCCAGGTGATGCCCGATGACGAAATTCGCCAGGCCGCCTGCCGCGCCCTCAACATGATGTATGCGGACATGTTCAAAGAGGTTTCCCACAAGATGACGCCGGCGGCGATTATCCCCATGAACACGCCCGAAGAGGCCATTGCCGAGGTGGAATTCGCGGTCAACGAGCTGGGCATGAAGGCGCTAATGACCTGCAACGAGGTGGTGCGCCCGGATCCGGTCGTGCTGGCCGAGGCGCCGCATCTGGCCAAGCACGCCATGAAATACAATCCGCTGGCCATCGACAGCCCGCTCGACTACGACCCCTTCTGGGCTAAATGCGTGGAATTGAAAGTGGTGCCGGCGGGCCACTCGATGAATTTTGTCGGCACCCACAAATCGCCCAACAACTACATTTATAACCGGCTCGGCTTTTTTGCCACATCCGGCTTCGCAGCCGCCCGCGCCTTGTTCATGAGCGGCTTCACGCAAAAATTCCCGGAATTGAATATCGGTTTTCTGGAAGGCGGCGTCTGGTGGGGCGTCGCGCTTTATAACGATCTGGTGGAGTTCTGGGAAAAACGCAATAAAAAGACTATGCTAAAGAATCTGGACCCGGGCAAACTGGATTTCGACCTCATGTGCGAAATGTTCGCCGAATATGGCAACGAATATCTGAACGCCGACGCCTTGAAGGAAAACTGGAAAATGGTCGCCCGCGATGGCCGCACCGACCCGGATGAGATGCCCAGCTTTATCGATGATTGGACTCAGGTTAAAATCGAAAAAGAAGAAGACGTGCGCGATCTGTTCATCAACAATTTCTATTTCGGCTGCGAGGCCGACGATGCAATGAACTACACCGCCTTCAATACCAAAGCCAACAAGTTTGGCGCCAAATTGAAGGCCATGTTCTCCTCCGATCTCGGCCATTGGGACGTGCAGAATTTTGGTGGCATCCTGTCCGAAACCCACGAAGCGATGGAGGACGGGCTGATAACCGACGAGGATTTCAAGGATTTCGTGTTTACCAATCCGGTCACGCTACAAACTCGGCTCAACCCGGATTTTTTCAAGGGCACCGATGTAGAGGGTGCCATCGACAGTTTCCTAACCGGCCAGCCGAAGTCGGCCTGAGCCAATTTTGTTTCAATTCAAGACGCGAGGACCAACTATAGTAAACTAAACACCAAACCAAAACAGGGAGGATGCTATGAAAATCATAAAAGCAACGATAGCCGCGGCAGCGGCACTAGCCTTGGCGGGCCCCGCCATGGCGCAAAAATCGAAAGATACGATCCGACTATCCATCGATGAACAAATTCCGATGATTTCGTCCTACCATTGGGCAGTGGGCGAGGCCGGGCAGTTCTATCGCCGGGTCTTTCAAGGGCTCATGGCCTATGACGAATATAAAGGGAAGTTCGTTCCCGCCTTGGCCACATCGTGGAAACGTATCGATGCCAAGACCATCGAATTTAATCTGCGCAAAGGCGTCAAATTTCACAATGGCAACGATTTCGATGCCGACGATGTCATCCATACTTTCGCCTATGTGGGTGATCCCAAAGTCAAATTGCGCTTCAAGTCCCGCTATAACTGGATCAAGGAAGTGCAGAAGATCAATTCCCATAAAATCCGTGTCATTGCCAAAAAGCGGAACGCGATGGACATGGCGCTATTGGGTTTCCGCCTGCTGATCCTGGATTCGAAAGTTCACAAGAAGCTAGAGAAAAAGTCCGACTATGGCCGTGTCTCGGCTGCCGGCACGGGCATTCTTAAGATCGTCTCGGTGGATCGCAACAGCGGCGTCATCGCCGAGCGCAACGATGCCTTCACGTCGGGCGATGCCAAATATTTTCCGGCACCAGCCAAACGTGTCGTCGGTATCCATTTGCCCGACAATCAGACCAAGATCGCACAGCTGATCGCCGGCGGCGTCGATATGATACGCAATATCTCACCCGACAACGCGAAGTCACTAGCCAACGTTCCCAATTTGGAAGTGAGTTACCTCAAATCCAACTTCATGGTTTTCTTCGCCATGGATGCGGCGAATATTTCGGGCAACAAGGCGCTGGCCGATGTGCGCGTACGCCGAGCGGTTTGGATGTCCATGAACCGGGATGCCATCATCAAACATATTGTTCCCGGTGGCTCGCGGGCGCAAAAAATGCAGGCTTTATGTTTCAAATCGGCGGCCGCATGTAAATGGACGAAGGATGCCCCCGCCTATAATCCGGCCGAGGCCAAGCGTCTGCTGGCCGAAGCCGGTTATCCAAACGGTATCGACATGGTCATTCATTCGGTCAGCCGTATCAAGGAAATCACCGAAGCGATGGCCGGCGAGATGCGTAAAGTTGGTATTCGTGCCAGGGTGCAATCGACAAATATCGGCACCTATCGGCGGCTTCAGGGTCAAGGCAAGTTGCAAGCCTGGACCATCGCCTATCCAGCCGGCGCATTTCCCGATGCCGGCAACCATCTGAACGTTTTCTTCAGGGGAAGTCGGACGCGGTATATGGGCGCCGATCCGATTGTTATCGGTGCCATGAACAAAGGTGCCGGCGAGTTGGACCTGGCAAAGCGCTCCGATATCTATGCCAAGGCTTATGACCGGGCCAACGAAATGATCTACAACATGGCGGTGACCTCCCTACCCTATGTGATCGCGCATACCAAGGATGTCAAAGTCCAGCTGGATCCGCTGAGCACCGGCGAGATCTATGTGAACAATTACGGCTGGAAATAGGCCAACTTTACAGAGACATTTAGGGGGCGTGCGGCTGGTTCGCACGTCCCTTCTTTATCCCTCCGATTTCATTTGTTACCCTTTTGCCAGAATCACAAAATCACCGAGGAGATCATCATGTCTGCTTATTTCGTCGCGTCCGTCACCGCCGTCACTGATCCCGATAAATTAAAAGAATATGGCGCCAACGTGCCATCGGTCACGCAAAAATACGGCGGCAAGGTGATCGCGGCCGCGCCGCCCGAGCTGGTCGAAGGGCAAAGCGAATCCATCCGCCTAATCGTCGTCGAATTTCCCGATATGGATGCCGCCAAAGGCTGGTATAATTCGGAAGAATACAAACCGCTCGCCGCGCTCCGCATATCCGCCACCGAAGGCGTCGCCTTCTTGGTCGACGGGAATTAGTCGCGGAAAAAATTGCCGGCCTTCACATCTATAATAGCCTCGGCGTCGTCGAACACGACGCCTTGGGGGTCACCGCCCGCCTGAACCAGCTCGATCTGCTGTTTTAAAAGGCGCCTGGCCATGCGGATACCCTTATCGCTGGGCGCCAGATGTTCTTCCGAATGCAGGCTGATAGGGCCTTGGCCGACCTGCGCTTCCCAATCACCGGGGAAACGCTGGTGCTCTTCCTCGCTCATCTCCGACCAGATTTTACCCGGCAGGCGTTCCCGCCGGCGGGCGCCGAAATCGAAATCTTCGGCCACCTTCATGATGTGGAAGATAGTGAAATTCGCATCATCGACAGGCATGCAAAAGCCGATGGACGTACCCGGCCCCGGCGCCAGTTCCACCGAGGGTACGATGCGCACATGCGGGAACAGTATATAGGTCACCCGGTCCACCTCTCGGCCATCGTCCAGTTCCCGGTAGGCGGTGTATTTCATGCCGAGATCATCAAGCGCCCATTCCACTTCCGGCATGATGCCGAACTCGGGCATAAACTGAACGCCGGAAAAATTGGTGTGCAGGATCGGAAGATGGAACGGGTCCATGACGTTTTCCCAGTCCTGCAGCCAGTTGCAGGGCATGATATCAACGGATGCATCGCCGCCGCCGCCGAAGGTGCCCTGAAAGGCGTATAGCTTTTCGCCCGCGCCTAAATTTTCCAGGCTCGAATAGCGGATGAAGGCCGGCTTTTTCTCGGGCGGTCCGAAATAGGCCCAGATCAATCCATATTCCTCGATCACCGGATACCAGGGCTGACGCACATTTTCGCGGATGCCGGCGCCATTGTCTTTCTCGCACGGCATATCCAGGCAGTTGCCCTCTACATCGAACAGCCAGCCGTGATAGCAGCAGCGGATACCCTGCTCTTCGGTGCGGCCGTAATAGAGGGTCGTGCCCCGGTGGCAACAGCGTGCATGGACCAGCCCGGGGCGCCCGGTTTTATCCCGGAACAGCACCAAATCCTCGCCCAAAAACCGCACCGCTAACGGCAATTCGGCCACTTTTTCGGCGACAGCGACGGGCTGCCAATAGCGGCGCATGAACTCACCGCACGGCGTGCCCGGCCCGACTTCGGTGATCAGCGCATCGTGGCTTTGCGGACCGCGCCCATAGCCGGTGCCCTTGTCCCGATTTCCAGGCTGCGAAGTGTCCATATGCGTTCCTCCCGTCAATCGCCGGCGGCGATGATTTCATGGCGCATCACGCCGATGCCGTCGGCCTCCATTTCCAATATGTCGCCCGGGCGCAAAAATTGGCGCGGCTCTTCGGCCATGCCGACACCGGACGAATTGCCGCGGCTGATAATGTCGCCGGGCATCAGGGTCATCCAATGGGACAAATATTCAACCAGCTCGCCAAGGCTGAAGAAGGCATTTTTGACATTGTCTTGCTGCTTCAATTCGCCGTTTACTTTTAAGCTAAATCCATAATCGTCGGCATTGGGCACCTCGTCCTTAGTAGCGATGCAGGGGCCCAAAGGGCAAAAGCCGGCGAACTGCTTGCCGAAATGGTTGAGCGCCATGTTGCGTTCGGGATTTTTGTCCAATTGAAAGCCCGGCACCCAGTCGCGGGCCGAGACGTCGTTCATGATAACGTGCCCGCCCACGTAATTGATGGCCTCGTCTTTTTTGACGTTGTGGCATTTACGCCCAATCACGAACGAGGTTTCCATTTCCCAATCCACATAGTCGGGCGCGTTGGCGGGCAAGGGAATGGGTGCGCCGTCGCCGATGATGGCGTTGGTGTTTTTGAAAAACCCTGACGGATGCAGCGGTTTTTTGAGGTCTGGCTCGCGCCCCTGGGTGCGCGCCATTTCTTCGCGGTGCGCCGGATAAGCGCCGCCGTGTGACCAGGTAATGCGCGGCCGGGGGATCGGCGCAAGATACTGGTTCTGATCATAGGGGTTAAGGGCACCAATGGCACGCAGCCGGTCTTTCTCCCCATCACAAGCATCTTCGGTGTCTTTCACCAGCCGCTCGACAATAGCCAACCCTTCAGGTCCGGCCTCTAGAATTTCCATAACGCTGGCCGGAATCCAGCGCGCCGCCGAGCCTGTGTCGGAGCCCACGGCGAGGGCAAAGTTTAAAACCTCGTCGCCAATCATGGCCCCCGATTGGCCATATTCGGAGGTCTTCAAGGTCACCAGCTTCACGCCACGTCTCCGCCTTCAAATTCGGCGTCGAACCAGCGGCCCATGGGCTCTTCGCGCCACTGATATTCGAACCAGTTGCCGTCCAGATCCTGCAGCCGCGTGAAGTGGGCATCACCGTTTTCCTGGATCGGCTGAATTTCGCGGATGCGGTAGCGCTCCTGCATTTCCTGAGCCGTATCATGAAAACGCTGCAAATCCTGGCGGGAGCCGACGCCGAACACCCAGCGAATTTCTTCCGGCTGTGGAATGATGTCCGCGCCCACCGGCAAGCAGGCCACGTACCAAGTCCGATGTGTCGCGAACCCGCCGGAGCGGTAGCCTTCGCGCAAGGGTGCGCCGATGCCTAGAAACTCCGTATAAAAATTGCGCGCCGCGTTGCCGTTGCCGCCGCAACGGATGGTGCCGTGGGACATGAAGATTGGGGTCAGAAGAGGATTGGCGGCATCAAACTCGGCGCCGTCGTCGGTGCGGGAGGCCGCATCACCGCCAAATCCGCCGCCGGCCTGAAAGGCATCGGTGCTTCTCGGATGGCATTCCACCTCCATCCAGTTGCTGTCGAAATCCTTGATCATGAAGGCATAGCTGCCGTGCTGATCGCGCGGTTTTTGCACCACCTTGAAGCCGAGTCGATCTTTATGCGCCATAGCTAGAACGTGCGCACGGTCGACCTCTTCGTTGCAGGCAAGATCGATGCCCCAGTGGTTTTCGCGGCCCTGGGGTACGGTAATCTCGCCCACTTCGGTCACTTCCCATACCCAATAGGGATGGCCGCGCCGGTGCCCATCGGGCTGCCATCCCCGGTCGCGCACCAGCATGGCACCCGCTTTGTGACGCACGCATTCGAGGCCGAGAAAACTTTCCAGATAGTCGCGCATGCGGGCAAGATCGGTGGTGGCGAAGGTACCCGCGGCCATACCGTCAGGCCGGTTGAAAGGCTCGACTACGCGAAAATCAAGCAACGGATCATCGTCGCTGACCATTTGGGTGGAAGCGTTCAAAATCGTTCTCCTTTTGAATTTGCGCCCAGGCGCTATTTCCAGTTCACGTCGGATATATAGAAGCCCGATGGCTGGATGCGCCCGCCGCGTAACGTTACGTCCGTTGAATGCACAATCGGCAACGGCAGACCAGAAACAGGGATGATCAAGCGTTCCCTGGTAACGGTATCCAAAAGCTGCTTGGTCAACTCGCGGCGCTTGGCATCGTCCATGGCGCCGTTGATCTGGCGCGATAGTTTATGCAATGCCGGGTTTTGGATGTAATCACGCGGGCCTTTGGAGAAATAGAAACCCATGGTGCCGGCCACATCGGCCATGGCGCCGGCGCTCCAGGCGTTGGCCATCAGCTCGATCTTGCCGTCCCTTTGCCGCTTGCGGTAGGCCGGGAAGGTGACCGCATTCACGGTCGCGCGAATGCCGATTTTGCGCAGCTGGCCGGAGATGACCTCGGCAAAATCCTTGACCGAATTAAAGGCGGTCAATTTCACATCGAAGCCATCGGCAAGGCCGGCATCGGCGAGAAGCTTCTTGGCTTTGGCGATATTGAATTCCGGCAAAGGCTCCGAAAATCCACAGCCGGTTTGAAGCGACCAGCAGAGCGCCTTGGGATTGCCGCGCGGCAGCTTTTTGTTGCCAGACCGCACAGTCGGAATTTCATCGCGGTTCACCGCCATGGCAACAGCTTCGCGCACGCGCTTGTCCTTAAAGACGCCAATGCCTGATCGGTTGGCCAGATCGAAATAGAGATAGATATAGGAAAGGCTCTGCGCCAAAGTGAAGGTATATCTGGGATCCTTGGCTAAACCTTCGGCTTCATCAAAGGTCAGGGCGCGGACGATATCGATATTACCGGCCAGCATCTGGGCGATTTGCGTGCCCCGATCGGTCACCGGGATCACATGAACCTTGCCAATATTGCTGGCCGCCTTCCCCGCCGGGCCGTGCTTGTAGCCTGGGTTCTTGACCATCTTGACGCCGGTGTTGCGATTGACCTGGACAGCGCGGTACATGCTGGTTCCCACCGGCTTGGTGCCGAACACGGCTTTTTTGGCCAAGGCTGCGTGAATATGCTCGGGGAAAATATAAGAGCCCTGGGCCAGGCGCGGGATGGCAAACGGCGTCGGCCGCTTGGCGATCAGCCGCACCGTATGGCTATCAACTTTTTCGGTGCGCGCGATCCAGTTCCAGTTGCGCTTGAATCGCAGCCGGGTTTTCTTATTGGTCAGCCAACCGAATGTATAAACCACATCGTCGGCGTTGAATTCTTCGCCGTCGGTCCACTTGATGCCTTTTTTCAGGCTCAACTCCAGCGTCTTGGCATCGATCTGTTTCCACGACGAGGCGAGCAACGGCTCGAACTTTCCGGTCAGCCCGTCAAATTCCACCAACGTGTCGAACAATGCCGAGGACAGGAAATTGGTTTCCGGCTTGGGGTCCGTATAGGCGTCCACGCTCTGGGTCGCTTCCAGAAACCCGACACGGAAATTGTCTTTGGATTTTTGCGCCAAGGCCGGCGCGGCGGTTATAGCAGCAACAGTTACCAGCGCGGCGGCGCTGGTCAGGTTTAGTTTGGTCATTTTTCGTTCTCCCTTTGGTTTTTCATCATCGCATATTCGTTCAACTTACCCAAATAATTCTCAGCACATTAGTGGCGCCTGGCGTTCCGAACGGCAGCCCGGCGGTGACGACAAGCCGTTGGCCAGGCTTGGCGAAGCCTTCGGCTTTGGCAATAAATGTGGCCTTCTCCACCATTTCCGAAAAATCGGTCACGTCGGCGGTGTGCACCGGATGCACGCCCCAAGCGAGGACCAGCCGGCGCGCCGTCGCCAATTCCGGCGTCAGGGCCAATATGGGCGCATCAGGCCGCACCCTGGATGCCCGAAGCGTGGTCGAGCCGGTCGTAGTGAAGGTAACAATGGCGGCGGCGCGCACCGCATGGGCAACAGTGCGCGCCGCCGCCGTGATCGCATCGGCGTCCGAGCCGCTATCGCCGCGCCGATCAAAGCCGCGGGTCACCTGATAGTGGCCATCGCCTTCCACGCGGCGGATGATGCGGTCCATCATGGCGACCGCTTCCACCGGATAATCTCCAGCCGCCGTTTCCGCCGACAGCATGACCGCGTCGGCGCCGTCGAACACGGCGGTAGCCACGTCAGACGCCTCGGCCCGGGTCGGCGTTGGAGAACCAATCATGGATTCCAGCATCTGCGTGGCGACGATCACCGGTTTGCCTTCATCGCGGGCCTTGGCGATGATTTTTTTTTGCAGGCCGGGCACGTCTTCGGGCGGCGCCTCGACGCCCAAATCGCCGCGCGCCACCATCACCGCGTCGGCCAGCTCGACGATCTGGTCCAGATGTTCGATAGCCAGGGGCTTTTCCAATTTCACCAGTACGCCGGCACGCCCGCCGATCAATTTGCGCGCCTCGGCCACGTCTTCGGGCCGCTGCACAAAAGACAGAGCCACCCAGTCGGCGCCAAGTTCGAGCCCGAATTGCAGATCGCGCCGATCCTTTTTGGTCAGCGCCGATAGTGCCAGAAGCGCGCCTGGAATATTTACCCCCTTGGAATCAGAAAGCACGCCGCCAACCTCGACCTCGGTGTCCACGAAATCGGCGCCAGCTTCGATCACCCGGAGGCGGATTTTGCCGTCGTCGAGCAGCAACGGCGCGCCGGCCTCCAGGGAAGGGAATATTTCTGGATTGGTAATCGACGCCCGCGCAGCTGAGCCCATTTCGCCGCTGTCTCCATCCAAGTGGAAGGCGGCGCCTTCGACCAACTGTACCGAGCCATCAGTAAAGGCGCCGACGCGAATTTTGGGGCCCTGCAAATCCATGATGATGCCCGCCGGGTGGCCGAACTCGGCCTCCAGCCCGCGCACGATATCGTAGCGCGCTTTTTGCTCGGCGTGGGTTCCGTGGCTGAAATTCAGGCGAAACACATCGGTACCGGCTTCATATAGCGCGCGGATGCGCTCCGGCGTCGAAGACGACGGACCCAATGTGGAGACAATACGTGCCGCCCGGTGGCGTCTCATGAGCTATGCCTCAATTGACAGGGTAATTCCTTCACCCGATATTCACCCATTTGCAATTAGGCTGTCACGCAATAATGCGTTGAAATTTTTGACATATTTGTGACAGGCTGAAGCCTTGCCGCTACAATCGGGCAAATGGGCCGGAAAGCCGGCGCCGCCGGCAAGCACCGAAATCGGAAACGATGTTTAATATTTTTTCTAAGAAAAAGGCTGAGAAGCCGAAGGCCAAGAAGTCCAAAAGCGCCAAGGGTGCCAAGGGTGCCAAGGCTAAGAACGCCAAAGGCAAAAGCGGCAAGAATACCGGCGCCGAGGCCAAGGCTTCAGAAGAAACAGTGGCCGAGGCTGCACCCACGGCCAAATCCCGGGAAATCTTGTTGGCCGAAATTCCCGCCGCGCCAAAACGCAAACGTCCAAAACCCGTTGATGCAAGCCAATCTCTGGATGCAGCCAAGGCGGCGCTGCAATCTGATGGGCCCGGCGGCAAGCCCCGGACGGGCCGCAATGAAGTCATTGCCCAGGCGTTGGCCGTGCATAGCGCCCAATCCCGGCTGCTCGACGATCTGGACCCGGACCTCAAACAGCGCCTGCGCGCCCTGGCCATGCAGAAGCTGATTCTAGACCGAGACGAATAATTTCGGCCATAAATTCGTTGAATTTTGTGGGTTTTGGCCCAATTATTCGGCCATCACCTTTTATTTCGAAACATCCGTCACAATTTATTGAGTAGACACAAATTTGATCGAGGCGCGCGGCCATGTCGCAAGAAGAAAATCTGACACTGAAAACCGAGCTAGCTGGTCTGTTTCACTATATCCAGCGGGTGCGCACCGAGATTGCTGCCATCAATAGTCCGGCGGACGAAGACAACAATTTCGAGAATATGAGCGATCAGCTCGACGCCATTGTCGAAGCCACGGAGCAAGCCACCGATACCATCATGTCGACGGTGGAAGCCAATGAAATCCTCTTAGGCGAAGTGCGCGCGAGTATCGATGATGCGGATCTGCAAGCTAAAATCGATCAGATATCAGCCAGCAATATGGGCCTGTTTGAAGCCTGCTCGTTCCAGGACATCACCGGCCAGCGAATTACCAAGGTGGTGCGCTCGCTCACCTATGTGGAGGAGAGGGTCAACAAGTTGATCGAAGCCTGGGGCCGGTCCGAGCTGGAAGAGATTACTATCGCTCTCGAAAAAAATAAGACCGAGGACGAAAAGTTGCTACACGGACCACAACGCGAAGGCGTCGCCATCAGCCAGGACGACATCGACGCCTTGTTCGATTAGCGGGTTTGGGCAACGGCGTTGCCGGAGCGATCCAGGCTCTAGATATACCGGCGCCGGATTAATTGTGTACCACGACAAAATTGCGCTTCGCCTGGCGTTTTGAATAATCAACAAACTCCTCTGCCGTCCAGCCGCAATCCTGCGTCAATTGTTCCCAATTGCGGACCGATAACATCGTCCACAATAGATCGACCGCCCTATCCCCAGTCCATTCGGGGGACAGGGCATTGTCGCTATCGAGTGCGGCAATGGCAGCCTGGCACCCTTCACGCACCGCCTGCATCCGCTGGCTCCAGGCTTCGGCGGCGTCCGCGTCGGTGTCCTTGACGGCCAGCAATGCCCGCGCGACACCATAAATTTCCGGGATGTAACTGCCCCAGGCTTCGATAAAGGCGTCCAGCCTTTCGATCCCGCTAGCGGATGTCCGGCTGGCAGCCAGACGCGCATCAATGCCTTTGACATCATCGATGTAGCGGGTCGTGGCAATCAACAGGTCCGCCCGGTTGGCAAAGTGCAGGTACAGGGCCTGACGCGAAATGCCAGCCTCGGCGGCAATATCCGACATGCGGACATTTTGGCCCAAGCGGTCTTCCATCAACTTCCATGCCGCTTCGAGAATGCGCGACCGGGTATCCAATTTCGTACTTGACATTATGTAAAGTAACCCGTATTTGTCACTAAGTCAATTGACATTGTGTCAACCAACAACGGAGAGAATTATGAAAATCATTATATTTGGATCCACCGGAACGATCGGGCGCCAGCTGGTTCAACAGGCATTGGACCACGGCCATGCGGTGACCGCGTTTGCGCGGAAACCTGAGCGGCTGGAAGCCACCCACGCCAATCTTACACGCGCTGCCGGCGATGTCCTTGATGGGGGGCGCGTCGCCGAAGCGATCGAAGGCCACCATGCCATCTTGTGCGCGCTAGGCGCCGGGCGAAAAGGCAAGGTACGATCCGCCGGCACCGCCAATATCGTGGCTGCCATGGAGCGGAACGGCGTTCGCCGGCTGGTCTGTCTGTCCACACTCGGCGTCGGCGATAGCCATCAAAATCTGAACTTTTTCTGGCGGCGTGTCATGTTTGGATGGTTTCTGAAAGACGCCTTTGCTGATCATGTGGAGCAGGAAGCGGCGGTTGCCCAAAGCAGCCTCGATTGGACCATTGTTCGCCCTGGCGCCTTCACCGGAGGGCCGGCCACGGGTCTCTATAAGCACGGCTTCGCGGCAACGGAAACCGGCTTGGATTTAAAGATATCGCGGGCCGACGCGGCCGGCTTCATGTTGTGCCAATTGGGCGACGATGCCTACCTGCACCAGTCACCGGGCCTCTCTTACTAATTGGTCTGGGCTCAATAATGGGCGCGCTCCATGCGCCTCAAAGGCTCAATTCGCGCATGGCGTTAACCAACCCATCCGGTCAAGCCTGCCCCAAAATAACCAGGCCCAAATATATACCAATTCCAAACACCGTATGGACCGACAGACTCGCGGCGCGAACGAAGTTTGGTTTGGCGGCTTTCGCGGCGAACACCCCAAGACCAAGGCCCGGCATCAGTATGAGCCATGGCGCGGCAACCGTGATGATGCCAAATCCGATGGCAGTATCCATTGCCGGTGGTTTGCCCAAGATGAATTGAGTGCCAACCAGGTACATCGCCACATATAAGAACGCGACGATATAATGGAATACCCACCCCAAAATCAATTCACCCGGGACGGCAAGAGCATCGTCATTCGTGTCTAGAATAACCGAGCCTCTAAAAATATTGGCCACCCAGCGGCCAACCAAATGCCAATCACGAGTTTTGCCCAATAACCGTTCTAGCGCGAACTCGTACAGGTCTGTGACAATATTTGCGCTGACTGCGATAATCAAAATGTCAGAGAGAGATATCATAATGTTTGCTCGAATATATTGAACACCTAGCGATGCGCCTCAGTGGCTCAATTCGCGCATGGCGTTATCGAGCCCACCCAGGGTCAGCGGATACATACGCCCGCCCATAATCTGGCGCATAAGCTGCACCGAAGGCGTTGCCTGCCAATAATTTTGCTTCACCGGATTGAGCCAGACCGCACGGGAGTAAACATCCAGCATGCGCTGCATCCAGACCGCGCCCGGCTCTTCGTTCCAATGCTCGACGCTGCCGTTGGGATAGGTGATCTCGTAGGGGCTCATGGTGGCATCGCCGACGAAGATCAATTTGTAGTCGGCGCTGTAGGTGTGCACTAGATCATAGACCGGATAGACCTCGTCATGGCGGCGGCGGTTGTCCTTCCAGACGCCCTCATAAAGGCAATTGTGGAAATAGAAATATTCCAGATGCTTGAACTCGGTGCGGACGGCGGAAAACAATTCCTCGCAAACGCGCACATGGGGGTCCATGGAGCCGCCGGCATCGAACAATAACAACACTTTCACTGCGTTGTGCCGCTCGGGCACCATTTTCAAATCCAGGAAGCCGGCGTTGCGCGCCGTCGAATGGATGGTGTCGGGCAAATCCAATTCTTCGGCGGCGCCCTCGCGGGCAAAATGACGAAGGCGGCGTAGCGCCATCTTGATGTTGCGGGTGCCGATCTCCACATCCGCGTCCAGATTCTTGAACTGGCGTTTGTCCCAAACCTTGACCGCCCGGTTGTGGCGGTTCTTATCCTGGCCGATGCGCACCCCTTCCGGGTTATAGCCCCAGGCGCCGAACGGCGAGGTGCCGCCGGTGCCGATCCATTTGGAGCCGCCCTGATGCGCCTCGTCCTGTTCGGCCATCCGTTCTTTGAGGGTTTCCAAAAGTTTTTCCAAACCGCCCAAGGCTTCGATCTCGGCCATTTCTTCGGGGCTCATCATCCGCTCGGCGATCTTGCGCAGCCAGTCTTCGGGAATTTCATCCAGCAGGCTTTCTTCGGCGCTCCGCTCCAATCCCTTGAAGCAGGTGCCGAACACGCGATCGAACTTGTCCAGATTGCGCTCGTCCTTGACCAGACAGGCACGGCTCAAGAAATAGAAATTATTGACGTTATAATCGGCGACGCCCTTTTCCATGCCCTCAATCAGGGTCAAATATTCCCTGAGCGTTACCGGAACATTGGCCTTTTTAAGGGATAGGAAAAAATCGACAAACACGCCCTAGCGCTCCTCGCGCCGGTTGAGGAAGGCCAGACGTTCGAATAATTGCACGTCCTGTTCGTTCTTGATCAGCGCGCCATAAAGAGGCGGGATCAGATCTTTGCGGTTTTCCGATTTCAGCGCCTCCAAGGGAATATCCTCGGCCATCAACAACTTAATCCAATCCAGCAATTCCGAGGTGGAGGGTTTCTTGCGCATGCCGGGCACATCGCGCACTTCGAAAAACGCGTTGAGCGCGGTGCGTACCAGGTTCTTTTGGATATCGGGAAAATGCACCTGGACAATTTCGGTCATGGTTTCAGTATCCGGAAAAGAAATGTAGTGAAAGAAACAGCGGCGCAAGAATGCGTCCGGCAATTCTTTTTCGTTGTTGGATGTGATGATAACGATTGGCCGTTGGATGGCCTCCACCCGCTCGCCGGTCTCATAAACATGAAACTCCATGCGGTCCAGTTCGAGCAAGAGATCGTTGGGAAATTCAATGTCCGCCTTGTCGATCTCGTCGATCAAGAGCACCGGGCGCTCTTTGGCGACAAAGGCTTCCCACATTTTTCCAGGGCGGATGTAGTTGCGGATGTCGTGCACCTTTTCATCGCCCAGCTGGGAATCCCGAAGCCGGGAGACGGCGTCATATTCATACAATCCCTGTTGCGCCTTGGTAGTCGATTTCACGTGCCATTCGATCAATGGCGCGCCCAAGGATTTGGCAATCTCGTGGGCCAGGATGGTCTTGCCGGTGCCCGGCTCGCCCTTGACCAGGAGCGGGCGTTCCAACGTGATGGCGGCGTTGACCGCGACCATCAAATCTTCTGTGGCCACATAGCTGTCGGTGCCTTCGAACTTCATTTTTCTAATTCCTCAAATGTTATACGGACGAAATGGCGTCCCGGATGGCGGCCAGGGCCTCATCCGCCTTGGCGCCATCGGGGCCTCCGGCCTGGGCCATGTTGGGCCGCCCGCCGCCGCCCTTGCCGCCGAGGGCCGCCGAGCCGGCCTTGACCAAATCGACGGCGCTGATCGCATCGCATTGATCGTCGGTAACGCCGACCACCAGGGACGCCTTGCCCTCGTTGACGGTAACCAGGGCGACCACGCCGGAGCCGATCTGGCCTTTGATATCGTCGGCCATGGATTTCAATTCCTTGGGCGGCACCGCGTCCAGGGCCTTGCCCATATATTTTATGCCGTTCACCTCTTCGATTTCCGGCGCCCCGCCATTGCCGCCGCCGGTGGCGATTTGGCGTCTTGCATCAGCCAGTTCCTGCTCCATTTGGCGGTTATCGGCGAGTAATTTTTCGATGCGCACCGAAATTTCGCCCGGCACCACTTTCAAAAGCGCGGCCGCATTCGCCAACGCCTCGGCATCGCGGATCGCTTCGGCGTCTGCCGCCGCCCCGGTTACCGCTTCGATGCGCCGGACGCCGGCAGCGACGGCGGTCTCGCCGGTCACCCGGAAGGCGCCGATATCGCCGGTGCGACCGACATGGGTGCCGCCGCAAAGTTCAGTGGAATATGCCCCATTGCCCTCCACTCCCATGGCGACGACACGCACCTCGTCGCCGTACTTTTCGCCGAACAATGCCATGGCGCCGGTCTCGATGGCCTCGTCGGGGGTCATCAGCCGGGTGCTGACTTCGGCATTGGCTCGCACTTGGGCGTTTACCGCCGCTTCAATCTCGGCCATTTCCTCATGTGTCACCGGTTTCGGATGGGAAATATCAAAGCGCAGCCGGTCGCCGGAAACCGCTGAGCCTTTCTGCGCCACATGATCGCCTAAGCGCCCGCGCAAGGCGGCGTGCAACAAATGGGTCGCCGAATGATGGGCGCGAAGTCCGCCGCGCCGTTCCGGGTCCACGGCCAATTGCACCGCGTCGCCCAGACGCAGCGCGCCGCCGTCAAGGGTGCCCAGATGCACGTGCAGATCGCCCAATTTTTTTTGCGTGGAGGTGACACTGAGCTGCGCTCCATCGGCACTGGTAATCTGGCCCCAGTCGCCTTCCTGGCCGCCGGATTCGCCGTAGAACGGCGTCTGGTTGACGACAATCGCCACCGCCGCGCCAGGCTCGGCGATTTCGGCAAGGTTGCCATCGACGACAATGGCCACCACCTCGCCCTCGGCGCTTATCGTCTCGTAGCCGAGAAATTCGGTGGCCCCCGATTGCTCCCTGATCTCGAACCAGACCTTTTCGTCCGCCGCATCGCCGGAACCGGCCCAGGCGGCGCGGGCGGCTTTGCGCTGGCGGTCCATTTCGGTCTCGAAGCCCGACAGATCGACGGTCATTCCGAGCCCGCGCAAGGCATCCTGGGTCAGGTCCAGTGGGAAGCCGAAAGTATCGTAAAGCTTGAACGCCACGTCGCCGGCAATCACGCCACCCTCGCCCAGCTTGTCGGTTTCATCGGCCAATAACTTGAGCCCCCGATCGAGGGTGTGTTTGAAGCGGGTTTCCTCCAACTCCAAGGTTTCGGTGATCAACGCTTCGGCGCGCAAAAGCTCGGGAAACGCCTGGCCCATTTCGCGCCCCAAGGCCGGCACCAGCCGGTGCAGCAACGGCGCCTCGCAACCCATCAATTGGGCGTGGCGCATGGCGCGGCGCATGATACGGCGCACCACATAGCCGCGGCCCTCGTTGGACGGCAACACGCCATCGGCAATCAAAAATGCCGAGGCGCGCAAATGATCGGCAATGACCCGGTGGGATACCGCGTGGGCGCCGTCCGATGCCACATTGGCGGCGTCGGCGGACGCGGCGATCAGCGCCTTGAACAAATCGGTATCGTAATTGTCGTGCACGCCCTGCATCACCGCCGAAATCCGCTCCAACCCCATGCCGGTATCGATGGATGGTTTCGGCAGATCGGTACGGGTGTCGGCGTCCTGTTGTTCGAACTGCATGAACACCAGGTTCCATATTTCGACAAAGCGGTCGCCGTCTTCGTCTGGTGAGCCCGGCGGCCCGCCTTGGATATGATCGCCGTGATCGTAGAAGATTTCCGAACACGGACCGCACGGCCCGGTGGCGCCCATGGACCAGAAATTGTCCGACGTGGCGATGCGGATGATGCGGCTCTCAGGCAGCCCGGCTATTTTTTGCCAAAGATCATAGGCCTGATCATCTTCGGAATAGACGGTAACCAGCAGCCTGTCCGCCGAGATGCCGTATTCATTGGTGATCAGGTTCCAGGCCAGCTCGATGGCGCGTTCTTTAAAATAATCGCCGAAGGAAAAATTGCCGAGCATCTCGAAAAAGGTGTGGTGGCGGGCCGTGTAGCCGACATTTTCCAGATCGTTGTGCTTGCCGCCGGCGCGCACGCATTTCTGCGAGGTGACGGCGGTCGCGTAATCCCGCGTCTCCGCGCCGGTGAACAGATTCTTGAACTGCACCATGCCGGCATTGGTGAACAACAATGTCGGATCGTTTTGCGGCACCAGCGGGCTGGAGGGCAGAATTTGGTGGCCGGCGGCGGCGAAATATTCCAGAAAACCGGCGCGAATTTCGTTGGTCGATTGCATGGGCCACACTGTAACTAGGGGCGCGCCAAAGCCAAGGCTTTTTAGCCGCCGACCCCCAATCGCCTTGCCACCATCCTAGCCATGCCGCGCCCGTACTTGAGCCCAGAGCCATACCAGATGCGCCGCACCCAGGGCAGCTCCAAGCGCGCCCTGTTGACGAACAACACATCACCATTGTGGGGATGGGAAAACTGAAAGCAATAAAAGCCGAGGCCGGCAAGCCGCGCCTTGACGGTGGCCACCTCGGCGGCCACCCGCTCGTTGCCGGGGTCCATGAAATCGTGGAATTCGACGGTCATCTGCCCGATGGAGCGCAATGTCTCGTCCGGGGCGGCGGCGAACATGGCGATCTCGGCGCCTTCGATATCGACCTTGACTAGATCGGGCGCCGCAGCGCCAATCTCGCCCAAAAAGCCCTGCAAAGTAGCGCCTTCAACGGTTTCCGAAGCGCCATATTTGGTGCCGCCCAAGGGCGCCAGCGAACCCCAGTGGGAGCCCTCGTCGGCGATCAACAGATCGACCGGGCCATCCGCGCCGCCCAGCGCCCGGTGATATTTGGTAAGGTGCCCGCTTTCCTGGATGCGCTGGAAATTATGGGCGGTGGCTTCGGCCACGTGACATATGCAGCCATATTGGGCGGCGATGGCCCGCGAAAAGGCCGCCGTCGAGCCGCCGAGATCGACGACGATGGAGCCGGGGCCCAAAGGTGCCGCCAAAAATGTATGGCCGCAAATTTCGGGCGCCCCGTGGCCAAGATAGGCGGCTTCCGACCGCCAGTCTTCATGGCCCGCCAATTTGTTTGTGCTGGTGCCGTTCATACGTCTCTCATCCGGCCTGGATTGTATCCGAAGGGGCGCGCCCATACCAATCGCCAAAACAGAAAAAGCCCCGGAGAATGACCCCCAGGGCTTTTCAATGCTATCGCCGCCATGATTAGAGCGGATTATTCCCCGGCTTTGGCCACGGGCTCGGGGCTGGCTTCCTCGCCGCCCTCGTCCTCGCCATCGCCGCCGCTTTCCGGCGTGGTCATCATCTCCGTCGACAGCAAGCCGGCGCTTTGGCGGACTTGGCGTTCGATGGAATCGGCAATGTCGGGATTGTCTTTCAGGAACTGGCGTACATTTTCGCGGCCCTGGCCGATGCGTTGCGAATCGTAGGAGAACCAGGAGCCGGATTTTTCGACAACGCCGGCGGTAACGCCAAGATCGATCAATTCGCCGGCCTTGGAGAAACCCTCGCCATACATAATGTCGAATTCTACCGTCTTAAAGGGCGGTGCCATCTTGTTCTTGACCACCTTGACGCGGGTATGGTTGCCGACCACATCGTCCTTGTCCTTGATGGCGCCGATGCGGCGGATATCCATGCGCACCGAAGCATAGAATTTGAGCGCGTTGCCCCCCGACGTGGTTTCCGGGCTGCCGAACATGACGCCGATCTTCATGCGGATCTGGTTGATGAAGATGATCATGCAATTTGATTTGGCCACCGACGAGGTGAGTTTGCGCAACGCCTGGCTCATGAGGCGGGCTTGCAGGCCCACATGGTGATCGCCCATTTCGCCTTCCAATTCAGCGCGCGGCACCAGGGCGGCGACCGAATCGATGACCAGAACATCGATGGCGCCGGAGCGCACCAGCGTGTCGGCGATTTCCAATGCCTGTTCGCCGGCGTCGGGCTGGGAGATCAGAAGCTCTTCCACATCGACGCCCAGTTTCAACGCATAGCCGGGATCGAGGGCGTGTTCCGCATCGACAAAGGCGCAGGTGCCGCCGGCTTTCTGGGCTTCGGCCACCACGTGCAGGGCCAAGGTCGTCTTGCCTGAGCTTTCCGGGCCGTACACTTCAATAATGCGCCCGCGCGGCAAACCGCCGATCCCAAGAGCAATATCGAGCCCCAGCGAGCCGGTAGAAACCGCATCGCCATCGAAGGCGGGCCGCTCGCCCAGCTTCATGATCGAGCCTTTGCCGAAATTGCGTTCGATCTGCCCGAGCGCGGCGTCCAATGCCTTGACCTTATCCATATCTTTCTCTTCCACGAGACGTAATGCCGGTTCGTTCATTGTCTTCCTCCTTATTCCATAGGGGCCATGCGGTTGCAATAAAAGACAATGTACGTATTTTGTTCTCATACGCAAGTACTTTCTTTATTTCATTGATGTTAAACGTAAATTTCTCTCATGTTCCAATTACGTTCAACAAAAACCGAGCGACGCCACGGGTCTTGTCGCATGGTCCAAGGAGGCGCTGCGCCGAATCTCCTTGATCCCTGCTCCCTGCCCCCTGACGCCCGGCCCCTTGATAACTTCACGGTGTCCGCCTCTTGCGGAACGGCGTTGAGGAATTGTAATCTCTGATAAGTAAATATTGTAAATTTGAAGGCACCGATAACCCGCAAGCATACACAAGAGGAACGTGCATGACCGAGCAACGCATTATCACCGTCGACGGCGCCGAAGCGGTCGCCTCGGTTGCCTACCGGACCAACGAAGTCATTGCCATCTACCCGATCACCCCGTCCGCGGTGATGGGCGAACTGGCCGAGGAATATTCCTTCCAGAAGCGCAAGAACATTTGGGGCCAGATCCCGGACGTTGTCGAAATGCAATCGGAGGCCGGCGCCATCGGCACCGTCCATGGCGCGTTGCAGACCGGCGCTTTGTCGACCACCTTCACGGCCTCCCAAGGCCTTTTGCTGATGATCCCAAATTTATACAAGATCGCCGGCGAGCTCACTTCTTTCTGTATGCATGTCTCGGCGCGCACGGTCGCCACCCACGCCCTTTCCATCTTCGGCGATCAAAGCGACGTCATGGCCTGCCGGCAGACAGGCATGGCCATGCTGTGCTCCGGCTCGCCCCAGGAAGCGCAGGACATGGCGCTGCTTGGCCAATCCACGTCCCTGACCGCTCGCGTCCCGTTCATCCATTTCTTCGACGGGTTCCGTACCTCGCACCAGATCGATCGCCTGGCGGAACTGAGCGACGATGATTTGCGCGAAATGCTGCGCCCGGAATTGGTCGCCGGCCATCGGGAGCGGGCGCTGACCCCGGACGATCCGATCTTGCGCGGCTCGTCGCAAAACCCGGACACGTTTTTCCAGGCCCAGGAAGCGCGCAATCCGTTCTACGCGGCTTGCCCCGATACCATGCAGTCGGAGATGGACCGCTTCGCCAAACTGACCGGGCGCCAGTACCACCTGTTCGATTATTGCGGAGCGCCGGATGCGGAGCGCGTGATCGTCACCCTGGGCTCGTCCGGCGAAACCATCCACGAAACCATCGACAAAATGAACAAAGGCGGCGAAAAGGTCGGGCTCATTAAGGTACGCCTGTACCGGCCGTTCTCCCTCGCCCATTTCGCCGCCGCGTTGCCGGACACCGTCAAATCCATCGCCGTCCTCGACCGCACCAAGGAGCATGGCTCCCTGGGCGAGCCGCTTTATATGGATGTGGTTACCGCCCTCGCCCAAGCCAATGCTCAAGGGATTATCAAACATATGCCTGTGGTGACCGGCGGGCGGTACGGGCTGTCATCGAAAGAGTTCACGCCGCAGATGGTCAGCGCCATCTTCAAAGAGCTGGCCAAGGACGCTCCCAAACCCAATTTCACCGTCGGCATTATTGACGACGTAACGCACCTGTCCCTGGAAGACGACAATGATTTCGACATGGGCCGCACCGATCTGAAACGTGCGGTTTTTTATGGCCTCGGCTCAGATGGCACCGTCGGCGCCAATAAGAACTCGATCAAGATTATCTCCGAAGCCACCGGCGAATACGCGCAAGGCTATTTCGTCTACGATTCCAAAAAAGCCGGCTCGACAACCACGTCGCACCTGCGCTTTTCGCCGACCCCCATCCAATCGGTGTACCTGATACAAGAATCCGATTTCGTCGCCTGCCACCAATGGAATTTCATCGGCACCGTCGATGTGTTGGAGCGTGCCAAGACGGGCGCCACGTTCCTTTTGAATTCCCCGCATGGGGCCAGCGGCACGTGGAATGCCCTACCCGGCCCCATCCAGCAGGAGATTATCGACAAGGATTTATCGGTCTATGTGATTGACGCCGACAAGGTGGCCGGCGATGCGGGCATGGGCAAGCGCATCAACACAGTCATGCAGACCTGCTTCTTCGCCATTTCGGACATCATGCCCAAGGACGAAGCCATCGGCCATATCAAGGCGGCCATCGAAAAAACCTACGGCGAAAAGGGCCGCAAGATCGTTGAAATGAACTTCGCCGCGGTCGATAGCGCCCTTGATCATCTGGAAGAAATGCCGGTGCCCAAAGCGGCGTCCTCGGCCATCCTATTGCCGCCGCCGGTGCCGGAAAACGCCCCCGATTTCGTACAAAAAGTGACCGGCATGATGCTCGCCGGCAAGGGCGATCTCTTGCCGGTCAGCGCGCTTCCCGTAGACGGCACCTGGCCTGTCGGGACAACCCAATGGGAGCGGCGCAACCTGGCGTCCGAAATTCCCACCTGGATCCCGGAATTGTGCATCCAGTGCAACAAATGCGCTCTGGTCTGCCCGCACGCCGCCATCCGGGTCAAAACTTATGATCCCGAGCTATTAGAAGACGCGCCGGAACAATTCATCTCCATGGACTACAAGGCCAAGGAATTTGGCGAGGTGGCCTATACGGTGCAGGTGGCGCCCGAAGATTGCACCGGCTGCACCCTCTGCGTCAAAGTCTGCCCCGGCGCCGACAAGGCCAATCCGGAGCGGCTAAGCCTGGTCATGCAGCCGCAGCCGGCGCTGGTGGATAGCGAACGCGAATCCTGGGACTTCTTCCTGAACCTGCCCGAAAGCGACCGCTCCAAGCTGCGCCCCAACGTGAAGATGAGCCAGTTCGGCCAGCCCTTGTTCGAGTTTTCCGGCGCCTGTTCCGGCTGTGGCGAGACGCCCTATATAAAACTCATCACCCAGCTCTACGGCGACCGGCTGATGATCGCCAACGCAACCGGCTGCTCGTCGATCTTTGGCGGCAACCTGCCCACAACCCCCTACACCACCAACGCAGACGGCCGCGGCCCCGCCTGGGCCAACTCGCTGTTCGAGGATAACGCCGAATTCGGCCTCGGCTTCCGCCTGGCCCTGGACAAGCATATCGAACGCTCACGGCTTTTGATCGCCGGCCTGGAGCCGGAATTGGGCAGCGATGCCGTCAATGACATCTTGGACGCGCCGCAAGCCAACGAGATCGAGATTTTCGCCCAGCGCGCCCGCATCGAAGTGCTGCGCCAGAAACTTAAAAGTTTGGACGGCCCGGCGGCCCGCGAAATGGAGCAGTTCGCCGATTACCTGGTGAAAAAGGAAATCTGGATCATCGGCGGCGACGGCTGGGCCTACGACATCGGCTCGGCGGGCCTCGACCACGTGCTGGCCTCGGGCGCCAACGTCAATATCCTGGTGATGGACACCGAGGTCTATTCCAACACCGGCGGCCAGCAATCAAAAGCAACGCCCATGGCCGCCTCGGCCAAGTTCGTCACCGGCGGCAAGACCGTGCCCAAAAAAGACCTAGGCCTGATGGCCATTTCCTACGGCCATGTGTACGTGGCATCGGTCGCCTTCGGCACCTCAGACGCCCAAATGACCCGCGCCGTACAGGAAGCCGCCAGCTACGAAGGCCCATCCCTAATCATCGCCAACGCCCCCTGCATCGAGCACGGCTACGATCTCGGCGACTCACTCGGCCAGATGAAGCTGGCGGTGGAGAGCGGCTACTGGCTGCTCTACCGATACGACCCACGCCACGCCGACGCCGGCAAACAGCCCCTGCAATTGGATTCAAAACCCGCCAGCATCCCGCTCAACGATTATTTCAAGAACGAAAACCGGTTCATGAAGCTCGAACGGAGCGATCCGGAGAATTACGCGACACTCCTTGCGGGGGCGGAAGCGGAATCGTTCCGGCGAAGAGCCATGTTCGAGGGATTGGCGCAGATCATGCCGGCAGCAGTTGAGGAAGCGGCGGAGGTTGAGTCTGCGACTCCGAGCCCGGCGGCGGCGGCGGAGTAAGCAAAGGCCGAGCCCGACTAGCCGTCTTGCAAGGCACCACGCCCCATTCCCGTCATACCCCGATTTATTCCACTGCTGTCCGGTTTAAATTCGCGCCCATTGCATAGCCATTTGATTTGGGCAGAAT